>Ga0209367_1000317_pt1 | contig 43840 bp, 24 predicted proteins | sample WorMetLIZISLAND2_FD_187412 | JGI IMG/M metagenome (GOLD analysis project Ga0209367, IMG submission 187412) | Marine gutless worms symbiont microbial communities from Max Planck institute for Marine Microbiology, Germany - Olavius geniculatus... ... | reverse complement strand
GGTCTGTAGCAGCGTCACCGTCAAAATTTTCTGGCGCCGTCGGTTTCATTACAAGTCATTTCAAGTCGACTTGAAAAGTCGACTTGACCAAAAATCTTGTATCTAGCAGTTCTCTCAAACTCGGCTATCGATGATTTTGGGCGAATAAGGCAATTTGTAACGTATTTCAGTAACAGTAAATCTATATAAAATAACGGTGTACCTATAAGAGGATAAACGGATTATCGAGTTTCAACGCTTCGCACAGCCCTAATTGTTCATGTAGATAACGTAGAGGGCTACGTGGTGTGAATCAGCCTAGTGTGAATGACGTAATTTTCATGCTGTTGTTTCCCTTGCACTAGATTGCTGAAATTTTAAATGCCTATTTTTAAGACACAGGGCTAATTATTAGTGTAAAAAGTTTTTTCCATAAGCCCTAACATGCAGTTAGCCACAATACATTCGTTACAGACTGACTGACGGACGAACGACAACGATGCCAAAGTACATAGCTGTAGTGTACTGCGTCAAAAACAGTCACATAACACACAGTTTCTAGGCCTAACTGTCTGTGTGAACTTTTTTCAAGAAATGAGAATGACAAAAGACGCCGCCGAAGGAATAAAACACATTATGAATAGCCTACAGTATACGTACAGCGTTCACGTAAGTTCATCGCAACTTCTAAACGTCTCAAGTCGTTTGAAGTCGACTCAAGTCGACGTGCCGCTGTCAAGTCATGTCAAGTCGAGTCGGATGTGCTCAAGTCGACCGTCGTCGACTTGGGGTCATTTTTGGTCAAGTCGGGTCACGTTTCTGTATCTCAGCGACTCCCAGGTCTAGACACAGACAGACGTGTACTCCTTATAAAAATCGCCCATAGGAATAGGACCATAGCCTAGAAAGAATAGCAAGGCAGCACTGAATCAGGTCTAGACTCAGTTTAGGCTACAACTGCCCGTAAAGTGTGACCTGACGGAGCACTGTTGCATACAGTATACTACAAGCACTGTTTCATAGTACCGATAATCGATGTTGGTTTTTTGTCCCATGTTTTATACGAATACTATTGACCATAGTGCGCGCATAGAAAAAAAACCCGACCGCTGTACCTGCAAGGCCGCGGCTACGGCAAGGCCAGGAGGCAAGGCAATGCCCTGCGCTCGCCTGCCTGCGTTTATCGGCGGCCTGGCGTGGCGTGGCGTAGCGTGCTACACGCTGGCTAGAGAAAACGCCGGCGCAAATTTTCATCGACAGCAATGCCTATTTCATTATGCAGTGCGCTTGTCATTGAGGCGTATTTATTGATCTGCGACGTTCAATTTCGTGACAGAAGCCGTAGGCCTACTAAGCACAAGCAATGCAAGCAGTATTTTTTTATTCGCAGTCGCAATTGGGGTTCTTCTCTTCCGCTCATCCGGTAACTGGAACTTTTGTACCCGAGAACGAGGAACGTTCGTTCCTTGGAACTTTCGTTCCCTAACATTGATTATTAGGTCTATATTGTACACAATTTTTGACGCGCTTTTTTAATAACAGCTATATGCTGTAGGCGTCGTCTGTCTCTCGTCCGTCCGTTCGTCTGCCTGTCCGTAACGGATGTATTGTGGATAAGCGTTGGGTCATAGAGGAAAATTTTTGCACGGATAATTAGTTCTCTGCTTACAAAATTTCGGGGATGCAATGCAAGGGAAACATTTTTGAAATTTGGGGTTGAATAGACGGGGGTAGGAAAATGTGCGATTTTCAACAGAAAACTAGCCATATCTCGCTCTTTCAGGTGAGATAAAAATGATCGAACTTGGATGACCTTGAAGGTCACTACTGCAACAGAAACTGTATAAGCTGTAGTGCATCTTCTTTAGCAACGAGCTTCCTTGTTATTATTATATCCTGTTGAAACTCTTAGCTATATAGGCCTACGTCTATACTCTATAGCGAGTGACTCAGAATTGGAGCTGTTTTTCGCTGAACTATAGGCCTATAAGCACTACGTAAGGATCATAGATGTAAAAAAACGTTTCAAGAAAAATAAAAAACGTTAAAAAACGTAAAAAACGTGGCACAAATAAAAAACGTTTAAAAACGTTGAATAAAAAACGTTGGCCATAATTTGTTCAGCTTCTTGCCTAATGCCTAATGTTGTAAGTGCAGTATACTTGGAATTATAGTTTAGATACAGAGAACTTCATTTAATTTTAATGTAGCTGTGATGTCATAAGACCATAGCATTAAACTAACTAAATATACTGGTTAACAAAGCTTTTTATTTAGTATATTTGGACTAAATAAGTAAACTATTAATTTATTTCTGCGGTCCCAAAAGTGCTTCACATAGCCATCAATGGGATTGTCAATGCACGTTTTCTAAAAAAATAAAAAACGTTGAGCAAAATAAAAAACGTTAAAAACGTTTTTTACATCACAGGCTGAACGTTAGTTCAAGCCCTGTGTTAACGGCGACTTCTCTTTCTTATTGGAAAGCCAAAAATTCGACCCCCACAGAATCAAAACCCCTGATCTGATTGAGATAAAATTTGGCACAGTTGATTACGTCGGCGAGGGGACCCGTCATGCAAAATGTTATGCAAATCCCTCCAAGAGGGGCTTCCCGGCAAATGGGTGAAATATACGCAAAAATCTGTGGTAAGGATAAGGGGTTTAGTAATTATCAGTGTCAGGGAACGAAAGTTCCGCAGAGGACGAAAGTTTCACCTAAACGAAAGTTCTCGGATACGAAAGTTCCATGAATCGCTCATCCCCCTTCCACACTCTCCACACTTTCTCCTCTCACCCCTTCCTTCGGTTGTCCGTCCGTAGACCGTCCGTGACCGTGAGTAGGCACTACGTCGAGTCGCGCACAGTTTGCTTGCACGACGTCGTGGTTAGCCAAGGGCGATAATTTTTAAAAAATTTTAATTTCATCCAACTGGCCAAATTGTTGCTGTAGGCCCCTACTTGAAGCCTAAGTAAACTATATGTTCTGAAGGTCGGATGATCACCGGCAAAAAACCTTTCTGAACAGCGACGGAATGAACGACAGCAGAAAGATAAAGACCCTGGTGTTCGGAATGATGGATGGTTCAAACAAAAGAGGACGGCCTCACCGAGAATGGTCAGATGACATTGAGCAGTGGTGTGGGACAACCCTGCAGGAGTTAAGCCACGCTGCCCTAGATAGGCAGCGGTGGGCAGCGATAGTAACAATGGCGTCAGACACCAACGGGCATTGAGCCCACGTACGGTTGTCGATGATGATGATGATGATGGTAACGACTAGTCGCTACCGCACGGAGAAAGGTTGGGCCTAACTAAAGCTTATTTGCTGAGTGACTAAACCGCTGTACAAAAAAATTAAAACCGCGTCCCAAAAAAACACGCCAATTTTATTTTCTGAATAGCTCGAGTAAAACATTGGCCGATTTCCAAAATGTTGGCAGGCAACATCAAGGAGAAACTTAACATAGACAACTATAATTTTGCCCACCTCGCCTTAATACTGTTGCTACACTACCGTGTAAAAGGTAAAAATGCAGAAGACGAACGAATTTGGGTCGTTTAAAACAATGATGGGTATAGCGCATGCGTCGGCTTACACTAGGTAGTGGAGCGACAGCATTAAGGTGAGGTGAGCAAAACTGCAGTAATTTACATCAATTAAGTTTCTTCTTGATGTATAATACATGCCAAAAACTATTACCCGTTAAATCGGGAAAAAAGTTTCACAGGTTATTCAGAAAATAAAAGTGGCTTGGATTTTTGCGGACACGGTATATATTGCCTATAGATCCGGTGCAATTTTACACTCGATCGATAGACTTACAAATTCAGCAACAAAACTGATTTCCATATCGCAATCATTTCTTGATCTGTCGTCGTCAGCTTTTTCGCCTGTCTGCACCGACAGCGAGCGACTTGTGTTTTTTTCTGACACATACGCCAGAGGCCGCCACGTTACTGCAAACGAGTCGTCGCACTCGCAAGTTCGCAACTCGATCGTCCCGTCCGAAAATCGAATCGGTGCATTTTTAGCCATAAAATCTGACATTTGGTGGCAACAATTATAATTACTTTTCAACGAGAATCAATTGACCAAATTTAGTCCAGCTTAAACAAAATGCAAATCGAGATTTCAAAAGTCGATACCAAAACGGCGCAGACATAGCCTAGGCCTATCGTCGGTGGGTAAAGGTAGCACTTGTTATAACGCTTCTTACATGACAGACTAAAGACCAGAAGCGCTTTACAATCTTAGAAGTGGCAGCTGATTGGCATGAGTTACCGCAGCGCGCTATGCGGCCATCCATTGCCCGCCTAAGCGAACAATTGGGACCCGCAGTTTGCAGTATAGTAGCTATAGGCCTAAGCTTACGGACAGACATCGTAGGCTATCAATGGCTCGACCTATTAAGGACGGTCAAAAACTCTGCAATGTCTATGGTAGCGACGCTTGCTTTCAGTCAACGGGGGCCGGTACGTCCGTATCTGGATCTGTCACCACAGAATCCCGTAAACAGAATCCGGGGATTACAAATTTCTCAGTGACGGTTCCTGGGAACAATCCTCAGGAAGTCGCTTTGCTGTGCACAACAGTCAACAGCAATACGGTGGTCAGTGGTTACGAAGTTCCTGGATACTCGACGTCGCCAGGAAGACAGTGATCGAATTTCGGGATCCTGCTTCGATGGGCTGCGTTTGTCGGGGTCGAGGCCGCCGCCACTGCAATGGCGGCGTCGAGAGCTGGCGTTAGACACGTCGCAAGCCTACCATCCGCGCGTTGTGTGTGCCACTGCCATCATCAGTCAATCTAGCTCTCTCCTCCCTCGGCGACCTACCGCCCGAGCAATACACAGGCGCACCGACGCACACATGCAGACGCAGAAAGAGGCGGACACGCAGACAGACCAAGAGACGGAGGCCGCGTGTATGTTCGTGCGCTGCGCGCTGTGTCTGTGTGTGCGTGCGCGTCACGCGTGAAAGGAAGAAGATCGAGTCCTTCAGAACAAGGACTGACGATTGTGGAATCTTGTGGTCTTCGTCGGCGATCCCACTTTCAGTATACGGCGATTAACCTCGTTCGTCGCAGCCGAAAACGTCGTTCGAAAAGTTTGGCCGACAAAGGGACAATGGCGGCGAATATGTATCGAGTTGGAGGTAATGTGCGTGAGTGCGTGCGTGCGGGTGTTACGAAAGACAGTTCTTGTGATCGCCTATCGATTTGTCAGTAGAATTATACATACAGGTCGACGAAATACTCACGAATTTAATGATATTTGCCAAGTATTCGAATCTTAGCGCCATTTAGTTAATATGATTGTTGCTGGGATGAAGTTTTGACAGTTCGATGCGGGTCGATATCGGCGTTTGTTTTCGATCTTGAAGCGGTGATGCGGTCATGAAATTTTGCTGCGACTTTCCAATGTCGCCACATTTCTGACGAAACGATGCAAAAAATTAATGGATTGCGTGATTACAGGCGTCACAATAATACAAATAATGTTACTTTTGACTTTAGTGGCAACGTTGTGCAATTTACCGTGGAACTATGTGGACTCGCGGAGGGATATTCGATCCGCTGCAGCTGCAAGATGCGAGTGACCGACTATTGGTGATGCCGGTAGACCGCGGCGAATGCGATGTTCCAGTGGCGTTAAACTCGACATTTTTTGCATTGAATTTGCCCCAAGAACTTTTTCTTATATGAAATGAATGGCCTTACAACACTTATGAGTCTTTCATAAAATTAGCGCTTGATTCAAAGCCATTATGACTGGCTGCTGCCCTGAAAAGTTCTGCTGTTTTTGTCACTAATCTAATTGTTGAGGGATAACAGACTTTCAATATTTTCAGTGTGTTTGTTGCTGTTTATTTTGTGTTCTGTTGAGTATCTTCTGAACAAATTTATTTTTATTGGATAATGGAGTGGACAAAATAAGTGCCAGTATAAAAATTTTCTCCTGCTTGCCCCCCCTTTCCTCCCCTCTCTTTAATCCCGTCTTTTTCTTACTTATCGCTGTACCTAGGAATCAGTGTACAGCATGCAACAAAATAACATGTTATGATGAAAGAGTACCCAAATTTAAGGCCTCCACATGGAGGACTCCTTGAACCTAGGAGGTTAAAATTCTGGCAGTTAAAATTGACGATCTGTACTAAAAAAAATTGATATGCAGGTTGTCCTGGTCGATCTCTGGTAATTTCAGTATGGTACAGTTCACTGTTGAAATATGTGTCACAGCTGGAAGTTGTAAAAAATCACTAAAAACCCACTTTCTAGATTTCATGGTCGTTCAAGGTCATCAATACTGGTGACTTCTAAAAGCTTGCCAGCAGTACTTGTTACCGTAAGCAGCAAGTCTATGTCTGTCTGCAGCCTTTTTCATGCTAAATTAGTGGATCAGAAATTGTGCATTTTGAAGGGGTGCCAAATTTAATGTTGCCATACGGAGGACTTTTTGAACTCACAGAGTCTAAATTTAAAGTGCTATAATTTACATTCAGTGCTGAAAATTTCATACACAGTTTGTCTTGGTCTGTCTCCAGCCATTTCGGTTCAATTTACTCTTGAAATGTGCATCACAGCCTAAAATTGCACAAAATATCACTAAAACCCCCTATTTTTGGGGGTTCGAGGTCACCGATGTTGGTTCATCGGAAAACTTGTCACCAGAGCTAGTCAGTGCCTACCTGCAACCGTTTACATACTAGTTGATAGCAGTACATTAATGACTTTGACACCCTCATTTGAGGGGAACTCTCTCACCCAGTAGCACAAAATTTTGTCACATAAAACCAGGTAAAGATTTTCGTGATCCTAACTTGCGTCGTTTTGATAGGTCTCCAGTGTGATAGATAGACATACAGACATAATGCCTCTGTGATAGCTAAGACACGTTAGAACGGTTAGATACCGGTATATCATTTCATGCTGTCACGCATAAAACTAAATCTAACCATAAACCTAACACTAACCCAAACCTTATGGCAGATCTTAGCTATGGTGGGCTATTACCCATAGAACAGGTCTGCGTGAATGAGAAACTCTTCTTTTTTTTTCTTCAGCAAGTGGTCAAACTTCAACTTGTTGAAGACTCCAGACCATGTCGGGTAATTGACAGTGTGAAGTGTAGACGTGTTATGCCAACAGCCACAATGCCATAACGACTGTCGGCATGTCCCTTGCTCCTCATGGAAGGGTCGTGACGCCCTTTCACCAGTGAAGGTGGAGTACCAGACTGTAGAGGTATTTCATGGAGAGATACTTGTGTATTTATGGATTTTTTGCTTACCATAGTGCCATTTTGCTGACAATTTATATGCATGTGTTATTTTAGATTATGTTTATTTTGAAACGTCTTCCACGGCGCCGTATCAGATTCGACGGATCGAAGAGCTGTGTAAGGTAAGGCTTCGACTTTGGCCATATTTAGAAGATGGAAAGAAGGAGTTGTTTGGATGTGAAATTGTAAGTTATCGGGCTGGCTGGGTGAGATGAAGTGAAAATTTTGATATATAAAAACAGGTCAAACCAAGTCTAAAGTTTGGTGATGTATACCCGGTCAGACTATGTTCTTTCAACTGCATTTTAAGGCACTGTCAAAAAATTTGCAATACATTTTTGTTTTTGATTGAAAGAGATAAATTATGAGCTTTTGCTACTCAATCTGTCAGTAAATCGTCCAGTCAGCTCATTGTTATAGTGTCATATATCACAGTCAAACTAAAAGGACAATCAGAAACTGTAAACATCTGCCAAGAATGGTGCTGCCACCTGCCAAATACACCTCTGGGTTGGGCCAAGTGTAACTTTGAAAATTTCAGCCAAATCCACTTGTGAAGTTTCTGTCTAATTCTGCTGACAAACCAACAGATGAACAAAATTTAATAAATAGATAAACAAGCCCATGGACGATGTGGCTGATGACTTCTAGCAACGGCTGAAAGTCCAAGAAAGCAGTGTTTAAATGGGTGCTTTCTACTGGAAAGACTGAGGTAAATGACTTGTAAATTTTTGGATATAAATATCTCTAATTGTGCTGTTTTGCTGCAGACTGCTTCAGGAACGGTGGAGGCTAAGGTTACGTGTTTTTATCGACGTCGCGATCTGTCCAGTGCTCTTATAGCTTTGGCAGACAAGCATCATAGTAAGCATTGTTTGATCTTTGATGCATTCTATGTTAATCGTTAACAGAACCATTAGCTGTGTTCTTTAATGGCATGTGCCTAATTTTTACACCTTGCGTGCTATGTTCCTAATGTAGCAAAGAGGAGTATATGGGATCAGTGTAATACTGAGGACCGATCGACGAACGACCGACTGATCGACGACCAACCTCTGTTCCTGGAAGAGCCTACCTGGAAGAACTTCAAATGGCCATATCTCCATAACGGTGCTAGATAAATGCATGGGGCCAAATTTTCAAACTTTCCTAAGATGAGGAGGCTACTCCAATTCGTCGATGTAGATCTGGATAGCATCTGCCAGAAGACGACTGAATAGAGCCCAAGTACCAGAACTCTGTGGCTGCTTCAGCGATGTTGTTAGCAACCGTTATGTCTGCAGCAGAATCACCAGAGCCCAGGTTCTGTAAGTAAGTAAGTGAGTAAGTAAATAAATTTATATAGTGCACATAATGTCAGCAAGCAACCATCTTTTTAGTCAGTGTTGCTGAAAATGTCAGTTATCTGTCTATCTTTTCTGAGTCTGTCTGTCACCTTTTCATCTTAGTAAGACTTTTTACAAATTCAGATGTAGGAACACTTTTGCAGCTGTTGGTTGTTCTGAATAACACCATATTAGACAAGGGTCCTGGGCTTTTGATGGGAAGGGTAGACTTGGGGTCTGTCCATATGTCACACTCTTGCTCTCTACTAAGACTGTTGGATTGATTGAGATGCTGTTTGACAGGAACACATTACACTTATGTGGCTGTTGGTTGTCTCAAGTAGCACTGTATTACACAGGGGTCTGTAGTCTTTTGATGGGAAGAATAGATTTTCCAGGGGGGAGGGGGTAAGGCAGGATCAGAAGTTTTTCGAGACAGAATTTGGCGGTTATTCTGTGTTAAAAATGCAGGTTTGTTTGAAGAGAGTCTGGAGGGCTGTGATGGTGTGCTGGCAGAGAAGACCTTGTCGACGTTGGATGAGAAACGTCGCCATGAGCTCAAGTGCCACGAGGTGTTCCTGTCACGCCAGGTGGAAACACTTCCGGCTACTCACATCCGCGGCAAGTGCTCAGTTACTCTACTGAGTGAAGCAGAGTCTCCGCTGTCTTACCTCGAACATGATGTGAGTAACACTAGTCTTGCTGAACTGTTGTGTTATTGTTGGAGCTGGTAATGGTTAAAAATTTAATAGTTAACTCCCGAAGTAATGATTAATTATTTGTTAATTACAGTTAGATCTAACAGTAGTCATTCTGCAAAAAAGTGCTCATTTTATAAACTTTGTATGATAATTAGCTAACATTACGGATGCACTGAGCCAACAATCGGTCTGTATTATTGTTAGTACCATGTGGCTTAAACATTTGTTTTGTCCAATCATGTTTTTCAGAGAAACTGATATTGAATATGAAATGCTTGTCGTTTTACCTTATAACTTTATAATGCATTCTTATGACCTAACTAGTTAAAAATGAGTGAGTGAGTAGGGTTTAACATCCCGCCCAACACAGTATAGGTCATTTCGGGGACGGCCTTTGCAGGCAAAATTGCGCATACACATAATCAGAGTGTTGTAAAGTATTTAAATACTTCAGGTATTTAAATACTTTTAAATGGCGGGTATTAATAAATCATTAAAATTTGTCTGTATATAATTGCATGTTAAAACGTGCACATTACAGTTTGTATGCACCACTCGGTGATGTTTATCTACTGAGTGACTGGTGTGACTGTGTGAAGGACCTATTCTTCTACTCTCTGGTCTACGACAACCAGCAGAAGTCGTTGATTGCCGATCATGGTGAGATCAGAGTTGGTCTGCGCTATCAGGTGGAAGTCATTCCCGACAAATTGGAATCTCGTATGTATTTTCACTACTTCACACCAGGTCACTTGTATCGTAACTGTTGACTGCATATATATGCAATGGAACTAGTGGTACAAAGGAAACAGCTCATTTGAAGCATCATTGAATTTGCCTTTACTTGTTTTGTTGCTGTTGTGTCTTCAGCCTGTGTAAATACCTACTCTGAAAAATTCCAAAAGTTTGTGTGTACTATGAAATGATGGAATAATTCTCGATAAATTTTTTCCAGGACAGACCATGTGGTTTTTTTCGACCAGTCCATTCTTCTGGAGTTACTCCACGTTAGTCAGTTTTCCAATTAAGTGAGCTCTGCGGAATTGTTGTGGCTAAACTTTTTTACAAGCCAAATGGAAGCCCTTTTTGTCGCACGACTAACAGTATCAAAGTACTGAAGTATTTCTTATTGCCCATTTTAACAAAAACTGAAACAAAAACTGAAACTGGTGCTTAAGGTTTTCAACATATTGCCCACGAAATTTTGCTCCATTATTTTTGTTAATCACATTTTGCTTAACTGCGTAACTCAGGATAGTGAAGGTATTAGCAGCTGCAGCAGCAATGCAGTAATTGTTTTTGCACTGTTGTGTGATGTAGCGGAGCAAGATACGAGAAGGCTGGAAGATCTGGAAGAGTTGGTTTGGGATTGCAACAAGGCTCCTCCAGATGAGCAGATCAACCAGTTCATGATCATCGCCAGGCAAGTTGTATAAAGGCATGATTTCAGTAGGTCGAACGGTCGACCGTGGTTATGTTTGCGCAACCAGTTGTGATTTCTGAGAGCCGTTTGAGCTAACCGACGAACAGTGTTCGCCAAACAAGTCAACCGACGCTAGTAGCTGTTTACACTTTTTGTTTTGGCTATAAGGCTATTAATAGAACATCGCGATGCCGGCCAGTTACAACAGGAAATTTCAGAGTTACTGGTTTTGAGCCATTGCAGCCTGGTATGGGCATGGTCTGGCTGCATAATTAGCGTTTCGTAAACATTTGTGATTTTGGACGGCTGTCGGATGTTCACGAAACAATGCGTCATCAACCAATGAGTGGAGGTTGAAAGAGTTTATGCTGTTTGACATGTTTGACCTACCGAAATCATGCTTTAAGTACTGTCAGTAGGTTGCATTAACTTTCCAGTTCGCATTTGCATGATGTACATGCTACGAGGAGTGAAAATGAAATGTTGCCATATTTTGCAGCAGTCTGTACTTAACTAAAATTTCCTATCATAACCGGTGGACTCTCTGCTTTGGCTCCTTGGAGCCAAAGTACTAAAGTATATGTGGGAGATCATAATTGCCCATTTTAACAAAAACTGAAAGTACTGTTACCTGTAGCAGCAGAAAAACTTCAGGCAAACACTTACTTTGCCTGATGGACTGACTGGCTTTGATTGTTTTCTGCTGGTGCTTTGAAGTTTGAACAAGAAATGTAAGTCATGGTATATACGATGTAAAGAAGTGGAATGCATATGTTTACATAGGTTGAGCATTAGGGTAGTTACACAGTTAGCTTCAGTCATTGCGGTAAAGGTCAGTCTTGTTCAACATGTTAAAACATGACCTCCCTTTATTGCAATGATCGAGAGTGATTGTTTTCAAAACTGTTCGTTTGTTCGATTTACATAAATCACGCGTGTTCCACTTTCATGCACCATCATTGTTGACATGTAGAGATTGGCGGTTGCTTGTTGCAGAGCTGTTGGTACGTTCTCACGGGCGTTGGACAGCACAAGTGCCGTACGTCAGCCTAGTCTTCACATGAGTGCCGCCGCTGCTTCTCGCGATATCACATTGGTATGTCACTGTCTAGTTTGCATGGATTATGCAGATTATAGGACTCAAGACTGATGATTGGTTGTTGATATACCGTTATTGTGTAAATGCTAAAAATGTTGTTTTATCATGACATTCTGTGTAATATTACACAACAGCTTGTAAGAAAACTAAAGTGATGTACTGTATAGCACCCGTGAGAACTGAAGTAAAAATACTGCAGCATAACAGACTAGAGGTTGTGCTTTAGTAAAATTTTGAAAGCAGACAAAAAATTGCAGTGATATATTCTAGGGACGGAGATTTTTGTCGTTAATAAAACGGACGACAATTGGAAACACAGGAAATTTCTGTTGTGCCTTAGTTAAACTGTCGACAAAATTAAGCCGAGACAGTTGCATATTTCTGTGTGTATTTTGCATGGTGTTTAGCTGCATGCAATGGATGCTCTTCACCATCATGACTATAATGCCGTCAGTGCAATCAGTACCCTGGTGTCTGGCGGTGGTCCTGTACTCTGCCGAGATGAGATGGAGGAATGGTCTGCCTCCGAAGCGAATATCTTTGAGGAGGCACTGGATAAATATGGAAAAGGCTTCCGGGAGATAGGCTTAGATTTTGTACGTATCATCACTGCTGGTTTTTTGTTGCGATTTTATCTGTCTGTGTATGTCATTTTGTGCCAAAAGCTTCTCACCTTTTGTTGCATGCAGGAGCACAATTGTTTGCAAAACTATGCTTGGGTGGTCAGCTATGTGTTATAGAATGTTCGATCATTACTTTCAGTTTCTTAATCATCACTAGTCAAGTTCTCAGCTTGATGGAATTTGTTTACGATGTTCAAGTACCATACTCATATTGTTAGTTGATATCTTTCGTGTGAAAATTACACTGTTAGAGAATTCGGTAACCTTGTTGTTAAAAATACGTGAGAGTTGTTCTTGCACTGGACTCACAAAGGAAGCAGTTCAGCAAAAAGTTGAAGGTGTGACAGAAATTTTGCTCTGCTCCACGGGAAATTATATTTAATTGCTGAAGTTGGCTGAAAACTTTGCATTAATGCATTGCATAGTGTTGATGAGTGTGATTTCATCGATGTAGCTCTTTGCTGGTGATTAGTTACTTGACAAGACCGTGAAGGGTGGCGGTGAAAATGATGTGCTGTAGTTGCCGTGGAAGAGTGTGGCAAGCATCGTGGAATACTATTACATGTGGAAGACCACCGACCGCTATGTTCAACAGGTCAGCAAAGTGTTTTTTAGCAATCATCCTCGCAAAGTTTTTTTGTTTCTCTGTCAGCGTTATAACTCGTGAACCACCGCACGTGGCTTGATGAAATTCTGTCCGCATGTGAACTTTGACAATCGTTAGAACTTTTTTGAATTTCACGGTCCTACTCAAAGGTCAAGGTCACATGAGTTTCTTGTATGCTTTTGGTGTGCCTGATACTATGGCTACCTTTGCCTTAGTTCAAGTTAGTTGTATTCTGATGAGCGATTGATTGTATTGTTTGTGTACAGAAGCGCATCAAAGCTGCTGAAGCTGAACGCAAACTGAAACAAGTCTACATTCCTCCTTAGTACGGCAACAATATTTGCTTTTATGCTTTCACTAACATATCCTGCATATAGGACGGGTTGTGCTGTCTCGACATCTGTAAATTATTATTAGCAGCAGCAATTGCAGTAGCAGATAAGCAGTATTGTATATTTTAATAGTTGGTGCAGTGTTATATTGTTGGTTGATTTATTTAACACTAACTAGAGAGATTCACTAGATGAAATTGATTTGTGCGAACCGCTGTCGATCAGTTCACTTGCACAAACACATATCAGCAATTTAGCATCTCAGGTCATCGGGTGTCTGTACCTGTCTGCAGTGCTGAGAACACAGTCACTGATCGGTGACAAAAGCTTTACAGCAGCTGCATCATGGCTGTTGCATTACATTACATTAGATAAGGAATTTTCAACGTGGCCTAAGTAACTTCAAGGTCCGCAAATAAAACCGCAAGTCATGACAAATTATGTATGACTGTCTGAGAACTATGACAGTGTGTCACATGCGACAATGTCTGGTGACCCGACGAACGTCTAAGACATGCAGAAAATGCGGCTGCCAAGGTAGCGGTGCCACACACAATCCACATCTGAACGGCATGTCAGGCAAACGTCGCAGGTCATTCAGCAGACAGCGGCAAGACAACGTCAAGTTGTCGATCAGCTGATTGATGGGTGGCGATTGCATGTTGGTGTTGACCTCCGCAGTGGCTGCTGGGCCTGGACCTTTCATGCCCAAGGCCCACAGACCACACCTGGCAGCGAGTGACGTCAGCGAAGCTGTACTTGACTTGCGGCTATAGCCCCAGCAGCTGATCATGACTGTAGACTTGGTCACGCATGGCTGAACATGTAGGATACACGGAACATGGCTGCTCCAGAAAGCACAGACTAAAACGCAGTGGTACTTTTAGAAAGTAGAAACGCGTACTGCCGCAGTATTCATGCAAATTTGTCGGACACGCTGGCAGTGAGTGACATCAGCGAAGCTGTACTTGACTTGCGGCCATAGCCCCAGCAGCTGATCACAACTGTAGACTTGGTATGGCTGAACATGTAGGACACACGGAACATGGCTGCTCCAGAAAGCACAGACTAAAATGCAGTGGTACTTTTAGAAAGTAGAAACGCGTACTACCGCAGTATTCATGCAAATTTGTCGGACACGCCAGTCTGCCAGTTGAACATTTTAAACGACAACTGAAGTAATGTCTGTTCATTTGAGCCAGTGGCACATTGTGACTTTTTTGGTTTAATTGTGCTGGCTTGTTTATTCACTTACAACATACATGTGTATGCGGGTGAGCAGTAACAAGGCAAATCCAGCGCAGATTGGAGATCGTCAGAATGGACTCGATGGCCGACCCTGTGAGAGCTGTTTCAGTAAGTTCTGTCACATGATTCACTGCTGGCAGTAGTAGTTAGTTATGTCAAGTTACACGGAATGGAATTACACTTGTCTCATTTGTTGATTGACTATGAGTTATTATTATCGTTACATAATTATTATTACAGTTATGTAGAGCATGTCATTTTTTTTCGAACAGTGCTGTGACTTCAGTATTATTCTTCTGTTCTATCAGGCATTTGCTTGATGATTTTGGATAATGTCGAAGTTAGAGGTGCACAGTTATCCCTTCAGTGCATTGCTGCGGCATCTGCCACTCTGTCTCTTGCATGATTGCGATCTAACATCTCTTGAATTATAACTGAATTTTTTTACGTCGTTGTTTGATCGTAATTCATGAGCTTCCAGTTTTATCCTTTAAAAAAGGAAAAAACTGGAAGCTACGCATCGTAGGTTTCGGTGACAACTATTGGGTATATCTTAGAAAGACAAAGTACGAAACAAAGAGGTGAGACAACGGACAAACTTGAAAGAAATGAACCTCATCATCAAGGAGAGAAGACTGAGATGGCTGGGTCATGTACTACGCATGGACAATGATAGAATACCGAAGCAAGCTTTGTATTGGCAAATGGATCAGCATGTCAAGTGCAAACCAGGAAGACCAAGAAAGAACTGGATTGACATCATATGCCAAGACTTGAAGACCATTGGCATGGCCTGAGAAAAAGCTGAAAAGTCTGCAGCGGACAGAGAAAATTGGCGTTGAAATGTGGCCCAATGTGTCTTTGACACAGGATGACCTAAGTCTGTGAAAGTAAAGAATGCTATTTCATCCTTTTGACGGCTTTAGTTGGTTGATCACAACATCTTCTTGTGTTGAGAAAGTAGGGGGGGACAAGACACGAGTGTGAATGTGTGAATGTATGTTACAGCCGTCCGAGCTAGTCAGTGGTTCTTGTGGGGTCCACAGCATCTCCAGTGTCGTCTGTGCGCTTGCTGCTGGACGTATTGGAAGAAGTACGGCGGCCTCAAGCGCCCAGCTTCCAGAGTTAATAGTTAGTAGAACTCTGTTAAAAATATGCTTTGACAGAGCTGTTATGGTACGGTACAAACACTACAACAACTGATGGTTGAATAGTAGTCAGTCTCTTACTTTCATTCTTATACCTCAGCACAAAATACCTGCATGCGATTGATCCAAATCTTGTCACGTGACATTCACAAATACGCCATAGTCACCTCCTCAGAAACAACGCAGTGACATAGTGCCCTCCATGGAGGCACTGTTGACAATAGTGCTCTTTTAGAGGGCACTATTTGATTGGCGTCGTCATTGTGCTGATGCTGGTTACACCTGATTAACATTCGAGATGTCTGTGACCATGCCGATGCCAGTGTTCTGTGAGCATTTATTGTGGCTAAACAGTACATCATACCTTATCATCAGACAACCATGTTTACTTTATTCGAAGAGAGTGTAAAATACCACATATTTTGCGTAAAGGCGTTGAGGTATAACAAAACAGAGACTGACATCTCGATCATTATTGAAAATTTTTTCTTCTCAGTTCGTAACAAGTTGCCCTCAATTTTTAATCTCAGGCAACATATTAGGAACTTCAGGTTAAAAATTGTTAATGATCTCCATGCCAGTCACTATGTATACTATTACGCTACTGAGGCTCATATTTTAGAACTTCAGCTGCAAACAATGAATTTTTTATTTATTTCAAGTCGTGGGTTTGTCAAATAAATCTTGTTTTGTGTTGCTTTGTAGGTTCTCAGGAACGTGGCACCAGTAAGTGTTTTCCTCTTTTGTATCTAGAAATATAGGTTTGCAACTTCCTGGCGATCGTGGCTGTTGTTTTTTTATGGCGCTTTTTCACTTCCCTGATGGTTGTCACGTATTATTGTACTGCATTCCTTTACGTTGGTTTACCATTCATTGTTTTGTTACTGTTGGTTGAGCAACATTTAGAACTTAGCACATCCGGTGTGATAAAATGTCTTTGTCTCAAATTTGCTTCTAGGTACTTAGCCTAACTTGTAGTACATGTGGAAAAATTAGCTTGTCAACAGTAATAAGAAGTAGTGGTAATGGTTATAATTCGCACATTTTTTGGCATTTTTGGAGATGCTGGCCAGTTGTGATGGTTTAGATGTAGGTTTTTGTACTGTACAGTGTGTATACATAACCTGCTAAACGGCACAGTTCTAATATTTTCGACAGCGTATCAACACTCGGTGGCGATTATAGGTGAAACTCACTCAGCTGGCGTAGTCTGCACCTCTCAGCTGAATTATTTCAATATAGCAAAAACGAAACACGCCAGCACATTGTGCCATGTACAGACGCACGAACAGATATATACCTGGGTTTTCTGTGAAGTTTTTGTTGTCAGAAACTTTAACTTTTTATTAGTATGGACCATTTGTTCGCACGTATACAGTTTTTGTCTGCTGATGCATCTTCACCTACAGCATGGCGTTTTTCGACACTGTGCCATTTGCATCGATTGTGCGCTAGCGTATGCAGGTTACGTATAATATAACCTGATTGTAATAAAAAAAAACTGTTGGCTTCTCTGGTGGTTTTCCACTAAAGTTTTGCTATGTTCTGCAATCTATTCGGTTTATAGGTTTGCAGAAAGTAAACTGATCAATCACCCGGAGTTGCCTTACTAGCAAGCTGATGATTGTTTTGTTGTTGGTTGCACAGCCAGTGGTGTTGGCGGTGGTGTTACAGCTGATGGCATAGTTGATGGTCATCTGCAGCCATCCATTGTGAAGATGCAACGATGCACTCTGAATGGATGCGGCAAGGTCTGTTCAACTGTCAGTCTTGTGAACTGTGTGGCATGTGTGTGGGTGCGTGTGTGTTGATTCTGAAGGGCACCTGCTGTTGAAGTATGTAAGGATTTTACCAAATGTTTGATTTTAAATAAGAGGAAATTGTAGTACATCATGTCTCACGAAAAAACGTGTAACCACACCTTTGTCAATATTTGCTAAAATGTTGATTGATTTTCAAAGTTATTTTACTGGTGCACTTAACTGCAGTGCGTGCCGGAGTTTTCTCAATAAAAGGGAGGATAATGCAGAGTTTGAACACAGTTATTGATAGAAGTCTGCTGGGTGACCACAAGTGAATAGGAAATAATGATCAGCTTGGTCGGATCAAATCTAGATATGAAATTGAGTGGTTCAAGCGACGGAACTAGACTAGTACAACCTCCAGCCCATGTGAATCATTTTCCGGCCACAGTATCGAAGACAAACACAGAAGTATGATGTATGAAATAATAACCCTTGCAAATTATTCATTTGCTGTTATACCCATTTGCTTTTTGTACTTGTTTTGAGTTGTGCGTACTTCACATTTTAGGCAGGAACGCACCACTGAGCTTGGTACACGACGTCAGCAGTTTTTTTTATCATAACGATCATAGCATTTTGCATTGTCTTGGTCTGCTCTGACTTCATGTGTTCTCTACAGCTCAAAAGGGTTGAACTAGGCAGACGTGGCATCCAAGGAAAACTGTGTGTGATATGAACAGTTCTGACATGTTTGAGAGGATGGCCATGCTAAAAACAGTCAGGGAAGTATTATCATCGGTCCAGTTGGAAGACAATTTGTTCTCTTGGATATGTGTAGGCTTACATTTAATCATGGTGTGGAGCAGGGTAAGTGAGTACTGAACGAACTTGTACACTTGAGACTGTGGTTTGACTGACAGTGTGTGGCTTACACTGTTGTTCAGTTGGTCACCCATGACTGCACTGGTGGCTTACTGATGCAGTATACATGTCACTGCAGAGAGTGTGATAAGGCATAGGCATGTTGACATGAAGCTTTTGTGCATGTCTAGGAGTTCCGTGCCAAGTCTCAGCTGGTTCGGCATTTAGCCGATGCGCACAGCATTTTGCTTCAGTCACTCGGCGGGGGGGGCACTGACAGTCCGTCGTCATTACTGGCTGTCAGCGGAGTGGGGAATGCCGCAGTGAAAACCCGTGCAGCATTCTGCCTCGTGACGACACCTCTGACTCGACTTTCACGCCAGCTCTGTAAACATGTGCTCAGTGTTCGGCGTAGCGCTCGCCAGCCGTTCCTTACCATCAACGTTGCTGCTGTTAAGCAGGAATGTACGTACCCAGCAGTTTTCTGTACTATGCTTTGGCCATTTTTCGTATGTTTTCAGGATTTTCGGTGCAAATCATACTGGTATTTTATTTACTATCATTTTTTACGACATAATTTCTTTTACGGTGCAAGAAATTTCTTTTTTGCTACACTTTTGTCCAGAGCATCATCTGTGTGTTGTCTGTCACATTTGTGCCCCGTGCATAAACTATTCCACAGATTTAGAATAGATGTCATTCGGCAGGTACATTGTGGGGTTCAAGGACAGATTGTGTTACATGGGGCTCCCTGACTTCTTTACAGCAAAGAGAGATTTGTGAGTTGAATGCCCAGCCCAAACATGTCTCAATAAAAAATGTGCCACTTTTATTTTTTTAATAACTTTGTGAAATATTGGCCAATTTTAACAGTTTTTAGCAAGCGACATCATGAAAAAAACTTGACGTAAATGAGTATATTTTAGCTCACCTCAGCTTAATTGCTACACTACTTTGTGAAATTCATAACTCGTAATTTGGCCGTTTACAACAATGAATTCGTACTGGGTCGCGCATGCGTCGGCTCAAAATGATTAATTGATTAGCGACAAACACGAGTAACAGTTATTATCTCTCAGAACATCTTATGTGTTACATCACATCATTTTTGTTACTGCATGTGCTCAAAATGTCCTCTTTCAGCAAGAACACTAGCGGTGGACTTTGAAGCAACTCGTCAACAGAACATTCAATAACGTGCAACCAAGAGCGGCTTACTCGCTGTTCATCAGCCCTTTCAGTTCGTCAACGTACGATCTTGAAATAAATACGATATGTAACAAATTTTCAATGATTCTGTGGTCTCAGTGATTTTCTGAGTTGACACATGCGCGCCCCAGTACGAATTCATTGTTGTAAACAGCCAAACTACGACTTCTACATTTCACAAGGTAGTGTAAAGACAGATATAGAGTGAGGTGGGCAAAACTACAGTTGTTTACGTCAAGTTTCTTCCTGATGCTGTTTGCCAAGAATTATCAAAATCAGCCAATGTTTCACGGAGTTATTCGAAAAATAAAAGTGGCACATTTTTATTGAGAAATGGTGTAGTTACAAATTGCAGCCAAGTCAGTCCTATGCTGCCACCTGGCAAATGTGAGCAAGAAGTTGGTTAGACTTGCCTCAGTGATTCCATATTTACCAAGTACTTGGCTTTTTGTTTAGAAATTTTAACTCTAATATTGCTAGGATCACTAAACAGTAGTGCTGTAGTGTTGGCCACCTAAAGTTATTAAGTAAATTGAGGACATTTTGCATGATTTATCTAGGAAAACCTCACTCAGTCACTCTCTGTGTCAAATGTTTAATAATGATTGATTATGCTATGACTCAGCAATGGTGGGAATATTTTAAATTTGAAAATAAAAGTAGTTAGTGGCTAATAACGAATTTCACAAAATTCTGCAGAAACGTATACTCGTAGAGATTCTACGGAAATGGTTAAATTTAACTGTTGGGCTCAAGAATTCCATGGCCAGTGAAGTACTGACAAGTGATGCTCCATAGCTCTGAGATGGGTTCGCTCATTAGGAGCTATATACGACCTTTAACCTTTACTGGGGTTACTTCCTGTTGATGAGCTGGTGTGGTTTCACGGTGTGATTGTTAGGTCAGCAGCGTCTGCCCGATCTGCTGAAACTTGTTCGTCGTCTGTGTACCAAGAAGCGAGTGTCAATGCTGCAAGTGTCAGCGCGGCTTGGCATCAGCGTCGATGTTGACAAACCCGCCATACTGGCGCGAACGACATCCAAGCCTGCGCCAATAAGATACGCGTTCCCAGCCTCCACCCAGAACTCGGGTTAGTCGCTTTATACCTATACTCACTCAGATTTATGAATATGCACAGAATGTCCATCAAATCTGCAGAATCAAATGCTACCAGTGGCACATGGTCGGGATTGTAAAGCCCTGCTGTAAACGTATCTTTGGATAAGTGCAGTTGTCCTTCGATTCTCTGTCAGAATGCCACTGGTTTGTCGTTGGATCACCAGTAGAAATACCACCACATGAAGTGTGTAATTTGCAGCGATCAGCTGTTTCTGTTGGAAAATTGTGGACCATGTTTTGACTGGTTGGGGTAGTAGAGCAATCATTGATCTGACAGTGATTCAGGTGCACTGATCTTGTAATGTCGGTTAATGCTGGTTAATGCTGTTGAACTTCTTTTTGGAAAGTTCAGCTTTCAGTCCACACAGTGAAGATATCATGCTGTAAATGTTTTATGAATGAACAAGTGTAGCAGTATGTAGGAGACAGCAAAGCTTTATATCATAGAGTGTGTGCTGTTTTTTTTGTTCAGTGAACAGTGCTGCAAATAATCCCACACGAAAGAGAGCATATGAGCATGCCAATGGAACTGAATGTGAGTCTGTGTTGGCCATATTGTATAACAGTGAATGATATTAAAGGTCCATGGACACCATAATTAACATGTATATTTTATTCATTTTCCTAAAATTGCATAATGTTCTGATAATTCTGACAGTAATATCAGTGCCCAGCATTTTGTCAACATGGAGAAATTTACATTTGAAATCAATGATCTACGAAAATCACATAGAAAGCGCGATGCCATATTGGCATGTAGAATTTTTCGCCTAACATAACGTAATGCCGCATTTCGTTTGAAATTGCACTTTAATTTCGTTTATTTATGAAGCTCAAATCAACATATTATATACTTGAGGTTATATGTCTTAATTTAAATCTACATAAATTGCACGAGTGAGCTTGACAGCGGTGGCCATGGACCTTTAATAGTAGCGAGCTACAGAATTACATTTGGTGCTAGGCAGTATTATTCTAAATGTGTTATTTTGGGTAATGGTAAGTCATGTGAGCTCAGCAATGGTGCTGTTGGGTAGGCTTTCTTTAGTTACTGTTCTGCTGTTGGCAGTGCTTTGTGTACAATTCAAATTGCAAATTTTGATGTGGATTTCTGACACCCCCAGATTTGTTATCATCAGGGACCAGAATTGCTGTCTGTAATACAGTGTAACTTTGGGTCGTGTGAGTATTTCTGTCGAATGCCATCCCGTTCCATCCAGTGGCTTAAGCAGGGCCACGAGTGTGACAGCCAGATGGACAGACCAGACTGTGATGAGTTCTGTCACAATAGTACAATGACAATAATGCTTCTAGTATGCCTTCAGACTTTGATGATGGCTCAGTCGTACTGTATGCTAATAGCATAACATGCTTAGTAGTAAAATTGTCCTTTGGTTAATCGGAAGTTGAGTGGTGTTCATATTTTATAGGATTGTGGCACTGTAACACAGATGATCTGGTAGCAAGTGTATTGGGTAGTGGCTTTGCTCTGGGTTCTGTAGTGTCGTTGGTGTTTTTCAATCAAACAGAAATAGTGCACGGTGAGATCTGATGTTGGGCATTTGTTCTAGCATTTGGCATCAATTGATTGCATTTTTGGATGTATGTTATTAATACAATGGTTGTCCATGTTACAGCATTGCCAACCGTGAAGCGTTTAAACACAGATGCCACACGTCCGCAGATGTCTATTAAAACGACGGAACCAAAGGTATTCGTCTGAAATTCACGTAGTCTGTAGCGTTGGCCTTTTCACTGATGCAATTAAACTATGACCTGATTTTCACAGGTTTATAAGTTAAACTTACGAAAAAAATAAGAACTATCAGACTTAAGAGAATTCTAAAATGAAATGTTACTTCGAAAATCATTTTTTAAAAACTTATTCAAAAGTTACAAAAAAATAACAAAGTTCTGGCTTGGGAAAAACTTAGAGTGAGGAAGATGTTAGGAAGTCGTAGGAAAATTAATAGGACGTTTTGTAAATTGCACCCTATGACCACTAAGACATATTTTTGTGAGTGCCAAACATAGTTATTATAGATCTCAATTGTTATAGTATTTCTATGCAGTAGTAGTAATAGTAGTAATTAGTGAATGACTGTGCTTCACATGATGTCACCGTGGTAGTCACTGCGAGAGTTCACTTCTGCTGGTTTATTTGATTAACGTAGCACCAGCACCAGGCAGCTCTTGACCTTTGGACCAAGCCAGTCGGCTTGAGACACAAATCTGCCTAAACCGTCAGGTATATTGGGTAGTACTACATTTAGTGTTACTATCGCCATTTATCATTACTCATCTCAAAAGCTGATACTCACCTTACTGTCGCATGACGGGTAGAAGGCTGAGTCAACCTGTGTGGCTGGTTATGTAAGTACTGATACAGTCAAATGTTAACTTACTGTGTCCTGGATGGAGGAACTTCATTGATCGGACACAAGACGTTACTGCACCACACCACCAACCTTGAGTCAGTTGTGAAGGCAGTTGTGTGGATGTGTGACACATACAGATGAGAGGGTCAGCTGTGAGTCTGCAGAACGGCGGTGTGTCAAGCAGTGGGCGTCTTGCCGGGGGACCTCGCGTGAAAAAACACACCAGCGTCAGCGTCGATACACTCGACGATGTCTGCTTCAAGTCGGACACTGCATTCAGGTAACCATCCACGTCCCTGCAGCTGCTCGGAAAAACACTCACCCACTTGCTGTTGTTGTTGTTGTTCTGATGTATTGTAAGTGAGTGAGTGAGTGAGTAGGGTTTAACGTCCTACCTGACACAATATAGGTCATTTCGGGGATGGCCTTTTCAGGCAGAATACACACAAACACATAATAACGAAACAGTAAGTTTGACCTTTACAGAAACGCAATACACGAGAACCTAAAGTTGTAAGAACACTATTATACGCGTGCATATGTAATTAACATAGTGGTAGTTCTAATATGAATGAATATGTCAGTTTGTATAGCGCCCAATTAGGGAAGACCTCAAGAGCGCTCGCAGCCAAATAAATGATCTTCCCTGCTATCCTCCAGAGAGTCATCAATTGTAATTGTATTGTAAGCCATTCAGGGTTTAGTTTATTGGGGGGGGGGTTGGGCACTGAATACAAACGTTCAGGGTTTAGTTTATTGTATACAATGCGAGTCAGAAAATTTTACCCCCTAACGTGTTCAAAAATGTATTTTTCTCAGACTAAAAGATTTTTAAAATATTTTGCACATTTTCTGTGTTGCAGTTTGGAGTATATTTGACTGCAGAATTTACCTGTAAAAATTGATCAAAATTTTAAGTTTTCAAAAAATAAATTTCAGAACGTCACAGATGGGGGTACAATTTTCTGAGTCACACTGTAGAGGGGATGGCAGATACCTCAAAGAGATAAGGAATTCCACCAGGTTTTTCATTGTCTTGGAACACGTCAGTGATGTTGGTAGAGTGAACAAAGTAATGATGGCATTCTGCTGCTCGTATGTCATATTCCTGTAAATACAGTAGACTTCAGTTGAAGTAGGCTGCCTCTGAAAGTGGCTGGTTAAACTAACTACAGAGTAGTATTAGTGGATTATTTTTTTGCAGTTGAAAAATCCATTTCTTTGAATTTCCATCCCGGTGGGTTTATATTTGGTTTTGGATTTTTGGGTTAAACCTGAGATTTTTTAGAAAGGCCCAACTTGGTGGGTTTTGGGGTTTTCATGAGTTTCATGTTATTAAAATGAGCGCTGCTGAATACTGTTCATGTAAAGTAAATATCTAAAACTAAGCAAACTCTTAGGTTTTAAGTAGAGCTGTCAAATTACCATATTAATGCGTTAATATATTATCGCGCATTAAAAAATTAACATGCGTTAAAATAATTAATACACATACGTGAATTTATGTTAATTTACTAAATTTCGTTAAGCAAAAGTTTCAATATTCCGTTAAACTGCAGTTATTTGACAATCGAATAATTCATGTAACTAAACAGTAGTTGCCATTCTATCACTACTGTAGATAAATAATTATTTTGACGGCAGGCTGATAGATTTCTACGCTAGCTATGATGGCAGTTGTTGTTGATTATATGTTTAAAATGTGTTTTTGACTTTCTGTATTCTACAGGCGAGGTCTCCCACATGTTGCGGGACCCGGGGTAACTTACCCCCCACTCTCCCTCTCAACGGGCCTGAGTGTGTTAATAATGCATTAATTAATGCGTTAAGAAAATTAAAGCAGTGTGTTAACGCATTAAAAAATTAACGCTTCGACTGCTCTAGTTTTAAGTTTTGACAACTTGACCATAATAATTAAGTTTGGGGTGAGTTTGTGTTTTAGGTGGGCTTACCCAGTAACACTCATAAGGTTTTTTGGGTATGTGCTCAGGTGTTCCAACCATGTTGTTGTTTGTCGTTGTCGTTGTGTTCTGTAGAAAGCGACGCAAGCAGCAGATAACGACACTGGCAATCCGTCGCGGCGCTCGGAAGCCGTGGCAGCCGGTCATCAAGACGTCCAACAGTGTCGATAGTTCGGTCATTCTACTGGACTAGCAGCAGCGACAATGTCTCCATGTTAGACCATCCTGACCTCCTAGGACTTGTTGTCGATTTTGTGGGTCTTGCATTCCCTGGTCATCGCTTTCCGAGTCATCTTGTCAGCTGCTGCCGCAGCCGTGGGCCAGTATTGATTTGAGAACGATGCCTTATTGTTGGTTGACTTTGACTTCAAGGGCAGTGGTGTTATGGCTCGGTGGCAATCACACCCAAGTTTCAGATGGTCGTGAAGTTTTCTTCCAGAAATACAACATTTGGCGCTGGAAATCATATCATATCGTATTATTTGCTATGGTGACCCGCATCCATAGCACATCCGTATTCTGTTTTGCGGTAGTTTAGGGACAAACATTAAATTTTGGGCAATTGTAATCTTCTGTGTCAGAAATGTGCAGTTGTCTTTCAGAAAATTTTTGCCCCAAGTTTTTCTTTAAACCCATGATGCCACTGCTCATGAAGATGGTCCAGCCGATTTAAGCCATTTTTCTGTTTTTATTTGGCATTTTCCCACATTTCTGCATCACCAGTGCATGCTGCAGGGGATGCTCTTGTGGCTGTGTTACTTACTGACGAACAAGGTGGCTTTTGGAATGCTTTATTGCTTATCGAGTTGTACCGGTATTTTTGGGTCACAGGTCCAATATTCCACAGATGTATTATTAGTAGCCTGTTTCAACTAACAGTCGCGATTCAAGCTCTATGTATGTGATCAGTGCTAGTGTGACGATATGTGTGTTTCCGTGCCACTGAATGGACGGCATTTCATACATTCATTATATTTATTAACGGTATTAACTGCATCGACAGCAGACTACTGACAGCGAAAGTGTAGCTTAATTAGACGTGTGTGTATTTAGTATTTTTGCACTGATATTTGTTTCTTTTTGTTTCATTTGGCATTGGATTACTAGAGTAGAGCTGAGGAGTTATCAAATGCCTTTGATTGTTTTAGGTATTTTGAATAATTTCTGTGAGAATGTATATAATATTTTTGACTAAGCCGTGCATAACTGTTACTGATTTAGTAACTGCAATGTTGAATATTTATTTCTGAACATCTTAAGAAAGTTGAAAGAAAGCCAAAAACACATAAGTAAGGAAACAAAATATGTGCAATTAGAAAAATAAATCTGTATATGTGAAAAGTATATTCAGATATTTTAAAACTCTTTACTGATCAACTGTTGGATTTTGCATTTTACAAACAAAACTTGGTTGTTGTATGGCAAGTTTGCAATAAATGTATATGTGGCAAATTATATATACAATACATATAAATATATATGGAGAGATATATTATATGTTCGCAATTCACATGCTGTGACAGTTTACTTTTGATAGCACTCTTACTAGTAGTACACAACTACTGTGTTGTTGGAACAAGATTGTTACAGGCCTTTGTAGGATGTTTTCCTTCAATATAACTGTCAAAGAACCACTTGACTTATTTTGATATATCGTGGTAATTGAGAAGAATTTATCTTTGTAATTATTATCATTGTAAACACTACTAGCTTGTCAGGCTAACACTTGCCAGTAAGGAAGAAGTAGTGAGTGGCGTTTAGTGTAACTTGTCAACCTAAATGGATTAGTTTCTTAAGCCGTGTTAGAAATATTCACTTTCTACAGCAGTGCATCATTCATGTTCATAGTAGCACATTCGTCCTTGGATGTTTGAAATCTTATTTAATAATACTTTGCTGTGGACCGTCAGAAATGTTGCCACAGTTTTTGCTGGGTTGCATGGTAATACTGGGTAGATGGACGTAAAACAGTGTAAAATGAGCACCGGCACTTTTCGTCTGTTTAATGCTATGCATAGCATTGGACAGAGTATAAAATCACCTGAGTGTCCGTGCATCCGTGCATCCAACTTTTCTTAAGCTATCTTCCTTCCACTTTCCCTTCCCCTTCTCCTTTTCTTTCCCCTTGTCCTTCCCTTTTCTCTTTCCCTTCTTCCATCTTTCTTTCCGTGTCTACATCCGTGCGTCCAATGTTTGAGGCGCAATATCTCCATAACGGAGCAAGATAGACGTATGGTGACGATGGACCATTTAGAGTGACGCTGGTGACGAATCAAATGGTCTCGTGACTGACAGTGTTTATTGTTTTGTTAAAATAATAGAAAAAGATGAAAGGATCATTGCTGCTGTACAATTTGAAATTAAACTGTTTGTTTTTTTTCTACCAGTCTAAACAGCTCACTGATTATATTTATACAGACATATGCTGTAAACTATCGAAATACATTGGACAGACTCTGTGTTCGTATGAACATTATCTTGTTAGTGGATAAAACAGTGCAAAACGTAGCAGTGTTATCACAGTAAACTGCCACGCAGTTTTTTCGATGACTGTATTATCCTTCATGCTCATTCGCTAGCTAATGTACAGAGTTATGGTAGCAATGTTGGTTGTGGGATGGCATTGGAATGACGTTGAGCATTTTTGCAGTGGCATAGCTAGTAATTTGTTTTGGTGCTGCATTCTTAAAGGGCCAAAATTAGAGGCCAAAGGCTGAAAGGGGGAGGGATTCTGGGGGAGGAGGCAGCAAGCCCCCATCCTCACCAACTAAGGGGCTTGGGGAATGCTGTAAGCTTCTGCAGCTGAGTTTGGGGTAGAGTGATGACCGCAAATGAATTTTGGACAACAGACAGCACATCTGGTGGTACAGTACATTGTCCTAAGCCGTGACTGGTCATCTTGTGTGTGCACGCGGCCTATCTATGCCACTGCATGTATGGTTGAAGCATGTGTATGTCTTGGCAGCTGTATGCCTGCTGTACTCTGTTTATGTACATTGTTGGGTGATTGATAAACAACAGCGCTAACTTGTACATTTTCTGGTCTGTTCCGTTTGTGATTAAATTAGCTTCTGATGAGAACTTCTGATTGATTACTTTTTACGCACAATAGCAGCTACTGCTGTAGCGCGTCTTAGCCATTGCAATTCTGTCCGTCTATCACACTTGTGGATCAGTCAAAAAAGGTGCAAGCTAGGATCACCAAATCTTCACCGTCAGCTATATGGAAGGCTCTAGTTTCAGGAATCGTATAGCTTTTCCATAAATTCAAAAGGGGTCACCCCGAACAAGTGCACTAAATGAGACGTGGGTAGGCAAAGTTTGGGATTTTCAGCCAATACGGCGTTGGCTGAGCGAGATAGGTCGCGCCCTCTGGTGAGTACGAGTACAAGAAATTTGAGCTAATGCTCACAAGACGCGTGAAAGCTTATAGCATGCCCATGCTTATCTGCAACCATTTTCACGAAAGACTGGCAAACATCTGAAAAATAGCAACTTTATGGGGGTACCACTCTTTGATGCCCTTGTGTGCATGTTTCCTTGAACCTAGAAAATCGAGACTTTGACCTTCAAAATCTACGTTCAATGCTGAAACTTTCATACGCAGCTTCTCCATGTCTATTTCAATTGATTTCAGCGCGATTCACTCTTGAAATGTGTCTCGCAGCCCAAAATCAGCAAAAATCCATTAAAACCCCTATTTTAGCGTTCAAGGTCATTGAATTCGATGGCAATCGAGAGCCAGTGTACGACTTCCTATTAGTAATTAATAGTAACTTAGGCCCTATCTCGCACCGTTATTGAGATACAGCAACTTATTGGCTAAAAATTGCAAATTTTCCCCACCCCTAGCGCCCTCGTTCGTGGTGACCCCCTTCGAATTTACGGAAATGCTATACGATTGTTGAAACTATAGTGTTCCAGGCAGCCGACGGTGAAGACTTGGTGATTTTAGCTTGCACCGTTTTTGACTGATCCACCTGTGTGACGGACAGACGGATAGAATTGCGATGGCTAAGACGCGCTGAAAGCAGTAGCTGCTTTTGCGTGTAAAAACACTACAGATAATTTGCCGCTGGTCGTCTGGCGCCCTCTGGCGATTGACTCAGACTTTGTTTTACTGGGCTTTCAAACGTGCATTGCTGTTGCACTTTTCGATTTGCATTAGCTAGGCTTTTTATGCGCAACAGCAGCTACTGCTGTAGCTCATCTTAGCCATTACAATTCTGTCCGTCTGTCACACTTGTGGATCAGTCAAAGATGGTGCAAGCTAGGATCACCAAATCTTCACCGTCGGGTGCCTGGAAGACTCTAGCTTTAGGAATCGTAAAGCTTTTCCATAAATTCGAAAGGGGTCACTCCGAGCAGGGGCGCTAAATGAGAAGGGGTGGGAAAATTAGCGATTTTTGCCTAATAAGTCGCTGTATCTCAGTAACTGTGCGAGATAGGGCCTAAGTTACTATTAATCACTAATAGGAAGTCGAACACTGGCTTTCGGTTGGCGCCGAATTCAATGACCGTGAATGACCTTGAACGCCAAAATAGGGGGTTTTATGGATTTTCAGGCTGCGACACAGGTCTATATCATTCACAAGGTGGCGCCACGGAACTATCGTAGAGAATTTGGTATTTGTATACCGTATTAACTTAGCGTGAACACCTCAGTTTTCATCTAAACTACTGAACCGGAACTGCTATAGGCTTTCGCGCGTCTCGTGAGCATTAGCTCAAATTTGTTCATTTCCGATTTCAGCTTTGCTCTCCCAGTTTTTAGACCTGTTTTCCGCTTCCCTCACATGCTTTGCTTTCCGGATGAGTTCTTTTGCAGATAAATTGCCAATTTGCTGCGACATATATAATTTATTTAACATTGTTTTACATTGTTTCAGTGTAGATTTAATACAGCATTGCTCTACCAGCGAAGTCAATACAGTGGAGGACGTATATATAATGAGTGACTGATAGTGTGACACAGCGGAGAGAGTTGATTCAATTGTCACGGTGAACACGAGTTCACGATCCTAATAAAACGCAGCATAAAACTTGACACCGAGAACCTAGCTTTTCCCCGAACCTTACTGAGAAAGACGAGACTGTCAAGTTCAAATTTACCTTACTTATTTATTGTTTCTGATTGCATGTTTTGTTTACAAACAAGATGGCGTGAAATTTGATTCGTTTAGGCTTGTAGTGTCTTGAGGTCTGCACCGTAATTAGCTGCTTATCATTAAAGGACGTTTAGCTGTTTACTGTGTTTTGTTAAATTTAAGTAATGCATCTAAATTTCATTTTTTTCTTTAAAGCTTTGCTTTAACACATAGTTAACCTTAGTTATTAGGATAGTATGCGTTATATGTATATATATATATACATCTTTATTCACCCAGAAGGTAGCAAACAACAGTACAGCGCACATAAAAAGAGAAAATAAAAGACAGAGAAAAAAACAAAACATACGACACAAAGAAGCATTGCCTGTGCTTACTTAGGTCACCAGTAACTAATAATTCTGGTGGCTTCGATGAATTCGGTGAATTATATCGTTTTATTCATTTGGATATGGATTTGGTTAATTAGTCGGCAGCCCCTTTCTTCCAAATTAGGGCCTCGCACCAATAGGCTGTGGTGTTGAACAATTTATCCAGGGTTGTTACTTGATAGTGAAATAGCCTGGTGTCGAACGTATAACTTTGCGATTCTTGTGTTCGACATCCTAACCATTAGACTGATAAACATGTTAAACTGTGAAGTCTGTTGATTGTTTACAGATTTTTACTTTACCTCCATGGATGCAAACAAAGAGAACCATGAACTGGGTAAATGCTCGAGCGAGTATTAAGTTTTTAAGGTTGTAGATCAGCACTGTAATATGATGCATGTGTCAGCCTGTCATTGGTCAAATGCTGCACAAAGTTGCAAAATGCACTCACTGTTGAAATTGATTTTGATGAAATGAATAGGATTTTTTCTCATTTCTATTAACAGAAGTGCTGATGGCTTGCTGAAAAATAAAAGTTATTGTCAAATATTTCTTTACAATTTTTAGTTGAACTGCTGTGGATCAACTGCAGTTTTGTGTATTGCTCTATAGTTCATCACCAATAATAGTGCAAAATTGGCTACTGCTGATTTTCTCCAAATCAGCCGATTATCAGCCAGTACAGATATCAGCGGTTTAGCACTGGTGTCTGCAATTGCACAGATATCAGCTATGTATACGTAGGCTGATAAATGGTGCACATCTGTGTTATCATATACTTGCATTAAAGTTCACAGTTGTTTTCATATTTTTGAGTATTGTATTAACCTTTTGTTATGTATAGTTGGGAACATTTTTTGTGTTAGACTAACAGTTACAGTGTAAAATTTATTTTGTAAACTGTTTTACTTTAGATGTTTATGCCGATTTGAATAATTGTGTGTAGACTCAATGGTTTTGCTGAGGAAGAAGCTGAATGTCGCTGAGAATGAAAAACTTGATGCAGTGTCTGCTGCTAATCAGGAGGTGAAAAAGATGAGGCATAACATCTGTCTTCTATTCATTTTGTTGTATACAGTGCAAGTTCTTTGTGTACTTTTCCTGAGCAACTGGTGGGAGCGATGCCACAGGAAATCACACAGTCGAGTACTAAAGACAAGAAAGTATGCAGCAAATGCATGGCAAAGGATGCAAATGGTGCAAGAGCCAAGGCACAAGGATAGAAGTGGTGCTATTGAATACACTTCACAAATTGCATATTTAGTACATTGCAGCGGATCATGGAAACCAAGCTTAACTGTAAAGAATAAGCAATTGTCTAAGAATAAACTGATCACAGACACAAATTTAAGGTTTTCGTGGTGAAAATTTTTTTTTGCTGCTGGGTCAGATAAATCGATTGTCAGCCGAAGTTGCACACCTTCATTCACAGCTGGAGAAGGGTGGGGTTGTGAGGCAGAACTTGGAGTATGAGCTGGTGAAGGTGAACCAAGAACTGGCAGCAGAACACAGCCAACGACTTGACCACAATGCTGCCACTGCTGAAACAGCCAAGAATCTACAAAGTATGTAAGCATTAGCACCACAAATTTTAAAACCGGTTTTTCATTATAGTATCTCTTTAGTGTTTATGTTGTTGGTTTTGTATCAGTAGGGGCAGTGGGGCATCTTGTCAGTAAGAAGTCTGTTTCTGATGGTTTTGAAATTTACTGTGGAGAATTAGAGTTAACGTTAGTGATTTTAAAGACAAATTAGCTTGTTAAACAGAAACTAAAAGCAGTAGCAGTAACAGTAGTTATTAATGATTTCAGATGATTAGAATTCAGTCTAAATTAATTTTTTTCTGTTCATAAAATTCACAGTTTAAATTAAGCCATACAAGTCAAGTAATATTTTGTATTGTTTGGCAATGTGCTTTATAGTGTCTGCGAGACGTTTGATTGGTTTTGGTCAGGCAAGATCGAGGAACTGAACTTGACTATCACAGAACTGAGATCAGCTTCAGAAGTTGCTGGCCAGGACTTAATGCAGCTGAGCACCACAGTTGAGAAAAAGGTCTGATTGCCTCATCCTCAGGCCTTTGTTTTACTCAGAATTTTGATATTTTATTCTTTATCAGGTGTATTCAATTGTTAGATGTCTTGGAATTTCTTATTATAATCTGCATGGTTTAATGGTAAGTGAGGTATCAGTTGTTTGTTGAGTACAGTATTTTGTGCTTTCTTGGTTCAGTGATGGCTGGGGATTGGCATAGACCATAGAGTTTCTTTCTGTTTTAACTTTACAGTGTTTCCTGTTATGCATTTTTTGTTTAACCACCTGTTCGTTCGTGGAGACACTTGAGACAACCTGATCGGAATGTGTGAATTAAGAGGGTTGACATGTTCTGAAGTACTAATCGAAAAAGAGAATCAAATGGGGTAAATGGCTAATAACAGATTTGCTAGAAAAGGTTGGCACTGGATGTTACAAAAGAAACTGTCGGTCTATTTTGTTGATGAATTGATGATGATTTTTGGACCAGATTTTTGTACAGACTGCATAAAATTGTAACGCCCAACACAATGCCACCATGAGTAAAACAGTGTTGAATGAACTGCTAGTACAGCTGAAGTGCAGATCATTAGATATTGTTTTACTGGTGGTGGTGCCATCACAACACTTTTGATTCACAATGATTATGTGAGTGACAGTTGCTGGGGCTATACTGAACTGTTTTTAGATTAGATTGTGATTAGATTATCATCTTCTCATACTGTAGCCGTATTGCTGTAACTATGACTGTGACAACCAGGACAAGCTACTGACTGAACAAGGCAGCCACATTGCATTATTAAAAGCCGGAAAACAAGAGTTTGAGTCAGCTTTGCTGCAGAAACAGAGGTCCTTTTTTGTTTTCTGTCAGTCATAATAATTGGTTCTGTAACTCAGTTTCTACAGGGTGTGCCAAAAAATGACCCAACTTGTTTTTGTCAGAACTTTGTCAAATCTCCACCAAATTTGATAATTTTTGGCACACAGACAGCCAAGACGATAGAAGTATGTAAGGTGTACTCATTGTCCACCTCACCTTGTTGATGTCAATGCACTACTGTGTAAAACGCAGATGCTCCAGATTGTTACACAATGCTCTGTTGTTGTCTTTGTAAATGTTCTAATGACTTACGAAGCATGCAGTAAACCAAAATTTGATTCATTCAGCAGAATTATAAGTTTTTGTAACAATTTGCTTCCAAAGTATAAGAATTTATGTCCAAAGTGTACACAATGGCTTAGACGTGATGCAGGGGCGTCATTTATGTGGGGGGATGGAAGGGTTTATGGACCCCAAGGATTTACGATTTTGGTTTTTTTCCTGTAAATCGTACCTTTGAAACAGCGTTACTGCTGCAAAAACAATACGTTAACACAGACTTAGACCCCCAAGGATCACTAAGACCGCAACAATTTACTGAAATGACGCCTCTGACATGATGCCACGGCTGACAGTGGCATTAACGATCAGCTGATCAAAATGCACAGCAGTTCATTCATGGATAAAATGTGTTTTATGCTCATCAATGAGTTATTTCGTTGTCTGCTGTTTTCAGCATAAAATGTTTAATACCACAAAATTTTTAAATCTTACGGTGTCCTTTGTGGAATTGATAATGCACAAGTGAGCAATCTAATACTGATAATCACCGCTTAATGTAACAATTTGGAGCATTTGCGTTTTACACGGTAGTGCATTTACATAAATTATGTGAGGTGGACAATGAGTATGCCTTACATAATTCTATCGTCTTGGCTGTCTGTGTGCCAAAAATTATCAAATTTGGTGGAGATTTGACGAAGTTCTGACAAAAAAACTTGGGTCATTTTTTCTGGCACACCCTGTATGTAACCAGCCACTCAGCCTGATAATACTGATAATAGTGAATGGTGATAGACTGATAGTGAATGTGGATGCTATAGCTGCTCATTTAAGCTGGCTCAAAACAATTGATCAAGTAGGTAGCCACTGGGCATGTTCTGCATTTATCAGATGATGTGGGTACACTCTAGCAGCGGCATTATTATCATAACGTAAGAAATCGACAGTGAAAGTAACTATGGTAAACTTTGATTGTTGTGTAAACTTGTAGGTTTTCTGTTTTGTAGTTTTATTTTGACTGTGGTGTTTTTATCTGTATGTATTCTCCTTTTGTTTGTCTGTTCATTTCTGTGTTTTTTGACAAATAAACGTTTCAGTAGTGGTGCTAAATCTGTTGCTATTGAAATAATTGTTTTTCTAGTGGGTTGGTTAATGGGTTGTTTTTTTACAGAATTATTGAGAAGATGGAATTAGAAATTGAGCGACTTAAAGGTAATAGCGACCATTCGGCTGATGTTTTAGCTTAAGATATGGTTCAAATATTTTTCTTTGTATCTTTATTTTGGTTTTATAGAGTGAAATGTTCACACAGTTACAGCTGTGCTTAGAGCCAGATGTTTTGGTGATTTAAAGATGTAGGTTTTGGTGTCTTGGATGTAGAGTTAATTATTGAATGGGTGCATCCGTTATGTACTGTTTGTATTATTTGTTTATTTCTGCTGCTAATGGTTTATGTTGTTAGTCTTGGTGTTTTTTGATGTCAGTTTTGATCTCAAGTTTTGTGGTTTAATCTTGGTCCTGAACTGCCTGTTCTACTGTTTTTGGTGTTGGATTCCCCTCTGTTCTGCAATAGACAGCATTATGAGATTGATGTCTATCTGGAGGATAACAGGGAAGATAATTAGAACTACCATTGTGTTAATTACATATGCACACGTATAATGGAGTTCTTTTAATTTTAGGTTTCGCTTGTTCTTTTTGTGTTTTGTTTTTCTGTTAATGTTAAACTTACTGTTCCATTACTATGTGTCTGTGCATTTTTTCTGGAAAGGTCATTCCTGAAATGACTTATACTGTGTTGGGTGGGATGTTAAACCCTACTTACTTACTCACTCACTCATTCTTGGTTTTGAACTTTACTTTTTTTGGTCTTGAGATAGTCCTCTTGTTTACGTCACTAGTTTTCATGGAAATGTGGTCATTAAAAAAGTGTGTGTTTGTGTGACTGTATGCATATGTGTAACAGGCTTACATCAGCAGTTGGTGAATGAAGCACATAAACGTCAACAGGATATGGATGCGATGAGCGATCGATTGGCCAGCACTACTACAGAGCTTAGTCAGTCGTCCAATCACATCACAGCCTTAGAGGAAGCGATCGAGGCTGAACGGGCTTCACACATTCAGACAAAATTCAGCTGTGAACTTTTTCAGGTCCGCTACAACACAATATTCGTTATTTGTCCAGTCTAAGTAGCCACTGAGTAGTTTTATCGCTTACGATAAATGCAGCATGTTTAGTACTTGGATAATACTTGGCAATTTTGCTGCTGGAATTTTTATGCATATAGATCTTGCCAATGTCAGAGCTTGGTAGTCTAATGGAACAGCATGTTGGAATAATGATCACAATGTCATGATTTGACGACTCATGGTTATTTAATTATCGAGCAATGTACAATCCTAGGCTTTTTTTCACACAGGTGCCTCTGTCACCAAGCAGTATAATTTGGTACTGGCCGAATCGCCAAGAAAGTAACAGCAGTACGTGGAAGACGTCTGGCTTACTGCTCATGTAACTGAGCTGTATTTGTACTTTGTAGCTTATTGCTGTCTCAGGGTCATTCAGTCAGAGATGAGCACCAACTGCTAGGGTTGCAGAGCTCTAAGACAACTGACAACGTCCAACTTTACCTTTCTTTTATTTCAGTAATGTGAGACTGATGGTTGCTTAGAAGAGTTCATGGCTGTGATAGTTTGTGAGTATAGTTCTAAGTGAATGAAGTTGCAGTCTCATTTCTGTCTTTCTGTTAGCACCATTATTGAATTATTTACAGATGATTATTTATTTGGTGGAGCACATACTAGTTTTTCAGTTGACATTGGCTTATTTGTCTCTCTGTTAATGAATTCAAGGTAAATATAATTTATGTGGTTACGGCATTGGGTATGATTTTGTTGTTTATTTCGCTGCAGCTTCGTGTGCGCGATCTTGAAAGTTCGCTGCAGTCAGAAAAGACCGCTCGGTTGGAGGCGTTTGCGAATGTTGAGGAACTGTCCGATCACATACGGTATGATTACATCAACTGTGAGGTTTGGTGAATTTTATTTTGCGCAGATTGGCAGTGAACTTTAGCAATTTTTCATGAAAACTTTTGACAAGCAGGATGTGCACTTCTCAAAATTAAATGTTTGGTTTGTCACTGGAGCTAAACAATGACTGTACGAAATGTTACTGCTGAATGAATGATGGCAAATTGCGTATATAATTCATGTATTATTTTGCATTATGGTCAGATATAGCTAATATTAACCATATTATAATGCATCCTTTTGGCACTTTGATCGTCAGTATCTCTGTTGGAATACTGGTTACATTGTGCATATGCTTATTGGTTGTTTGTCTTTTATTAGATCTGTCGAAGCGTTAATTTTTTTTGATGCATTAACGCACTGCGTTAATTTTTTTAACGCATTAATTAAAGCATTATTAACACACCCAGGCCCATAGTAAGGGAGAGTAGAGGGTTACCCTAGGCCCTGCAACGTTTGGGGGGCTCGCGTGACGTAATCGCTAGCATAGAAATCTATTAGCTTGTCATCTAAATAATTATTTATTCACAATAGTGATCGAACAGCAACTATACAGTTTAGTTACTTGAATTTATTCGATTGTCAAATAACCACAAATAATGAAGTTGACAACTTTTATTTCTCAGAATGTAGTAAAATTAATAAATTTGCGCATGTGCATTAATTTTTTTAATGCACGTTAATTTTTTAATGCGCATTAATTTATTAAAGCTTTAATGTGTTAATTTAGTGCATTAATTTGAGAGCTTTACTTTTTGTTATTATTTCATAATAAATATGTAATTAATGCATGTTTGCCATGAACACAGAGAACTGCAAGAATCTTGCGACGGTGAACGTCGTCATGCATTGTATGTCAAGTCCAAACTAGTCTGGTATGCGCTTTTGTTCATTTTGTGGACATTTCCAATTACACTGAAACCTGCCAGTTATTTCACAGATCATGTCACGTGCATGTAATTATGACTTAGTTTGCGCTTTAAACGTAGTTGCTCAGCTATTTCTGTGGTAGTTTTTGGCAAATTTACATCTGCTGAAAATATCACCATGTTTGTATTGCGTTTCCATCATCTGGCTTGGCTAGTTTTGTCTTGTTCAGTTTCATGCTGCCTCGGTGATGCCATCTGGTGAACATGAAAGTGCATTTTGATTTATTGATTCATTGAATTTTTGTATATATAGTCCATAGGTTAAACTACATCGTGGTGAGTGATGTGTAATGAATGGATCAGGAGTGAGAAGGAATTGGAGACTTTGAATAAGAAGTTGAATTCTGAGCTGGAAGAAAAGACGACTGCGGCTGCTAAATTGTCCGACCAGCTGCAGTGCACTGAGACTGAACTCAACCAGCTTAGAGCCGAAAATGCCAAAGTCAGTATTGTGAGATCTTTTAGTTATAGTTGGTTGAAGCTTCAGTGTAATTCGTGCATGTTGAGGTTTTGGGCTGACTGTTTGAAGATGTAACTGTGTAATTTTATTTTTGTCCTGTTTAGTTTTAATTGTTTGGTTGAAACTTTGTCTCCCTCAGATTTTTCTTCCCTATTTTCTATGGAGCGCTAAAACTCCACCACTAATGCTCTGGTAGCTGTGGGGGTGTTGTCTAGGTGCGAAGGTAACGGGCCATAGAATATTTACGGGATGCTGCTATAAGACACATTCAACACTGTATATAGGTCAGATTAAATTCCTCTTTATTCTGAATAAATGTGAAGCGACACGCTCGCTTCGGCACCACGGCAGCGATTGAAATGCAGCTAACTGCTGCCAAGTTGCTGTCTGAGTTAATTAGCTGGGTCTCTCCCACCAGTAACATAACGTAGTCCTGTCAAGTAGTAGTTGTAGTACTTGTAGCAGTAGTTGTAGTCAGTCTTATTGTTGTAATGTTACTAATATTAGTGGTAGTGGTAGTGGTATTAGTGGTGTGTCTCATTATCATTTTTGGTCACTCTCTCTCTGTCTGTTCATTGTGTCATACTCACGTATTGTGCTAAAGTCGTTGGATGGAATGAGGAACTGTTTAACAAGGACACCCCCAGTGTATGTAGCACTATCCCCAACTAACCGTAAAGCTTTTCCATAACTAACTAACGTTGTGTTAGATAGGTCTTACACTGGAAGGGGTTGGTATTTCGGGTGAGGGTGCGAACCTGCAAAATTACTACTGCAAGTTGTTGCCAGACTCACCAGTGTTAAGAGTCACGGTGATCGGTGATGCAGGCCTGTGGCAATTCCGGCTGAGCTTATGCCTCATTAGGTTGCCATTTGCAGTGTCTTGCTGATGGGATATAACAGTGATCAACATTAATGCTGTCATTTGGCTAATTGTTAGGTAGATTTCTTGAATGCTAGAGCTGTTTTTGCATCTGTACCAACACGTTCATCCATCCACAAACAGTTTTTGTGGTTTGCCCAGTTTTAATGATATTTGTTATGTAGGTAGAGGTCAGTGAGTGCTACATGATGGCATGATATGTGACCTGATGCAATATCAAGATTACATGATTTTGAAATTTGGAATTTTTTTTCCATTTTTATAGTCTTTTTTCTGTGCCATTTGCAAGGTCAGCCAGCGAATAACTTCCAAAACTAGGGAGCATTGTCTAAATTTTGTTAGCCCGGATTTTTGATACGTGGCTTTGTTTTTGTGTCACACGTTACTTTGAACTTTACTGTTGTGCAATGATGTGAAACTGGCACAGAGGAAACAGTTGCAGTTTTGTACAGGGGTAATTTTATTTTGTTGCATTTTCTGCAAAAACAGATGAGAAAAAAGCAGGCATTGTTGGACGAAGGTTGTGCCAGCGCTGTGACAGAGCTGAGGCTTATTCTCTCGTACTCTGATAAGTTTCCTGACAAGAAATCTGCTTCACGCACAAGTATCAGTGGTTGCTTCAGTTGCTTCGATGTTTCTGATGTTACTTAGTCGCTGTACTTTACAGCCATGACAATTAACTAAAGCTGTCGTTCTTACAGTTTAACTCAATATTGATGCATTTCAGGTTTTCTTTCACATAATGTGGTGTGTTGGTTTATGTTTTACTTGGTTACTTTTCACTTACTTATTCATAGTGTGTTATTCTCGTGCGGTTGGTTGTATGTAAAAAATACCATTTCAGTAATTTTTTTTGAAGAGAAATTTGGTAACTGTTTGTTGATTTGTAGTGTCTAGATGTATATTTTTTATTAAATGTTTTTAGCCATTACAAACGGCTAAATTAACTCTTCAGTGCTTTGGTGCAGTTAGTTTGTTGCCAGAAAGACCATGTTACAACCCTAAAAAGTCAGCTGTGGTGATTCGCAAAGGAATCGCTGTACTAAGGTTTGCACTAATCTTAGGAGTGATATACTTATCTGACCTGAAACGACTACTGAAAAATTGGCTGGTTGAATCAGTGCCAAAACTGCCAGTGGTAACAGTACTTGTAGTACTCAATGAGTGCGCAGGGCATAACTTTTCCAGAAAATCATGTTCCGCAATTTTTTCCGAAATGTCTGGAAAAGTTAGTAATTACCCTAATAGCAAATTCATATGACATCCATATGGATATGGCATGTTTTGACAGCGTGAGAACAGTAACATGCAATTACGTTATCATAATTTATGTCAGTAGATCTGATTGGTCTTACTTCTGGGGCTGTGCGATTTGACAAACTTGCAACATTGAATAACTGAATATTTTCTGAAACATTTTTCCAATTTTAGGTTTAGCTTAATGTTTAATGTCCATTTTTTCAGTTTTTAAAAGTGCTTGTTCAGCTTTTTTTATTGAACACTGTTGTAGAAAAGTTCAAGCTGATTTTTTTTGCTGGAAAGTTACTGCATTTTTTTCTGGAGATTTTCCTGAAAGTTTCAAACTCACAGCTTTGTTATTAGCAGTAGTACTTTTAGGCTATGAACAGTGTAATGTTCGTGTATTTAGAGCCAGCAGTAGCAAGTGTGAAGGCTCTGACCAGCACAGTGCGAGAGATACGCCAGCTATTTGTCGACTACAGAAAATCTAATAGTTCACTTAATACCAGTGTATGTTGCTTCGTCTTGTTTCTGTTTAGTTTACAAGTTTTTAGTTTATATTTAACTATTACTGTTAATAACAATTACTGCATTAATTGTGTAATCATGTCATTATTTTATCATTTATTATTGATATTACCTCAAATTATTTTTTTCTTCAAGTGATTTTAAAGTTTTTTGTGAAGGGCTATGTTGGAAATATTTCTGGTGCTGAATTTTACTTACAAAATCTTGACCGTGAAAGTAGTTGTGTGTTAATTTACATGCGAGACTGAAATAATGATAGTGCACATTGTACAGATATAATGATATCACTTTTGATATTGCGACCAGTGATAGTTGTTAAATAATATCGTAGTCGGACAATGCAGTAATTAATATCAAAGTTTCAGTGTTTTGTTACTTTTTATTATTATTGATTAGTACAAGAAATTGCTGTTGTATTTGTGTCAGTTACTGGCTCAGCAGCGTCAGCTTGACAAACTTCGTCTTGAGCTGAAGGTCTGCCGAGATAAACTTGCTGCCAAGGACAAACTGATTCAGGTGTGCTATTGTCAGCATTGAAAAGACTCAGTTTTTTAAAAAGCCCAGTTTAGTGAGTATTAATGGGTTTTGGTTTTTTGGGGTAAAACCCATTTTTACAAAGGCCCATCTTGATGTGTTTTTGGATTTTTAGTTATTAGAGTGAACACTGCTAGGTACTGTCCATGTGAAGCAAATATCAAGAAATTTGCAAATTTATAGGTATGAATGTTTTAGGGCACATTTCTGGTTGATTAAGTTAAATCATTTGTTTGGTAATTGAATGAATGAAATAGCCATCGTGTTTTGTATGACTCAGGAGTCGGGTGATGGCTTGTCAAAAGCAGAGCAGTCAACGGAGCCGCCAGCCTGCCAGTGTCAGCGTCTGAGGGTAGAATGTCAACAGCTGAGAGAACAGTTATCAGACGAGCAGACTCGGCGTCAGAAACTTCATGATCAGATGCTCTGGATGTCACGCAAATCTACAACTGATGAGCAGGTTTGCTTAGAATCCAGTCAGTCCAGTAATAACTTCATTTGTACACTCTCTGCCTTTATCTGCATTATCACACACTGACAGTCTGGAAATGACTTTGAATTTCTGATTGACAAAATGGCCGGAAATAACAGCCATAATTAATTTCTAATAACGCATTTATTACAATACATAGCACTAGCCAAGAAGGCTACAATGCAATCTACATTCTAAACCATGTATCATCTGCCATGTGTGGCTAATTACGAACAACGGCAAATTGCAATCATTGCAGTGTGTAGTTAGAATGAAGCACCATTTTGTACTGATTCAGATTTCAGAATGGCAAGCAGGTTATTGATAACCAGTGCTTTTATGAACACGGTTATTTCAATGCTGTTTTAAATTTTATGTTTAATTGGTAGCACTAATTTTGATAGGTACATTTTGACCTTTTATATTTTGACAGGGCAGTTGGAAAGACATTTGAAATTGCATGTAGGCCATTTGAACACTGAACATACACTGCAAGGCATAAAAAAACACAACAAATTTTTTTTACCGTAACTTGAAGAAGGGTTATCCAATTTTACTAATTTTTGGTACACGTATTCATGACACTACTGGTCATCAAATGGCCGTTTAGTTTCCCACCTCGCCCAACATCTGCTTCTGCACTACCTGGGAAAAACAGAACAGACAAAATATGCATTAAAATCAAAAAAAAACTTTATAAAATTTCATCTTCCCGGATATGTGGCCACCAACAACCAATCAATTACAAGGTTTGACTGTTGTGCAGCAGCACGTCTATTAAATAGGCATAACGTTCAGAAATATTGATGAATTCAAGAAGCAATTGGTGAAGTCGGGATTGGTCTGGAGCAGAATGTTATCGACGCTGCTATCAGTGAATGGAGAAAGTGTCTCCAAGTCGAGCCCATGTTCGTGGGCCAACATTTCAAACATTTTTAGGCAGTTAAAAATGGACAATTAGATAAACTGTTAGCTAAAACGATGAAAGTATGGACAAAGTGTGTGTTTTGTGTGTTGTTTTGATTAAGCAATAATACGAAAGTGGTTAAAAATGCAATATTTTGTTCATTTTTTTTTACCCAGATAGTGCAGAAACAGACAGTGGGTGAGGTCGGAAACGAAACAGTCATTTGATGGCCAGTTGTATCAGGAATATTTGTGCCAAAACGTATTGAAATTGGGTCACTTTTCTTCAAGTAATGATGAAAAACATTTTTGGTGTGTTTTTTTATGCCTCATAGTGTAGAAGAGCAATTGCTTGAGGCATTTGACACTGTAATTGATCATGGATTGGAGTGAACACTGAACTGCATGCAAGACAGTTTACATTTAACCCACATTGAAGCATACAGGCAGTGCAAATATACAAAGCTTGAAGCATGGCCTAAGGAATTAGTGATGTTAAAATGTCCAAAATTTTATATTTCCAATTGTAATTAATCAGATAAATTAGTTGAACAAAGCTTGACGAATTATCGGCTACTTAATAGTGAGTTTCCGAAGCTTAAGAATCTTTTCGTTCTTAGCACGAACCTCAGTGTCATTGACTGATGGATGTATTTGTCAGGCTAGTGCCACGTTCCTGGCGCTACTTCATCAGCAGCTAATCACAGCGTCAACATCAGCTACAGAGCATCCTGTGGCTCTACCAGTCTCCATCACTTCCACGGAAGCACCACAGACCGGCTGGAGTGATCTGGCTCTGCTCGTCAACGAACAAGTCTCACTGTTAATCTCTCAGCACAAGCGCACAACTGAAAAGGTCTTTTGTGCTTTTGTTGTCTGTAAGCAAGGTGAGATTAAGCTACTGATAAATAACGTCAAGGGGAATGGTTCGCAGTATATAATGTTATATATGGGACAGGGTGATCAAAAATGGCAGTTTTGTGTTATACAGTGTGTCCCAATAAAAGTGATAACACTAAACTTTTGGCTCTGGTAAGTGCAAACCTGCATCGCATTGCACATAGCATGCACACTGCACAGGCGTGGATGTATTTGGATTACTAACACCAAATTTTGTTCGAATCCATCCTACCATTTGACAGATTTACCAGCAGCATTACTTACTTGTTTCCTGTGTGCGCAGCGGCGCACAGCGCTTGC
>Ga0209367_1000316_pt1 | contig 43887 bp, 28 predicted proteins | sample WorMetLIZISLAND2_FD_187412 | JGI IMG/M metagenome (GOLD analysis project Ga0209367, IMG submission 187412) | Marine gutless worms symbiont microbial communities from Max Planck institute for Marine Microbiology, Germany - Olavius geniculatus... ... | reverse complement strand
GCGTAGAATGCTTAACATGGCCGTGCGGATGCTGCGAGTAAGCAAGTAAGTAAATAAGTAGCTAGAGCTGGGTAGTGGCCAAAATTGTGGCATAGCTAGGGTCTTACTACTGGCAGTGGAGATAGAATTTTTTTGCACTTCTAACTTTAATCACCATCAATAAATTAGGTTTAATAACTTTTTCAAAGCCAAACCTAATGGCCTTTATTATATTTTAAATTTGTTGGAGTTGAGCTTAGTTTTTAAAGACACAACTTAATTGGTTTCGGGGTTGTCGTGGTTTTTAACGTCCATTCAACGCCAGGTGGGCGTGGCAGTTAAGAGTCACGGCGTTTATCGAACCCGTTAGATCAAATTCGGTAAAGTTTACAAAATACATGCTTTCTATAAACAAAACTTCTGAGAAGCGCTACTTAGTTTCAACACATAACTTACTCCTTCATGATAAACTTTAGTTGCTCTCCGCAATTTGATATCCAGCGCCGACATTGTTGACATCACGTGCCTCACCAGTGAGTGATTAGGAAGTAAACGGCTTCGTAACGTAACGTGATGTGACATGGTCCAGGGTTCACCTTGAATGATGTTCATGCTTCACTGCACACTTGGCAGCATAGATGGTTATCATTATCTAATTCTACTTTTAAAAGCGCGACGATTACAACATAAAAATGCATAGAATCAAACCAAATTGTTCCAAACTTTCATGATGCAATGGCTAATTGGCTTGGCTATGGTTTTATAATAATAATAATAATAATAATAATAATAATCACCAGACCTCTAGCTTTTCCATTCTTTTTTCTTAGTTTTAGCTTAGTTTTTAGCCCTTTGGTTCTTTACAGCTTAGGGCATTAAAAAAAATAATAATCATAATCATAATAAACTAATTTGTAGCCTACAGCACCAGTATGTAGATTGACTTCACCACAAAGGCAGATAAAACACAAATGGACAGACAGTTGACTTTGTATAATATATTGGTTTAAAGAGTCTAATTGCGTACAGAAGCCTAAAATTTGAATACTCTTTAAAACACATTATTATTAAATTATTGCACGTTGTACACTAATTTCCCAGATAGCAGCACAGATGCTTAGTGGCGAATCCAGAAATTTAGAATAGGGGGCGGAAAAGTAGGGTGGGATCTGGGGAGTGGGCTATGCCCCCCGCAAAAAAAAATTTGAAATTTTAATGCAAAAATCGTGCATTTTCGTGCAAAATTTTCGCCTGTTTTAAAATACATCAGGTCAATAAGGGAGCGACCGCCCCCCCTTAAATCCGCCACTGCAAATGCTGTCGCGCGTCACGTGAGCTTTGCTCAAATTACTTGTTGATATTTTTGTACGTTCCCGATATAGCCTATATATAGGCCTATTCGCGATCGAAGTTTAAAGTTGTAACAAATCGTGCCAAATTTTGCATTTTTAGCCTCCAAAAACTTTCGGGAGACGACCTCAAAATTTTGGGACCAAATTATACAAGAAACCCAGCTGTCGCTAGGGTGAGCCGACCGTACAGCATACATCCGAAGAGCAGCGTTCGACTTCCGGCTGCAAAAAGAAAGCGATTTCCCAGAGTGACTGCAGTGTTATACAATGACGCTGTTATATCGAATGCTACAATTAACACTAAGATACGATAAAGTGATTCGACGCAATGGTGATGGCTACAGGCAAAAACTTTGCATTCAAAATTGCGGCCAAACCGCTGAAGATAGAGATTAGACATTAGACAGCCTATATCTGATATATGAACTTGTCATCGCACCTATCCAACCGTACCATCGCCGACCCTACAAGACGTTAATTTTAGCCACAATGCCGCACGATTGGCATAGCAGAGTGGTAATGACCCTTCAAGGTCATCCAGAATGGATGATTTTCGTGTCATCTGAAAAGCTCTATGTGACTTAGTGTCAGTGATCAATCAATATATAGCAACCTTTCTTAGCCCCTCTTTTGTCACCATTTTTGAGGTAGCCTACCGCGACTATTATAGCTTGAGACCTAATTATTATTGACAGTCGGCCTCTGTATAGGAACTTGCCCAACGGATCGCCGATCTCTTATATACGACTTACCATTCAGCCACAATACCGCACGATTGGCATATAGCATAGTGCGTAATGAACCTTCAATGTCATCCAAGGTCAATAATTTTTATGTCATGTGAAATGGCTTACGCGACTTTCTATTAGTGATTAATAAAAACCTTGACTTATTACCGTTTCCGAGATAGGCAACCTATTTATCGATTGAAAAAAAGCACATTTTACGCGCTACAGCTCGAACCACGTACGTGCGCGGTTCGAGCTGACAGCGCGCGTAGCTATAATCGATTATAACTCTCTCTGTTTGTCACTGGTGTCTGACACGACGCGGTAACGATCCTATCGCGGGTGAGATAGAGACTTTAGGTTTTCACCGTATGATAGCATAGAGTCTTTAGTATTTTGGGACATAATTTCGTGCCGCTGTGTGGAGGAGTTCTTCTCAATTTTTCAAACGAGAGCGTGAAAAGGGGGTAGGGGTTATTTTACCGCTATTAGCTCGTCTGGCGTAAAAGCGGCTGCAGGTAGGCTCAGACATGCTACTTATATCAAACAAGCACCAGTGACGAGCTTTTATAGGGATGTCAACATCGATGACCTTGAACGATTTTGAGTTCCCAAAACGGGGAGTTAGTAAATTTTTCGCGATTTCGGGCTGCGACACACATATCAAGAGTGAATTGCGCTGAAGTAGCTGGAGATAGACCAAGACAACCTACATGTGAAATGTCCAGCATTAAACGTACATTTTAGCAGTTTAAGTCCCAAGCCTCTAGATTCAAGGAGACCTGCGCATGCGGGCGTTTAAGAGGTGTAACGCTGTTGGCTCGTAGAGTGAAAACGGTTGCAGATAGACATAGACTTGCTGCTTACTGTAACAAGAACTGCTGACGTGCTTTAAGTAAGGTCAATATTGATGATTTTGAACAACCTTGAACCCCAAAATAGGGCCAGGGTTTTATGTTTTTGGCGATTTCCGTCTGCGGCGCTCACGGCTCACTTCAAGAGTGAATTGCTGCGAAATAGTTGGAGATAGACCAAGACAACCTGCTAACAAGAACTGCTATAGACCATCACCATTAGCTCAGATGTCTTGTTTTTACCTCCTTTGGTTTAACCCAAAATTTAAAAATGTTCTTCTTGCAGAGCATTGCCGAAATTTTACATGCTTATTTTTATGACATAGGACTAATTATTCGTGTTATTTTTTACGGTTATACCTACCAGAAATACATCCGTTACACACTGACAGACAGACAGACATCATAGAGAAAAATCGTAGCTAAGAGAAAGACCTTTAAGCTTACAGCTTACGGTCGGCCCAAAAATGAGGCTTACTTCCGATCACGCTGTAAATTTTCGCGGAGATCGGCCGAGGAACCTCGGAGATCTCGTGCAGTAGTGCTGAAAAAAAGAATTTAGAAACATCTGTTGTAAAACATAAGTCTGCCGGGAACTATCGTTCCGGGCGGACTAACTAAATAGATGTTAAAGTGTCGCCTCTATTTCTTGGCTGCGCCACTGTAGCTCCTATTGGCCTACCCGGTGATTAATGCCAGTGCAGTTCGTTGATGCGTGCAGTGAGCAAAGTACTCGTCTGCAGTGTTCTGTCTTCTGTTCGGTGCTGCCTGCTTTTCTATTGGTCGCTCAGCCGATGATTGACGTTCAACTTTATCCTCCCGAGAAACTGAAACTATACTAACAAAATGCTACCGTACAGATCGAGAGTCGGCAAAGACGTCCATCGAATGAAATGTACGGTAGGCCTACCGAGGAACACGGACTTATGCATATTTGGGTTATTCGATTGATTACGCGGCTGGGCAGACACTGACGGAGAAGTCACAGGTGCGAAGGGCGGAAGGCGGCAGCAGACGAAGTACTGGGGCGTGGCCAGTAATTGCAGTGTGTCGAGTGGCTTCTAGTGCTGCAGTAATAGCTGTTATTATGTCGTGTCGTCGAGTCGCCGTCCAACTCTGTCATTGACTAAACACCGACTCGTACAGACTATGATGGATTTAGGGCGAGCTAACGAGCCGCTGCAACTATTACTGCTACTGCTGATCACCGCTGGTGAGTAGCTCAACGTTGCAATTACATTTCTTCATATTTATTCTTTAATTAGGTCTGCTTTATGTGGTCAATTTTATTGTACAAACGCATGCATAATAGGTATAGGCCCTATATAGCAGATGACGAAAATGGGGTCACGTTATTTAAAAAACAGCTTAGTCGCTTGCTCTTTTTACACACAACACAAGTAGGCCTATTGCATCCAAGAACTTCTGACAAAAAGACAGCGATTAGCCCCCCGAAAGAAGCACCGACAAGCGATGACTTGTAGGCTTACAATTGTACTTTTACAATTAATTTAACACAAATTACACAAAATTAGCAGTAAGTATATAAATGCACTGCCTTTGCAGTAGATCGTCTTTTCTGTCTAATTCTGTGGTGTTATCGCCAGTAAATTCTCATATACGACACTTTTTATAATCGTCGCCGTGCACTGAGAGTATTTTAATTTTATAAACGCGATCGATGGAGCGTGAGCTGTGTGAATGTGCCACAATGCACTGCATTTGGATTGCCGTTGCTAGAGATCGAAGTTCCACTTTATATGTGTATTGTCTGTAGCGTTGTCGCGGTACGCCAGCAGTCAGGACAGTTTCTACTTCGACCCCGCGCCGGTCAGTCAAGTGGTGGTCGAGGGCGAGGACGTGCTGCTGCGTTGTGACGTGTCCAGTCGTCATCACATCAAGTTCTACTGGACATTGAATGACCGGACGCTGACCAACACCAGTCGCCGCTACCAGGACTCGAGTGACCTGCGTATACTGTCCGTCAACAGGACGCTCGACGCTGGACCGTTCCGTTGTGTAGCCGTCAATGTGTCCACTGGCATTGCCGTGCGCAGCGCACAAGCGCAACTCACCGTCTACTGTAAGATTCTCTCTCACGTCCTATTTAACATTTACGCACAATAAAATTATAGGTACAGGATATCTATCCGGCAGCCGTATCAATAGCTGCTGGGCTATTAATACGGCAATTGATACGGCAATCGAATAAATATCCGGTCTTACACGGGCCGGCTATTTATCCGGCCGCCAACTTAGAGGGCCTTAGCTGGTACGTACTAGCACCCAGCGGTGCTGGTAGGTACCGCTTAAGACCGTGTCTCTGCGGCGGCATGGGTGCTCGTCGTACCGTCACGGAGACACGACGGCAACCGGCCAACTGACGACCTCAACCCTAGCAAGTATAGGGAGTCACGGATCGCCAGTCGGTGAGTTTCATACTTGTCTGCATCAGCGTCGAATTTGACACCACTATTATACGCTCATTTGTGGTGTGCATTATTCACACATAAATTTCTGAAATCTGCTAGCCCTGACATTAACCCTAAACCCTACACCATAATATTAACGCTAATTCTGGCCACTACGTGTAGAAACGTAAACGCAATTACGTTAAGCGACATTGGTGCTCCCACCTGGCGAGTGCGATTAAGTTTTTTTCGTTTTTGTTCACTGCCGGAACAATAGTTTAAGGCTATTTTTACGGCTGCTGGACGAATAGTTACCGCAAAAGTTATATAGCTTCGTAACGAAGTAAACACAATACGTTTACCCGCTACAGCGACAGGTATTAATAACACTATTAATGAAGACTGTGGCAAAAAAATTTAGTAAAATATTTTTCTGAAGGATGGCTATTGTGATATTTTTTCTTTGCTAGCACTTAAAAATGTGCATTATTCTCCGAAACAAGAAAACTTAATGTTTGGGGAAGCTGTATTGCTCATCTTCGGTGCGTTGAGGTTTGTTTACTAATTTTTCTCAATTTTGTTACCCACATTAATATTTAGCTATTTTATTACCGCAGAGAAAAGTTTCTTTCACCAGCGCTGCTACAATCAGTCAAACTGTCAAAATACGTCGCGTGCATGTGCTAATAACAGGTTTCCGTGCAGTTGGCAACTTTAGGTAAAAGCACTTATGTACTGACGGTATCAAACTCTATCGTTGACAGCGAGCGATGTTTTACGTATAATAGCGTCATATATTTACACTCGGATTGAATGACGTCGTTAATGGACATCTTGTAGATTGTACTTTCGTTGCTGGTCGACCGGTTCCATTCTCTGTATAAATAGCTTCTCTGCGGGGTCACTAACTATTTAACCCTTTTGAGTAGATCAAGTGTTTTTACGCGCGAAAGCAGAATGCTTCGCGCGTCTTTGCCATCGTCTGGGCGTCTGTCTGTCCGTCCGTCTGTCTGTCTGTCCGTCACACTCGTGATCTGTATCAAAACGGTGCAAGCTAGGATCACGAAATTTTCACTGTGGCTGCCCCAAGGTCTCTAGTTTATCGTGACAAAATTTCGTGCCACTGGGTGCGGGGGTTCCCCTCGAACGAGGGCGTCAAAGAGGGGTACCCCCTTAAAAAGACGTCATTTTGCCGTTATTGGCTCAAATAATGTGAAAACGGTTGCAGATAGGTACATACATGCTGCTTATCATAACAAGCACTAGTGACAGGCTTTTGAGATTTATCAACATCGATGACCTTGAACGACCCTGAACCCCCCAAAAAGGGGTTTTTAGTGTATTTTTTCGCAATTTTTGGATGCTGTGCACATTTCAACACTGAATTGCGCCGAAATGGCTGGCGATAGACCAAGACAACCTGCGTATGAAATTTTTAGCACTCAACGTAGATTTTAGCAGTCCAAGTCCCGACCCCCTAGGTTCAAGGAGGCCGGCACAGGCGGGCGTCAAAGACAGCTACCCCCACAAAAAGTGGTTATTTTACCGCTATTATCGCGTGTAGCGTGAACCTGGTTGCAGATAGGCACAGACATGCTGCTTATCATAGCAAGCATTGGTGACAGGCTTTTCAAATTTATCAACATCGATGACCTTGAATGACCTTGAACTCTAAAAATATTGATTTAACGTGATTTTTTGGCGATTTTTGGCTGCAAGAGAGTGAATTACGATGAAATGGATGGAGATAGACTAAGATTACCTGCGAACAGGAACTGCTATAGGCTTTCGCGCGTCTCGTGAGCTTTACTCAAATTACTTGTTTTCGTTTCGCAGACCCTGTTACCAAGAAGTAACAACTGGCCAAAAGACGATACTGCTGCAGGGTTGAGGAAGGTTGAGGTTGAGGAATGTACGAACGGCACGCAGCCTATAAGCTTAGGCTAGCTACGTCAGCGGCTTTGTAATTAAGCTCCGGCCTTAATTCAATTTCAAACGCCGCTGTCGACTAAGGGACTACGTTTACGCTACACTTCTATGATTCTTGGTGACCACTAAAGGGTCAAGGTTGTTGCTTTGCTGGTTGGTGATTAGGCGACAACATGTAGGTGAAGTGAAGGGGAACCGAGACGCGGAGCGCACAGGACGCTGTTGTCTGGCACGCGAAAGAACAGATAAGAACTGCAGAGAATGCGATATAGAACGACTCAATGGTTAAATAACAGAATCGACAGAAACTGGCTGAGTTGCCTACGTTGTACTTAGGCCTACGTTGCAGCAGTACAATAGCAGTTGTTTGTTGAATATAGTGAACATCTTTATTTGCCGAAATAAATTAATAATAAGTCAAACAAACAACAAAACTAGCTTAGCTAAATTTTAAATATATAATCAGTGTTTACAGTAAATTGAGAGAAAAAACTGGGAACGTCGTTCGTCCATTTTTTTCTAATGGAGAACGGCTTTCCCCCACTTTTGAAAGACCTGGAAAGGGAACATTGTGGTTTGAACCTTTCTGTCACCATTTCCTGTCATCATTTTCGTTAAAACAATTGTCACCAAAAGCCATATTTTATGGCTAAGATACACCATATTTAATTTCGGATGCAGCTACTTCCACATCTTGCTCAGGGAGCTTACGTCGCTCCCCAATTTCCGTAGACGAGTCGGCTGGAGAAAAGGACACCCCTCCATAGATTTTCCCATTCAACGCTTTCGGCGTTTTGATCTCGGTCCCTACCGCGCCTGGCTCGCTTGTTAGAGTTTACCGGCTTTTTTTCCACAATTTAAGCACTGAGTACAAATCCATGTAGGATAAGGCTAACTCAAGGATTTTTTTAAAACTATATGAAGACTGTTTTCCCACTTTCTCGGTGAATCATGTTATAAACCATGCCGTGCAGACGCTGCGTAGCACTGCAGTCTGCGACACATTGCGCAGGTGTGTTGCACAGCGCCGCGCATTGCAGCAGCAGCAGCAGCAGCAGTCGCAGTCGTCCGTGTGTACTTTTCATTTCGTTCCGTGCAATCCGAGGTCGGTCGCCAATCGCAGGGCAATAACAATCAGTGCGCTAGCTGGCTATCTACTGTCTGTCTGTGGCTGCAGGGCATCTCTCGGTCTTTGATTATCGTTCAATTTGACTGCACCGCCCTCTGGAACAACCGATCGACCGCTATAAACTACATTGTACCGGTATCGTGCCATATCGTAATGACTGACCATGCACTGCCGTCTGGACATACCGCCGCCGTTTTGTATTACGTAATTATTGTTCACTGCGTGTTCGGAATGTTTACTGTTCGCTGTTGGTCATCACTCATTCTTGTGCTGCATGACATGCAATGCATGTTCCTCAACAGTTATGATGATCAATCAATATCTGCGGCAGGAGACCCGTCTTTAAATAAAATAAATAAAATATAATGTAGCCTAAATGTAATGTAACTCTATATGTTAAAATGATGTAGTTTTCGGTGCATAGTCTAAAACAAATGGTAGATATCTGTTGTTGGAAAAAGATAATGCGAGACTAGAATGGAAATATCACTCAGATTGCGCATTCTGGGGTAAGGAGAGCCTGAGTTAGATTGCTCTGCTGGCGTTTCTGTGAGTGATTAAATGCGTCTTCAGTCGCTGGCGGCACTCGACGGTGTGGCGGCGTCACGGACAGCTGATCTAATCCCGGACAAGCAGTCGGTCACAGAGTGGAACGACTGCGAGTGGATGGCACCGTCACGAGTGATGGCGAATGTGTCGCTGCATGGCGAAGTTGACTGATTGCGTAACGTGTCCAACTATTCATGCAGTGAACGCAAACGGCCACTTTGAACTGCAGGGGTGCGGCCATGGGTAAGAAGTCTGGACAAAAGAAACTGTTAACGCCGCTGCTTATCGTCGCTTTAACTTTCTTCCTACAACACACAGTTATCACAGTAATAATATAGTATACAGTACCGTTTCTCAGCACTGATAGCTGTACCGTAGTTACGTGTACGGTCAGTGGGGACGGGCGGACATATGGTGCAGTCGCGTGACGAAGCGACAGCTGCGGATGACACGGCGCCGCACGCGTGAACTTTTTGTATCAGCGCGCCTGTCTGCATGCGAGAGTTTTACTGACTGACTGTACGTGCGATGACGATTAGTAGCCTATATCTGTGGTGGCAAGAGGTAATTGAACGGAAGACACCCGACACTACCCGTACATACGAGGTGCCTACCTGCATACAGTTCGATGACGAGGGCGGATGTATGACGCTGCGCAGTTATAGCGTTTGAGCGTCTAACAAGGTCTTGATTTATACACCGTCAAACGCGCCAGCGAGCGAGCGGAGCGTAACACGGCTGTGACAGCGACTTGCCCGTCGCCCGCCGCGATCTAAACGATTTACCCCCGGGGTCACGCATCCCCCAGGGCAACCATTGCGGAAAAAGGGGCGAACGAAGGGCGCTCGTAGCATTGACGGATGTGAGTTCACAACCCATGGCAGGCGCGCTTGAAGGCGCGAGGCATTGTTAACTGGCTTCTGTCTGCGCATGCGTGCTCGCGTCTCGTTAATCGTCCGTCAGTCTGTTTGTCCCGCCGTCTCGCACGCCATTGATGTACTGTCACGACAATGATGATGATGCATGATGATGATGATGATAACGGTAATAATAATAATATCTGCGGTCGTGAACGGTGCGGCCAGCGGCGTTAATTAAATAATTTTTTGTAGTTGTGACTGTGAGCTCGCTGTTGGTTTTATCAATGTCGCAACTCGCGACGCATTCTATTTCACTTAAGCTATACGAGCGAAGGGCGTGCATTAGTATAAAGTGTATGTGTTTAAAATTAAGTGCGACTCTTGCATGCTTGAAATTGACCGATGCCATAATAAGTGTCTTCATATTGGCCTATAATGAACAGTTGGTTCGCTTCAGATTCTACAGGAACTATCTTTAACTATCTTTATTTTTTTACAACATTTTCGTATATGCAGTGTCACCGTGCATGTGTATGCAAATGCAATCGTATTTCTATCGGTGCACCGTGTGGCACTGTGGGCAGGCATCGGACAACTGCCTATGATTGAACCCGCTCAAGCGGAAGTTTGACATATTTTCACATGCATGCAACGTCAATGACGAACATCACCAATCCATCTTCCGCCGCGCAGTAGCGTTTGTATTGTAACATTTTGGCGCTTTATGTGAATGTTCAAACTGATTGACCGATTGTAACTTTGTGCCTATCGCCAGCAATTGAACACATTGTTCAACATGATGACCACCTTTCACTGCAGACAGTGATCGATTTAAAACCAACGGTTTCCGCAACTGTTCGATTGCTTGATCTGAGCACTCAGCTGTCACTGGTATTCGCAACTTTACCACACTGTAGTGGTGCATCACAAAGCAAAGGACGGTGGAGTCTATGCGATCCGAGCGTAGTTTAACTACGACACAGCACTGTCTGAAGTGGTATAAGGTCGTATTGCGTATCCATCTTAGTAGTGCTATAACTAATACGTACAGGCTCGTCGAGAGCCACAGCGGGGCACGGGGAAACATTCTTGCGAGGCCCCAAACATTTTCACGGGACCCCTCTGGGGAGAAAGTTTTTGAATTTTTTTTAATAATGGTACATTCTGGCGTAGGCCTACTTTGTATTTCTGGCCGACGGCGGGGCCCCACAAACGTCGCGGGGCCCAGGGTAGCTTACCCCCTCCACTCCACCCTCTCGACGGGCCTGAATACGTAAAGTCGTAAACCATGTAGGTCTATGTTACAGTCCAGATACTGTATGTAAGGACAGTAAGGGAAGAAGACAGGATGCAGCGTGCATGCAGGTGTGCTGACCTGACTACACTGCATGGAAGAGGATGATATACAGCGACGTGTCAATTGAACCGAGAAGCTCACCTCGACGACCTCCGTGCAGCGTCGACACTTTGCTGTCGTTAAGTGCTGACCAGTCTAGCGTCTCCCCGCACGGCTTTCACGGCTATTCACTGTTCACACGCTCTCATTCTTGGCGCATTCACCTGCATCAGCCAAGTGCATCAGCACACCTCTGTAACGCTGCTGACAAGACGATGATAATAATGATGACTTTTACCAGTGTCTAGAAAACATACATTTCAAAATAACAACAGTTCTAGGTCAAACATTAAACGTTTAAATCACCAATCTCTCACCTCGGCGAGAGTTTACATTTTTGTATAATCTTAGTACTTCGCTTTGTCATATTTAAAAATATTTTTTTATCTTTCACAGAACAGATAGCCTACGCCGTCTACGGCAATTTGGACCGAATCGGTTGCGGTAGTTAATAATGGCGAATAAGATTTCATTTTGCGTGTCGTGAGCATAAAAAATTATAACAAATGTAACTAAACAGTCATTGTGTTTCGTGTGAAGGGTTGGACGGTGCTACAGTGCAGCAGCAGCAGCCACGTACTGATGACGCTGATGATGACGTGGACGATGACGTCGCGACCTATCAGCTGACTCTCAAGTGTCTGACTGAAGGTCAACCAGCACCCAGCGTCGAGTGGCTGCAAAACTACGTTCGGTCAGTACACAGAAAAATAATGACCTACCCTCTTTTCATGCCAACAATTTTTGGTCCTTTATCCCCATTCCCACCTCCCGTCCTTTCACACGTATTTGACTGTCTATATTCGCAACTGTGTAACATCGGTTTTGTGCAGTATATTGGTTTGAAACTAACTTATTATAGCAAAGAAGCGGTGGCGTATTTAGGGGGAAACCTGTCAATGCTCATCTCGGCATTAAAAGTTTGCACAAATTTTGTTTTCTAAAGCATTAAAATTTGTGTATCTGTTAACGAAATTGCTTTGGCTTCTGGAAAACTTATCCAGACCCCTAAGTGACTTTCTTTCTTAAATTCTAAGTATACGGTAAGGCAGAAAACACAATCAGCAGCTTCGCGGTACTATAGAGCGAGTCAGATTCAATTCTAATCTGTTTCGTCTGAGTACTCGTTCTGACTTGACGATTTCTAATAGTCGATCAGAAAAATTGAAATTATACAAAACGCCAGCAATGTTGAGTCCGTTGCCGCGGTGTTCCTGCAAGTGCTTTTTTTCCATTACCGCCATATTGTCATTGCCTTATGGAAAATACGTATACACTTATTGGTATTACCACTGTCTCCATCCCATGTATGATGCAACTTTGTTCACGCAGTCAGTCAGTGATCCAGTCTGCAGTCGTTTGCAGTCGCACGGTTGGCTTGGTCACTTGGTCATCAATCCATTCGGTCTTCATAGTGCCCCAGGGATCTCATGCAGTTGCCAATCCCCAGGACAGCCTGCAGTTTATCTGTAGCCATTTGACCATTAATAAAGACTTAGTCACGAGTCAGATGACCGAGACAATACGTTCTCTTCCACATAGCACTGAATCGACTGCAAGCCAATGTATTCATGATTTGTAATTATTTGTAATTATTTTATTGTCTTGCCTTTTTAGGTTTTTTATACGATGTTTTATTGCAAGCAGTTACATATAGACGAAAGTCTGGTGGCCTGTTTCTTGACTCACAATGTATTTTGCTTTCAGACAGAACTTTGAAACGCTTTTCGTAAGCAAAATTCTAAATACTGGAAATAAGTTGGCACTTTATTTTGTGTCCTATTAACTGAAAGATTGATTTATCTCAGCCGTCGGGGCGTGATTTTGGGTCCGACAATAAGAGCTTTATCATCGACGGCGATCTCCATTCTTTCGCGACGGAGAAGATAGATACATAGCGTCGATATGAAGCGATTTTCATGGCCAGTTGGCCGTGCAAATGCTGTTCATGCTGCTGTCCAATGAAGCGCGGCGTGAAGTGCTGGCTTGACAATACAGCGAGGAGGACGCTAGCTGCGCATCTGCCTGTGTGCTCATGCGTCAACTAAACGACTGGGCGTGCCGATCAGACATCCATCAACTTGTCCCCAAGACGATCCGCGCGCTCCGCCCCAACCATCCGTCGCCCGGACACCCGACCGCCACCGGATATCACGTGGTTTATCCCGGCATGCTCCGCTGCAGGCCGGTCGGCGCCATGTTGATTTATGTTCTGCATGATGCTATCTGTCGGTCTGAGGTCACCGACGGTTCGGTCCGTCCCGGTGGTTCGCCAGCTCTCGATTAATCGATCGTTTGTTTTCCGGTCGGAAAGATTACGTCACGGATGACGTTTCAGTCGGGCGCGTGGCGCGAGCGCAGTTGTCGGTCTGTTTATCAGCTGATTGATCGGCAAAGAACGACGTCGTGAATTTAATTGCGACGCTGCGGCTTAACGAGCTGCACAGGGCAGGCGACGCTAACGGAAATTGCTCGAGCCATTGACTGTTGGTCTGCGACTGACGTATAGTTGCCAAAGGATTTGACAACAGTTACCCTCGGCGTCGCACGCACTGAATACATCGGGAATATAACTAGTATGTCGGCGCAATTCATTCCCTGACCTTTGACTCTCGAAGCCGAAAATTGGCGGATTTTGTGCACCGGTTAATCTTGCTTTGGAGAACGTTCACGCCAATTTTGTTTTTTACGCTTTTTCGTTTTAGATTCAGGAGTCTATACAAGACGGACACACCGACAGATGGACGGACGGACGGGCAAGACTTGCAATGCGGCCTATTACGACGGCCGCTTAACAAAACGTAATGACTTCGCATAACGTGTTAAATGGCATGAACTCTATGGGGCTTATAATCGTGTAATGACGGCAACGCTGCACAGTTGTAATGTGGATATGCGGCGATTTTCGTTGGGGCATTTAGTCGGGGGTCGTTATCTGGTTAGAGCAGTAGTAATACCCTGTTTTCGCAATGAAACTGGCTCGACGAGCGAACAACGAGCGCTTGTCATGCCATTTTTATCGTGCAAACGGGGTATAAGACTGAGTAGATAATGGTGTGCTGCAGGTTGGTGTCTAGTGGTTCAGTGAAGGTGCAAAGGAATCGGCTGCGATTGACTGCCGCGGCTACAGCAGCTGACAACGGCGTCTACACCTGCCGTGCTCGCAACGCCGCAGCCAGCGTCATCAGCGACCCCTTCATCGTCAACTTGCCGCTCGGTACTCTAGTCGATACGCACAACTTTTGTTCTTCTTTCTGCGACGTCGTGGTTCGGGACTGGGGCACAGTTTCACTAAATTTTGTGCTGTCGAAAAATCTCATTGCAGGAAAATGTTCGTCTAAAAATGCATAATTTGGAGCTAAAAATCCTATTTTGGGAAAATTTTGGGACAAAATTAAAATTTCGAGCACCTGTTATCTTTTCTGTGGGAAATTTTCAGCTGTTTGACGGAATTCCGTAGAAAATTTGTAGTGTTCGTAGGAAAATTGCAACTTTTTGCCCAGTCTAATTTTTCAACTTACGACGCTGCTGAGTGCTGACTTTATTCGACAATCATCGTCAGCAGAGTACAAAAAGTACAATAGCTAAAAAAACAAAAACGTTTTGTCTTCAAAACACATTTTTTGGCAGTTTTATGATCCGCCCTTATACGAAGCAACACTATCAGATTATTTTTTTTTGTAAAAAAATGATTTTTCTGCACGTTATGGCCGTTAATTCACGTTCACATTTTATTTTGTATAGTTTTCTAGTCACTGTAGGCCTAAAGTGCCGTGGTTCAAACTGATATGCAGGTATCGCTGTCGACCCAGCATAAGTAACTGAAAATTGAAGCAGCATGCGGCTGGTTCATCTCAACTGTGGTTATAGTGACGAAAATGAAATTTCGTATTGACGTAGGCCTATAACACTGGCAGTTTCTGAGTTTCTGGATAAAATGTCCGCCATTTTATTCAGTCGGCGAAGTGTCGTGGAGCCATCCGTATCATCCGTGATGATTGAAGCAAGCAATAGAGAAATGAACTACCCTACGCATGTGCACGGCAGTACTAGCCATGGCAGTGCAATTACGTCACATCAGCACGGACTAATGACGTCACGCCCCAGTGACGTCATGTGTTTCTGAGCATCGCAGACGCGACTAATGATATGTCGGTCAGTCGTCGACAAGTGTTAGCCGTCGATGAGTAACAACCGGGAAACGCACATAACTCCCTCTGGGCAAAATCTCCCTCTGTTAGGTCTCATCTGGAAGAAAATCTACCTCCCCCTTACTCCGCCACAGAACATAATATTATTGTTCCCGAAAAATTACAAATTGCTTCTTTATAATTAAAATATTAAACTGTTGCACAAGGTAAAACTAAAGAGAAAACATAGCATAAATACGCAAAAACTAGGAGGAGATTTGTTTTGGGGGAGTTATCGAAGGGGATGATGTTCGGGATCGGAGTAAGCGCTGATAATGGAACATAGATGGCGTAGATTGCTGCAGTGCTGATAGAAGCAACACTCACCTAATTACTGCATCCAGTTCGTGGCACTCACTATCTACTAACCCACTTCCGGGTCAGACTTGGTGATTAGTCAGCGCATGTGCACGAGTTATCACCCGGATGAAATGTGAATTGTCTTTGTATGAAATGCGTGTTTTTGCTACTTAACCATAACCCCCTCAGCACAGTCACATTAGTCCTCGTCCTTTAGAGAACACTTCTAATAATTTAAATTAGAAAAATATATCTTTTCAATGTCGACATATTTTGCGGCCGTCCGCTTGGAGCTTCGCAATCCTAACTTTATTTAACCCTCACTTTTGACTTTTTTTGAACGAAAAAAATGATATACCGACTACTCCTTGGAGGGACGTTCACGTTAATTTTGGTTTTTCTTTGTGCATTTTTAGTGCGGGTCGACATGTTAGGACGGCTTGTGCGGGACTCGGACGGCCAAGCAAGACCCCTGTTACGGCTAGTGGTAGAAACGTTATAAGACGTATTTATTTTGCTTATATCTTGTTTATTTAGACGTACATACCACACTGTGCGTTGGTGGCGGCACTGTCACGTTTAAGGGGGCTGTGTAAACGTGTTAGCAGCTTGTAAAGACCACAGGTTGATTGTGGCGTCTTTATAAGCGGTGTGAAGTGACACGCATTGTTACTAAGTATAGTGCAGTATTCAAGTATGCAAGTCGTCGTGACACGTTATACAACGCTCGTAGTCTTCTAACTGCCAATTTCCCCCATGCATACATACATGAACTGTTATCATTGCTATGCTATTATTCGCGTAGTACGGACAGGACGTAATGAACAAAGGCTGTAGAAAGTAAGAATTTATAGCGTGTAAGTTAATGACCTATACAATCAATGCCGAAATGCTTGGACGTATAGCGGACACGTTGATTGAGTGTTGTGTTTGTTACATAACGACTGTGTGACTGACACGCGCGCTGTGTGGTCGAGTTCATTACAGTGTCGTGTAGTCCGTAGTCACCCGCTGACTGACTCCAGGTCGCTCTCATGTCACATCTGTTATAACATGCCAGGTGATTACTATGTTACATGTATACAACCGAGTCCGTGACGCGACGTCAGTTCTCGAATCGTCGATTTCCCCATGGAAACCGGAAATCGCATGGAAATGAGGAAAAAGGGAACCCTTCACTCTTTCACACTTGAAGAGTTTTCTCTTTCCATTTCAGCTCTCGGGAAGGTGACACACTATAAACATGACTGATATGGGATTGCAATTTTTTCCTAGTAGTGCGTAAGACAAGTTTCGTTCAAGTGATGCTTGCAAGATGTTCGACGACGTTTGAGCAAGAGCTGTGCACGGAGGGATGGCCAGGCTGAGTTGACTGGGTCTCTCTGTAGTACTGGGTTTAAAAAAACTTGAACTCGGTCAGTTTGGTGCTTGTACACTACCAAACCTCGACTCGGTGATATCTGTTCGCTGAACATAACATTTATCAGAGCTACAAGTATTACATTGGACGAAAATAGGGCGGCACGTGCCGCGCAGCAGTGCAGTGGCTGAGTGGCGACACGCCTTCAGAACTTCAGGACGCCGCTGCATGGGTGATCCCGTTGCGAATTATCAGCTCGCATCTCGACGAGCAACCAATCGTGTGAAATTGCTTCTTCGTCTCACGGCATGTTCGCCGAACAAGCCTAGGCTATATAGCTCTACGTCCTGTTCCTTGCTGACCACAATGACGTCATCAATCACGCGTACATCTACCAAAGTTCTCGTTTCAGTGATAAACGCCCTATCGAGCTACATTACACCCCACACCCAGAAGAGATTTCTGTTTCAGTCCCAGCTGCCTGATGACTGAGTGCTTACTAGACACTTCGGACCTAAGACACTTCGGACCTAGAAAAGTTAAGTCCCAAGTGTCTTTGGTCCGAAGTGTCCAATTACCGACTGAGTATATGTACTGGGCTGAATGCATCAATTTAGATTTTAGATACAGCGTCATATCTCGCGTTCTCGCTGCGACTCCCAACATCGCTATAGGCCAGTACATCTCGATTGCATAGATCCTCAGTTATCTGCGATCTATTATCTGTATGTAAGAAAGATAACTGGCAAAATGAAGTTGGCACCAGTGACACGAAACCGAAAATTGTTGTCTAGGTCTGCACATTTTGCCACTAATAAGTTCTATAGCTGATTTTGGTTTGGTACACCTTGTTCTAGTTTTAAACTTGAAGTGAACTGGCTAAACTGCTAAATGATTCTACTTCTGTATGTCAATTGAACTCGATGTTTAGAGTTTTCGGTCTTGGTCTCAATGCGATCTCGATTTTTCGGCCTCGTTCTGCGTCTCGGTCTCAAGGCTGTGGTTTCGGACTTTCGGTCTCCAGATTTTGGTCTCGTCTATACATGTACATCATTGGTTGGCGCATGCTGATCGACTGGCCGAAAAACGAACGACGAAGTATTGCGCGTTGCGGCTAATATAGCGCGATAATCAAACTGCGGGACCAGGAAAAACGATCGGACAGAGAGAGCGCCGGTGTCTCATTATAGGATCGTCCCCAGATAAGTCTCCCTCCGGCCGACAATTTTACCAGCAAAAATCCGCCCCGCTTGGCAGCCGCCTGGGCGGGACGGATTATTACCGGTAAATTGTCGGCCGGGGGAGACTTTTCTGGGGGCGATCCCATAATGGGGACACATGGGGCCGGCGATATTTTAAGAAGGAGGAGACATAGCAAATCCGTGATTATCTTTCCTCGGGCGAATTTTTCATGGAGGAGATATTCTAATGTGCTGCCGGCTGGAACTGACAGCAAGCAAGACAAGACCACTGGAGCCGATCAGCCCGAGTCAGTTCAGTCCAGTCCGGACGTATGATAAGACTGAACGATAGAAGCCTGGATATATATATATATATATTAGCTATCTATCCAGGCTTCTTTGACTGAGCGATGTCCGTCGGACTCTTCCAGGCATCCGACATCCATTAGTCGGCGCCCGGCCTATCACGGACACTAGTCTAATCCGTGGACTCAATAAATATACGAGTCCTGAGACTGAGTGTATGTCCAGTCATTTAATTGTAGCATGCGCAGTAGCTATCACGACCACGCTGGGTATTAGAACGTTCGACAACGCCCTTTACGATAAATCCCGTATTTTCGCCAGTGAAACTAACAAAAAACGGACCGAATACAGAAAAGAAATATTTATTTTCAACAACGAAGTGCACGGTGAGGTACGCTAATTATAGCATAAAAGTACGGTTTTTCGTGGGGGAGGGGTTGTTCTATAAGCTTACCTGACCATCAAGACCTGCGCAGCCTCCGAGTATTTCTTGACAAGACGGTGAAGCTGAGTGAACGCCGCAGTTTGATAACACTACCGTACTGTAATCCACTGCCGTTTTACGCTATATCTCGTGTTCCCAGTCTGAGTTTGCAGTGCCCCCTTCGTGTTGATCCTGAATGCGGCTGGGACTAGACCACGTGACTTAACCTTTTTGAATCGTCACAACCCACGCTGAAGATTACGGCTATGTCTGATAATGATTTAGCCGCACTGCAGAAAGAATGAAGACTGCACGCGGAGTATATAGACTCCGTGATTTGCTGCTGCCGACAAAACTCCACACGAGAACTTTCCAAATTACGCTCTACGTCTGTTTTTATGTAACTGTTTTTGATTGCTGTTTTGATAAGGAGAATTAAACGGAAAAAGTGGCGTAACTTAGTTTGAGTTGAGTGCGCCAAGTGGAAGGTGTATAAAGAGTTGTCGGTATCCCAATCTACCTATATACAAAATACAGATCAGATGCATCTCATTCACAGATGCCAATAAACATGATTTATCCGTTGAAATTGAAACTTGACTGCTTTTGATATCATAGAGAAGAGTGTTGTTGCACAACGAATACTGTACTCGTAAGATAGGCTTAATTTATTCAGATGTTATATTGCACCGGATGTCACACAGTGCGTCCTCACGTGACATTGTGTTGCTAGGTGGCGCCACGCTGGATGTGACGTCATTCGTGACGTCATTGGTCGCTCGTCGCGGCTCGCGCACGTCGTTCCACTGTATCTATGAGAACGCGACCAGCACGGCATGGTACCGTGGCCAACAAAAACTACCCACTCACTCCAACAAGTAAGCAGTTAGATCAATTACGGCTGTCTAACTGTTAATGTCTAACTTTTTTCAAACAATTAATTTTTAATGTGAATTATTTTAATGGCGCGTTAATCGTAGGCCTAGACTAATTTCATAATGCATTAACTAAACAGTTCTGTTTTTAGATCACTTATGTGACAACCGTTATCTCGTTTTTGTTGACGTTTTATCAACCGCTGCTGCCTTTTTCGAAACGACTACCCGCTAGGTGTCTATATTGAAAGATGTCCGTTTTTAATTCATTTAACCCGCAGTAGCCTATACGAGGCAGACAGATGGTACCTGCCGTTGAAATGCGTTGAAATTGTAATATTTTATCGATATTTCAAGTGAGTCGATGTATGTGTTATTGTGGATGTTAAAGGTACGAAGTGTTTGTGAACGGGACGTTGAGCATTAGTGACGTTGATTCTGCTGACAGTGGCGTCTATCAGTGCGTCGGTTTCAGCGACAGGTCGTCATCATCGGCGGTGTCACAACAAACGTTCGCTACTCGACTTCATCTCGCCTGTGAGTCCGCTTCATTCTCTGTTCGTCTTTCCTTGACTGTTTGTCTGTCTAGGACAAGCGTCTTGTCAAGCCAGCTTGTCGCCATTCGTTACCTGATTAGTTCAGGGATCCGGCGCGCGGCTTTGACGTATAGGCCTAGTTTTCAATACTGTCTGGGGACTTCTGCTAGTGTGACCAGCACGTTCGAGATTTTTAAACGATATGTGCTGAGCGCGCCGCTGCAGTGTCCGCCTACAAAGCTGATTGGTTGGCTGCAAGCCACCGTATACAGTATAAACTTATGTTTGATTTGCTTACTTTTTCACATTCAAAATTTTAACTTTCCGAGTTTGAAACTAGCCTACTTTTAAACCGCCCAGGGAATAATTACGTGCACTTATAGCTGGGGCAATAAAACAGAAAAGTCACAGTGTGCTGCAGTTTTAAACGAACGGAAACGTCCTTAACAGTAGTCCTTTAAATATTCTAAACTGATTTATCGCTCTTGCACTTCGACCAGCAGATTACTAAACGGCCGCGGTCCACCAAGTACACAAGTGGGCCTAAGGTACACTGTAAAGTGGCTCGAAGGCTTCTGACACAAAGCATTTTGTCTGAATATCTTAGTTATATTAGCTTTGTAGTCTATACAAAGGTGGTGCTAATGGAGCAGCAACTTTCTCCCATGCTTAGCATTGCAAATGGTCTGTAGTGTTTATTTGGCGCTGCACCTGCTGTATGTATGTACGCCGGTGCGCGGTTTCTTTGTGGGCCGGTCCTATGCGGTGACTCCGTGGGCCAGAGTTCTCTGCGTGTGGTCTAATTCTGCTAGTTCCAATCGCCTTGCGGAAACTGTACGCTGGGGACTTCGCTAATGCTTAAATTTGGCGTTGTAAGCAGACGACGCTGATGTGAAAATTGCGCTGGTTATAAGTACATGTAACTTACTCACAGTTACTTACTTACTTATACTTAGTTGAAGACGCTGTCCATTAGATGTGTCATGCGGGTATTTACTTCAGCATTGGCTAGTTCCATTTCGGTGACGTTGCAATAGTGTATTGTAGATTACTAAGTTACTTTTGACACAATGCTCCGTATAAATGCATATTTTACTTACCACGGAACAGTTTATCCTTGGCATCAAAAGGTTTACGGTCTCCCAAGATGTCAGGTGACCCGTGCGGCGTATCTCGGGCGTCAACGTCGACTCTCATTAAGTTCTGGTTTAATGAGAGAGGCAGCCAGGCGTGCATGATCCGGCACTTACAGTGCTTGCACGCGCTGCTGCAGCATGCGCTCCTAATCTTCTATTCACCCGTCCACTTACTGTGCACTGCATGCAGTTAATACAGTGTATGTCTACATTGCCTACAAGCATGAAAAGATTAGAGAATACTTCATCTTCATCTTCGTCCCCTCATCTACAGCGCTTGTCTGCTATCAGAGTACTTGCGACGGCTGAGAATGTTTCTTCGAGAAAAATGGCCAGTAGCTATTTTTCCCACAGCCAGAAAAAGTTCTTATCTGATGTTCCTAGCGTTACAGCGCCCAGCACGATTTGTCGCCGGTCGACCGTAACGGCAATCATACATTGCTATGTGTAGGCTTTTGCATTTGCCGGTTCTGACAAGACGACAGCGTGGCGACGAAGAAGCACTTGAGCGACGAGATTGTTTATTGCAATGCTGCGAGTTAAATGGCGACTTTGTAAAGATTTCACACAGCAAAATATATTGCCGCAATGCGAGGCTGTCTGGCGCATTGTCGTAATGTCAGAAAATGACGTAGGTATTGTCAGGCAGCATTGTGATGGGAGGGCCAGCTGTCTGCCGAGTATACAGCGTAATAAATGTCAACATACTACGTACGGAACGCGCATGTACGCAGTGCCGCCGCGCTTAGAATCATTACGCAGATGACGTCGCCAAATATAAATCATATCGTACAACGCTGCGGTAGGTCTAGTTATCACGTGACTTGATGGTCGCCATTATCGTGAATATAATTCTATGTACGACCGACTGTGGCGTCGTTGGTTCATTTTTACACCGCGCCATCGGTTACGGGTCGTACCGCAGCTTGGCCTCCATGGCCTGGCTGCGGTGATCTGGTCACACGTCATAAACTAATGCAATACCGTACGCTAACTAGATAGGTGCATAGCCTATGTTGTGATTGTAAAGCCTGTAAGGTTAACTTCTGTGCTAGCAGGCTTCTTATGCCGCAGCCGCTGTGTCCTCGTACGAGTTCCAGTTCGATTACGAACAAGCAAATATGTCAGCTCACTGCTCACATAATATGCGGCCGCCCGCTAAACTGCCCAACTCTAAACCCTGACTTTTTTCTTCACGTTGATGTTCTTAACTTTTGTACAGTTGTTAAAGTTGATTGGTACTCGTAATTGTTCGTTACGTTTGGTTAATTTGGTCACTGAAGTGGTTTTGTTGCACATTTCTGTACACGTGGTTCATGTGTATATTAAACACTGTCCTCAGCTTTTGGTGATTGTTTAAGCTGTTTTTCCCTGAGATTTTCTTAATACTACAGCTATTAGCTTCAAGTACGTGTAAAGATTAGCTGGTACACTTAGTTATTCTGTACCTGCTGTACCCATTGGAGTGTTTATACGTCAGAGCTTGCATAAACCGGGTCTACTTGAACTGAAACTCGCTGCTTGCATAAACAAGCTTTCAGCCACCCGTCATCTCGACACTCGGTGGCGTACGCAGACAGGGCTTTGAAGGATTCAAACATTTGGCTATTTCTACCTCCATGAATTCAAGCGCTATTGAACATATTTTAAGGGTTTTTTCAGTACAATATAGCCCATCTTCTGTCTTTCGGCTGTTACAGTTAGTACAGGTTTCTGTGTTTTATATGCCATGATATGAGTTCTTTCGTCTCACAGTACATCAAAATGCGTTTGGCAATCGAGCTCGTCTTGGACCCGGAGTTCCCTTGAATAGTTATCCCCGAGGTTCCTTTGCTGGATTAAGATGAAAAACAAAGAGGAAGAAAGGACGGGCGAAAGAGGGAGGGAGAGAGGAAGAAAAAAATGATTCTTTCATTGCAAAATTTTGCGTACTTCATTGCCGACACTGGCGCTGCAGCAACGCCGTGTGAGACACTTATGTCATATTTCCAGATTTATCGACCATCTTCCCAGTCTTCCCAGTCTAGCTTTGTAAGCCCTATGCAATCTGTGACTTCAGTCTTACTGCAAGGCAGATCTGAGTCTAAGAAGAAATGTGATATCGATTTCGATCAATCTCCGCGTGAATCGAGCGGCTGCATGCGCGGACAATAATTTCGGCGTCGTTCTATACAGACCGAAAGTATCAGTGAAGTGATTTCCCGCCCGCTAGCGAAAATCTCTTTTGCGTTCTTAACGCCATGTTCCAGGTGAAAGTTTTATCATCATCTCGAACCGCACGTGCAGATGATACATGCAGTGAATTTTCATTGCGGTCTCTGCATTTCTACCGACCACTCATCGCATTAGTGTTCACCAAAGCGCTGTCGCCAGAGTTATTTGTTCGTCGAACAGCTTGAGTTCATCGTGGGCTTCGCAGTGAGAGTGGTTCGCAAGACTTTCTTCTAATCAAGCACTTATCTCCCAAACCGAATGCCGACGATGCTTCACGCTGCTGCTGCTGCAGACGAACTGGTTGAATTGATGTTGTTGTCGTTACTGATTGACGTCTGGAGCTGATTAATGAAGTGTTGCGACCAACAACACCACCACAGCTGCATCATCACCACGCTGAGTCCTGCGCTCATCGCGGCACAGTTCCGGCGCTGGGGCTGTCGTCGTGTCACGCCCATCCACCTACCTGTTGTTTGAACACCTGTACCGATGCATGTTCACATCAGCACCGCCCTGTAGCTGTCGCACTGAGCGTACGTAGTTAATTCACCTCACACCAACGAAGTATACGCTGCCAGCGCAGTTTGATTGCGACCACATTTACTGCTCCAGTCATCCGCTGGCTTACGATACTTTCCATTCCACCCACGTACTTTTCCATCCTATTTCCGCCCCGCTGTTCCTCCGCCCCCGTCTTTCCCTCCCATCAACTCTTGGCCAAGTCATAGTCTGTCTTCTTCCTGCGTCCCACGGCCCGTTCTCGGCTCGCGTCGGATTTCTCCGCGTCTGCTTCACCCAGGCCGGATATTTTGCGTAAATAATCTTGTACGCTTGTTGTTTTCTCTTCTCATGTTCGTTTATTAACACAACTTGTCAACGCAAGAGCGTTTGCAATTGCGTGAAAGAACAAAGTGTTTGAATTTTTTTTTTAAAAAGTTGATATATATGTACACGACGTCTCAAAAACATGCCACTTGCCTTTTCCTCGCAGCAAGACTTTGCAATTACGAGCATGTTTTTGATTTGTCAATTATACGTTGTCACTGCAGTGTCGCGACATTATTGCGGTGTGCTCATATAGGTGTAGTGTGTCTTTACGGCCCCAGCACGCTATTAGATTGCATCGTTGTCATTATCGTGATTGTGCCTTGGCTACATGCAGTAGTAGCGGCATATTAACGCCAGAGGGCGCTGACTTCCTTCATTATAGGTGCCACAGCACATCACTGACAAACCCAACACCTAGCTTCCGCTCATTACGTCGATTTGCGTCGTCGTTGTGGTCGTCGTGGTATTGTACGCCGCTGACCTTCTTTTTTGCACTCATTGACACGAGTGATAGACGTATTGATAGGTTACTTCCACTGCTGACAACTTACTGTTTGTTGCCGTTACTAGTGGTTGAAAACTTGTAGGCTTCGATGGCGATATTACGGATGGGTATATAGGTTTAAAAATAAATTATTAAAATATTCTCAGTTGCGGCTACAGTCACCACGTTTTCACTGCTCGATAGCAGACACTTTTGGCTTCAAAATTATTGAAGCATTTAGTCAAATATCAAATAGAATCGGACGCTGTCCCCGCACATTTCACGGTAGGGTAAAAAATGACCCTCGTGTGCAAACGGACTGTTAAGCTTGAAGGTAGGCATCACGTCGTGATTATTGTATATAACCAGCTATGCATGGTTTGATCATTTTCATGTGTTGGTACTGCGCAGATCTCGATGACGTCACGGAAACTGCGCTGGAGCCTCGCGTGACGTCATCAGTTGTTGTGCCGCTGAGTGGCAGGTTTGATATTCGATGTCGACCGCCTGATGGTCTTCCGGCACCGTCTTGCTGGTGCGTTTTGTTCGTCTGATGATCTGATCCGTAATAATAATGAACACATTTATTCACCATGTGCAGTGATAGCAAAACAATAAAACACACCAGAAGAGCATACGAAAGACGGATTCAAACTATTTTATTAAAATAATTAGTTTTATTTGCCATAGATGATGTATACGTAATTATAATTCGAAACATTTTCATTGCAAGCTTATAAATTTGTCTTATGTCTCTTTGTCTCTGTAGTTGCGTGTAAATTTATTTGACAGTAGTATCTATAACTTAGAAAATTACAAATTTACGATAAGTTTTAATGTTGTAATTATAATTTTTTTTGTATTTGTGTACATATTGCAGTCTTAAAACACAGCGCAAAAGATACAAACATTTAAACAGGAAGTTGCCTTACGCCACTCAGTTGCAGGAGCACAGTTCTTTCTAAGACCAGGCGCTTGTTGATAAGTGACGAGCGTTGTTTGACCAGGTGGCAGAGTCCGAGCGGAGGTGTAATAAAAGCGCGAGGTCGCGTCAAGGTCACTCAAGGTTGTCATCTGATGATCAGCTCGGTGGACACAAGCGATACGGGCAACTACACGTGTTACGTCAGCAACATCGCAGCCACCAAGTCGATCAGAGTCATGCTCGCTGTCGCAGGTGCGACCAGCATGTCACCGGATCATCATCATCATTGTCATCATAATTATGAAGAAGTTTAAAGTGGCCGAAATAACATTTTTACGCCGCGCGAAAGCAGCTACTGCTTTCAGCGCGTCTTAGCCATCGCAATTCTGTCCGTCCGTCCGTCTGTCTGTCCGTCTGTCACACGGGTGGATCAGTCAAAAGCGGTGCAAGCTAGAATCACCAAATCTTCGTTGTCGGCTGCCTGAAAGACTCTAGTTTTAGGAACCGTAAAGTTTTTTCCATAAATTCCAAGGGAGTCACTCCGAACGAGGGCGCTAAATAAGAGGGGGTAGGCAAAATTTGCAATTTTTGGCCAATAAGTCGCTGTATCTCATTAACGGTGCGAGATATGGCCTAGGTTACTATTAATCACTAATAGGAAGTCTCGATTGGCGCCAAATTCAATGACCTTGAATGACCATGAACTCCAAAATAGGGAGTTTCTGGATTTTTTGGCGATTTCGGGCTGCGACACAAGTCTATATCATTCACAAGGTGGCGCCACGGAACTATCGTTATGCGATCCAGATAGAGAATTTTGTATTTGTATATTAACTTAGTGTGAACACCCCAATTTTCAGCTAAACTACTGAACCGGAACTGCTATAGGTTTTCGCGCGTCTAGTGAGCATTAGCTCAAATTTCTTGTTGTTATCAGCGTTGTTGTCGTGGCTAGATTTGTAATGCGCCTGTTATCTTAGTGAAAGTCCCTGGCCACTGGCTTACAGATATGGCACTCTGCATTAGTCTAACCATCATGGTTTTGTAGGGTAACGGTACGGCATCGGATTAACGATCAAGAGGTTGTGGGTACAATTCCCGGTCTGGTCGCTACACAGTCTTTACTACTTTCTGGTTGACTGTCTGCGGACAGATAAACCATCTTGGTATACACAGCCATCCATGTCAACTCAGCCTTCATCCCTCCGGGTTAGGTAAAGCGAGTACCAGCCTGCTTGGCTGCGATTACGACGTGACACGTTCACTCTTGTCGGATGGCAGGTAAAACTGTGTGATCCCGTAGGCTATAGTAGATAACGCTCGATCCGTAGCTGTGAGATTGCATGAAGAGCTGGCGGTATTGTGTGCTGTGCAGTGCCTCCGCGTATAGCGCGTGGTCCAGTGAGTCAGTCTGCAGTGCAGGGCAGCAGCGTCACTCTGCAGTGTGGTGTGGTCGCAGCGCCCTACCCTGACACCGTCATCTCATGGGCTAAAGACGCACACCCCGTAGATGTACGTATATAATACAACGTAGGCTCTACATACACAGCAAGTTTACGTAGCGCACCAGCAGATGAAGCTTCTGATGCGCTGTATCATCGGAATTAGTAGTAAATGAAAACGAATCGGAAAGTTTTCTTTCTTAAAAATGGCGTTTAATAGTGTCCATGGAAAGAGAGATTGATCTCGCAGATAGTCAGGCAAAGTATTCCAAATACTGTAGAGGCGGACACCGAATTAAAAGATGCGAGCACCGAAAATTGAGCATTTCTCAATCTAGTTTTAATTTAGACTGTGATGTTCAGGTATTATATTTTGAAGGTCGTAGATTTATGGCCAAGGTCGTTACAAGGTCAAATATGTGAGTGAGTTTGGCGGCAGGCAGAGGCATCTACGTCGACTACAGTTGAAACTAATTAAATCGGCATCTCGTTGTATTGTACTTCAGTTAAAACCTATTGTTCTGGCATCTTATGTATACTTTTTTCTAATATAAATGTTAAGAACTGATACTTAGAAATGTCTTGTAAGTATAAGTGATCTGCGCCGTTCAGTTACTTGACTTGGAACAGATTGACTTTTTGTCTTTGTCAGTGATCATATTTTAACTGCTGCCTGCTTGCAAACTAATTTTGTTACACAAATTAGTTTACATTTTTGGTGCTCACTCTGTGTCACTAGCAGGCAAGTCTTCTCATATCTGCTGCAGGGCACTTTTAAGCTCTGAATTTTTTTTCGGCTTTTAGAGTAATAATGACTGACTTGCTGATAAACTGTGTAAATTTGCATCCAGTGATTTAAGTGTGCGTGCAAAGATGTAATAATGATATGATGGTACAATGTTGTTCTATGTGAAGCTGCGTGAAAGTCGCTTGCAGCTGAGTCGGACGACTGGCAGTTTGACAATCAGAGCTCTGCGTATGACGGACCAGGGCAGCTACAGCTGTCTCGTCAACTCGCTCGCCTATCCACCCATCAGCTCGTCACCGGCACTGCTCACTGTCCTTGGTAACCCTGAGAATAGATTTTTTGTCCTGGAAATTTACATGTTTTTAGCATGAAAATTATTACTTCAGTCTCCACAGAATGGAAATTAACGAGGAATTAGCTAGAAATAAAAATTGCTATGAACACGAGAAATCTGACAAAATGTTTCAAAGTAGGTAGGCCTACAAAAAAGTGTATAGTGTGAAGAATTTGTGCAATACGACGTTACGTTTGTTTAAATGACGCTTGTTACCGATTTGTAGCATAATTACGCAGCAGCATTGTGGAGTCGAAATATAATAGTTATGTGTTTTGTTTTGTTATAATAGCCATAAAACAACGTTGCCGACACAGACTACAGAGAGACACAACACTGACGACATTCTGTCAACATCTCACAACCGAAATCTTCAGAAAGATATATCGAGACCTCACTTAGATCTGGAAAAGAGGCATTTGTTAGACTGAAAGTATAGGCTTAACTGCTTCATTCTTCATGCTTCTAAGTTCTAAACGGTTCAACCATGAACTAGCTGCCCTGCTTAAGCACTTTTGGCTGATAGGTCTAAGTTGATGCTGCGAGTTTAGAGCTCGTCTGACTGTTTTCAGAACGCTTGCAGTTCGTCGTGAAGCCGCAAGACGCGCGTCTAGCGGCCGGAAGTGACGTCACAATAGCGTGCAGTGCTCGCGGAGCGTCGTCGTTGTCATGGCGACGAGTGGGCGTGGCCGTGTTACCTGAGCACGTGACCAATGATGGCGGGAGACTGAGACTGCAAGGTGTGAGGCGGGCGGATGCCGGGCTGTACGTGTGCACGGCTACATCGGCTGATCGTACTCAGAGCATTGACACGATCATACGCATCGACGTCACAGGTGATTTGAGTCACAACACAACGCGCAACGTTTTCTTGCTGTGCTGACAAAACGTTGGCATCGTAGTACTGTTATGTTTCTAGCTGTAGGGGCCTGCACAACAAGAACTGACCACTACATGAAATCTTGTATGAACCGTATGTATCTTGACAACTTAAGTTTTTTTGGATATCAAGGTCGTGGGTCATAAGTCATGCATCACGTGGGCCTTGTGTGTTTTTTATGCATGACACTGCGGCTATCTGCGGGCAGTACTTACTTAGCCTTGGACAGGGTTTGACAGTCGTATTTCATTTTATTTAGTGGCGCATGTGCGACAGTGCGAACGGCCTATAAAGACGCGTCAGGCCTATACATAACTCAACTGAACTGAACTAAACTCAAGTGACCAACGAGCAAGCAGTGATGTTCAGTTCAGTTTAGCTCTATTGCTCGGTACGCGCCTTAAGTGTGTGTCGGTGTGCACGCTGCAGCGCGAAGATCCCATGATTTGGTGACGTCATTGAACGCTACAGTCGTCAAAGGTCACGCAGTATTGCTGAATTGTGGCTTCGCCTCCTCGCTAGCTTCCGGTCACGTGGTCAAATGGATCAAACATGGCGACTTCGATAGCCTTTCTGACACACCTCGCTTTCAGGTTCGTATATGCGAGAATTGAATAATGCTGTAAAGGTCACTGCGTGATGACGCGGTGCAGCTTGCTTTGCAGTAATATAGTGTAAAGTCCTTCCAGAGCCGCAAGGCTCATAGGTTTTCGCTGATCTCCGTCTCTTTAGTCTTCAGCCAGACACCAGCTTACACTGCACGGATGCAGGGATATAGTGCATCGCGCGGTGTGCCTAATTACATTTTAGCTTTTGCTGCTATTCACTGCGCCTACTAAGGGAGGGATGATCAGCCTCGCTACTATAGTTAGAATTTAGTCAGGTTACTTGTTTTCCGGTTTGTTTTTTTCTTTCTACCGTTATTATCGTGAATAATAAAAATGTTGAGTGAGTACTGTATAATAATTGCGGTGTCGATGTGAACACACTGCAGATTCTGCGCAATGGGTCTCTGTACATCAACGAAACACAATTCGATGACGCCGGCTTGTACTCGTGTGTACTGGACGACGGTGTCGAACAGAATACCTTGTCTGCTGCTCTCACTGTTCTTACTCCAGGTAACAGTCGTTGTTGTGCGCACCTTCTAATACGCCGTATTACGTGGTTTGCCTGTCTGTCTGTCCGTCTGTCTTGTACGGACTTCTACTGGAAAATAAAAAGGGGTGGGGAAAACAAAATTGCCGTGAACGTTTTACAGGCGAAAATTGATCAGTGCGAGTATGAAACATAGATGCATTTTCTTTTTCGCAGAGTTGTAATTCCGGGATCCGTTAGAACTATGTGAGTGACGGTGCAAATTAGTTATTAAGAGATTGAGATCTTATGCCACGAGGCGCTTGTCACAGCTTATTAACGTCCGCTTTCATTAGTTCAAATCACTCAAGTCTCGACTTGAGTCTTGCGTGTTGTGCCTAATGTTGCCGGTGCTCTGATTTTTTTTTAAAAAACGTTTAACAGTGTATGAACCCAGTACTGAACTGTAAAATGTTTACTGTATACGCGCTATCATTGCGGAACACTGCAGCAAAAGGAAGAAAAGGATCCCATGCCAGGATCAGCAGCGGCGGCTGTTGAAGCAGTAACGAGGTATAACTATAGGTGTGGCTCGTAAGACTTACAATCTAATTATTTACTTTTATGCAGCGTTTAAAATTGACAGTCTAGAGAAACGTATCAACGCCCTATTAGGCGGTACCTTTGCCGACCCCCCAGGACGTACCGTTTATTCACAATACATAACGTTACAGACAGATGACAGACGAACGACGCATCGTACGATAAGCGTGACCGTTAGTATACTCGGCTGAAAATAAAGAAAATGAAATCAATCGAGAAGGTGATAAGTTGTTAATGATGATGATGCTGCTGTTGCTGGTGAATGCATACAGAAGGTGTATCGGAAGAATTACCTGATGATGTCGGGAGCGGCGTGCTGGTGCATGTCAGTGCGTCTGAGAGCACTGCGGCTGCCGAGCAACTGTCAATGACCAAGACGATTGTCATCGCAATGAGCTGCGTCGTCGCCTACCTCGGCGTGATGGCCGCACTGACAGTCTACTGTCTGATTCACATGGTCAGGGCCAGACGACTTCGCAAGCACGCACAACTGCATGACACCGACGAACGTCAGTATAATTATCCTAACTACACCGTGTCTCAAAAAAACATCCCCGACATTTTTGACTTTAACTTGAAAACCAATTACGATATTTTGACAATTTTTGGTGAGAATATTTCTGACACAACTTGCCATCAAATGACCATTCAGTTTCCCACCTCACCCAGTGTATGCTTCTGCACTACCTAGGGAAAGCAGATCAAGCGAAATATGTGTTGAAATAAACAGAAAACCTGAAAAAAACATCCCCGACGTTATCGATCGTAACTTGAAGAAAAATCAGCAGATTTTAATAATTTTTGGCAGAAATATTTCTGACACAACTGGCTATTAAATAAGTGTTTTAGTTTCCACCTCACCCAACGTCTGCTTTTGCACTACCTGGGAAAATCAGACCAAGCATAATACGTGTTACAAAAATTGAAAAAACGTCAATAAGTTCCATCTATCCTTATCTGTGGGCCCCAACAGCCAGTCTATTACGAGGTTTGACTGTCGTGCAGCAGTGTGTTTACCAATTAAAGTTTAGGAATGTTTGAAGAGTCAAGAAGCGACTGGTACAGCCTGCATTGGTCTTGAGCAGAACTTTATTGATACTGCTGTCAATAAATGGAGAAAGCGTCTTCTTGCCTGTGTTCGCATAGTGGGCAAACACTTCAAGCAATTTTTCTGCAGGCAGTTGAAAAATGGACAACTGGATAAAATGTCGGCCAAAGTGTCAGAAATGTGAACAAAATGTGTTTTACGCGTTATGTTGATTAAGTAATCGTATCGCATTGAATAAAAAGTGATATTTTGCTGGTTGTGTTTTTCACAAGTAGTGCAGAAACAAATGCTGGGTAAGGTGGAAAACTGAAGAGTCATTTGATGGCAAATTGTGTCTGGAATATTCGTACCGAAAATTATCAAAATCTGATAATGATTTTCAAGTTACAGTCAAAAATGTCGGGGATGTTTTTTGAGACACAGTGGATATCTTTTTCATCTTGCATTACATCGTCATCGTGCAGGCACGGTTTAGAAAAAAACTGGGTTTTCTACTTTGCTCGGCAGGTTTTCGGCTTTCGTCGGGGGGTTTTTGTCGTTTTTTGAAGGGGGCAGCGGGACGAGCAGTGTTAGTTGCCGTCAGGTATGAAAATTTAAACGAAATAGGAGAAAACTTTTATTGTTATCAGTGCTCGTTGGCTTAAAAGCTTTAACCATAGCCTGCCTAATAAAATATTTTGCAATTAGTGACTCGAGAAGCTAAAATTAAATTGTAGTTAGCGTGGGGGGTTGTGAAAGCTTTAGAGACAGGTGGGTTTACTAAAAGAAATCGGTGCATTTTGGGTATGTAGCTTGGTGTTTCTTGCTGTTTGATTTATTTCCGTAGCTGGAGTGCCGCTGGACGAATAGTTAAACGATGCGTTACTGAGTGTGATAGTGTGTTATGCGCTACTACTACTAATACTACTGTTGTTGTTGTTGCTGCTGCTGCTGTTGCTACAGTCATGTGTGTTGCTCGCAGGACACAGTGGGTCAGTGAACAATGAGTCGGCTCAGCTGATGATGTCTGTACTGAACGCTCGACAGCGATCTACCGGCAGTGGCAGTGGCAAAGACTGCTGCACGTCGTCTTCACTCAAGAATGACCTTGACAACGCGTCCTGGAGGTCAGCACTGGCAAGCCCCGTGGAGCCGACCTACGCCGACATAATGACGTCATCAGTGACGTCATCGTCTCGTCATCACACAGACGCCGACCAGTTACCAGAGTTCCCGCGTCACCAGCTGCAAGTCCTTGGACTACTCGGTATGAACAGCTAAGCTTTCAGAACTGTGCTGTGAATTGAACTTAATTTCAAATAAAAGGAAGGAAAAGACAGGAAAGGTACACAAAGTCACAAGTTGCAAACATACACAGTGGACCAAATTTAACCAAAAAATGGCAAGTTAGTAAAGCGCTTCCGGTGGCGACTCATCTAAGAAGCGCTATAGCAAATACCGGACATTTTATTAATTTTGAACATTATAATGCACTCATCGTCTTTCGTCGTGTAATGAGGGCACTAGAAAATGTTTAATATGATATGATATATATGATATTTGCTTTTACATTTACCTTCGTGGCGGTCGATGAGGGGCTTTAATTTATGTTTACCCATTGACTTTGTTGGCCATCGTTACATCAGTGCTAAATTTCCACGCACCGATGATTTTATGTAGGTGAATCTAACTAATCTGGCCAATTTATCGCATTATACGAGTCAGATGTTTATGCATTGCATCAGAACCTTAAGGCCTAAACAGTTCTGGCGCTTGCAATTGCAGACGGCAAGAAAGTAGAGACTGCGTGCGGAATTTTAAAAAAAATTTTATTCTCATATGACAACATACGCACGGTATTTAAGGGACGGACGGCAACCGGAAGCACATATGTTTCTAGTCCTAATGTTGCTGGCGCTGTGCTGGTGGTTGCAGGTAAAGGTGATTACGGCGACATAATGCTGGCGCGCGTTGACGCCGGTCCTGATGCAGGTCAGCACCACCAGCAGCAGCAGCAATCACTAGTCGTAGTGAAGACGTTGCTATCCACGGCCCCTCATCACCAGCGCGCTCTGCAGCACGAGGCCGAGATGTTCAGTAGAGCAACCACTACGACTAGCAGCTACCAGCCGCTGACTGCAGACTGCAGCCATGTCGTACGACTGCTCGGCGTCTGCGCCAGTCTACAGCCGCCCCTCATCGTCACCGAGTACTGCGAACTGGTCTGTACAACCACTACACGCACTGCTACTACTACCGGTACTACTACTAATGATAATAGTTCCATCGCCACCATCACCAATTCCATCACTTTATAATAACCGATACTAACATGCCAGACATACAAAGAGACCGACAGCCGAGATATGTGATACCTGTAGCCAGTGGAGCCGCTCATCCAGTAGCCTATGTCCTGCGTACGATTTGAAAAAAAGAAAAATGTACTATGTGCCTGAAATAAACTGTGAGTGATCGATTGGTAAGATTAATTGGTTGTATGCAGGGTGATCTGAAGCGCTTGCTACGGTCAGGCAGCGTACCGCTGACAGCGGTCCAGCGGCTGAGAGTCTGTTACGAGGCGTCACTGGCTCTGTCGCAGCTGTGTTGCGAACACATGGTTCACATGGACGTTGCCGCACGTAACTTCCTCGTCACTCGCGCACTGGGCGTCAAGTTGTCCTGTGTGGCGGCGGCGCGGGGGGTCGACGCCGGCGACTACTGCGACCTCGGTGGTAAACTGGTGCCGCTGCGCTGGCTCGCTCCAGAGTCCGCCCTGGCAGGCAGCTACACCGCAGCCTCGGACGTCTGGGCTTACGCCATCTTTGTCACCGAGGTATGTGATGATGACACCACGTCGCAGACTTGAGACCATGTTTCAGTGGACTAGGACTTGGACTTTTCGGACTTGACTATACGACTCTGCGACGTCGAATGTTTAACGATTAACGTGTGTCGAAACCAGTGACGGGCATCGACTACCTACTTATTTACTTCTTTCTTTCTTTAGCTCTGTGATATGATATATGATGTGATACTTGTTTTGCACTGAAAAACTGACACGCAAGCTGCTAGTTTAATCTAGCACGTAGACTAAAAGAACTGCAACTGTTTTAAACGGAACTGAAATGAGATAAATGGAAGATGGAAAAAAATACTGGTAAATGAAAAAATAGAAAAGAATAAAAGAAAAAGAGAGGTAATATGGATTTTATTCCACGTTCAAAAACGTTTTTGTTTAAAATTTTGTTCCTAACTTTTGTTACCTTGACTTTACTTCTATGGTTTTACGGATCGGATCCTGTAAAATGCCAGTAGACTTCCAGTTTCAGCCTTCAAGCGTCCAACGTCTTTTCAGGCTGTACACTCATGGCATTAAATGACTGTAGCGGTATTGAGACGTACATTGTGTTGACGCATGCAGGTGTATACGAACGCGGCGACGCCGTACCACGGCTTGACCGACGACGACGTTCTACTGACACTGGCCAGTGGCGCCGCTCGTCCTGCCTGTCCTGCCGGTCTGTGCCCGGACTGGATGCAGAGGCTGGTCACAGCTTGTACCACGCTGAAATCTCACGACCGCATCACAGCCGCCGAGCTCGCCGTGGCCATCGGCAAATGTCTGGCCGACTGTGGCGCCGTCTGACGCTCGAAAACATAGGCCGACACAGGGTGATCAAATTAAAAGAGCAATGGGGTGTTTACACGATCCAGCAAACGTCCATCAAACTTCCAGCACATTAGCACGTGTAATCAAAATACACGTGCTAATGCTGGACGTTTGCTGCCATGTTATAATGGAGCTGGATGTTCACTGGATCATGTCAACACCCTATAAGGCCCCTCAAAAGTTTCTGTCGTTGCTGCATTGATTCGAGTATTGGCTAGCTATTCTCAAAATTCGTTCAGCCGCATGCTTTGCCGCTAATTTGCAATTAGATGATTGTGGAAGATCCCATCGCTTCGCTACACAACCTTGTGAAATAACGGTCGGCTTTAGAATGAGTTATGGCCAGTTCACACCTACGATGCCGACGCGACTCAACTGTTGAGTCGCCTCGGCGTCGTAGGCGTTGGGCATTACAAGCTGACTTTCAGTATCCTAAAGCTGATTGCACTTCTCGACGCGTTTGGGAGTGTTGCGATTGTAACAATTAATTTAGAGATTTTCACGTTTGAGCACTGACGTGGCTAGTAGGGCCTAACAGAATTATGAAAATCGCTTACAGAAATATTCAGTGAAGAACGTACGAAAACCACGGCTTTACTTTGTATGAACCACCCGGGTGTACTGAACAGTCGCTGTAACACAGGGCACGTTTACAACGCAGATCTTGGTGGACTTTTGACCAGCTTCATTTTGTGACTGATGTCGCATGTTTGTGATTCAAAATGTGTTCTGTTCTGTGTTACGATTCAAACTGTGTATGTGTTACAAAGTGTTTTAGCATTACAATCATGAATATATTAACTTATATGTATATAAATGTAATGTTTACTTAGCTTTTCTTGGCCATAAGACGACAATTAGACTGATGTGTGACAATATGCATCTGCGTGTTTGGATACGGTGTATGTAAAAATATTAATCATTGTTAATCACAACGCAAGCAATATATACACAGTGGTCCATTAAAACGTGTCACTTTTTTTGAACAGCTCCATGAAACATTGACCAATTTTAACAATTCTCGGCATGCAACATTAAGAAGAAACTTGACGCAAATAACTATTTTTGGCCACCTCACTTTAATGCTGTCACTAGACTACCTTGTGAAGCGCAGAAGTCATAGTTTGGTCATTTACAACAATGAAGTTCATACTGGATAGCCCACATGTCGGCTCAGAAATGATCAACTGAATAGCGACAAACAGGATTGGGTACTACTGCATCTTATAGTCACACGTGTCACATCACATCCTCTTTATTACAGCATGTGCTCAAAATGTCCTCCTCTATCACGAATGCAAGCTGCAAACGTTGACACCACTCTCCAACAGCAGGTTCAATAACTTGCATTTCACAAGGTAGCATAGTGACAGTATTAAAGTGAGGTGGCCAAAACTAGAGTCATTTGTGTCGAGTTTCTTCCTGATGTCGCATGCCAAAAATTATTAAAATCAGCCAATGTTTCATAGAGCTATTCAAAAAAGTGGCACTTTTTTATGCATCACTGTGTAGTTTTCTTAAAAACTCGTCCTTTTTAATTTTTTCACATTGTTCATTTCTCATCACAGTGGCATCTTTAGAATTTACCCCAGAAGGAAGCCTTTTTATTAAATGATACATAAATTTTCACGTTTCAGGAAGTCTAAATGAAATTGTGCAAATTTGCAGTGCCATTACTAAATATGCTACTGTCTCACCATGTGGCATTATATGGAGTTTTTTAATTAGCAGCCCAAAATATGTTATCTTACTTGTCCGTTATGGAACGTTATTACAGTAATCATGTATTCACTGTGCGCCCTGATTCTTTCTGAGACTTTGGCGCTTTATAAATCATTTACTTACTTACTTACTTACTGTGTGAATACACTGAATACTGAATATTTAAGAAAATGCAGCTATTGATGCTAAAGCCACATATAGTGCTTCAAAAATACATGGTCAACAATAAACTCAACTACACATTCATTTACAATAAAAAACAGCATTTTAATAAAATAGTTGTACAATAATACATAATGCCATCTATGAAACCTTGCTAAGAATCATCTGAAGTGAGCAGTCCGATATATTAATGTTGGCTAAACATTCTTCGACTACTAACGAATGAATGATACACTGCAACAATTGTCTTTCAGATCATACAACTGTCAAGAATATAGTCTCGTCGAATCACACTAATACTGTAGGCATTCAATACAATGGATAAACATGCAACTAGCATAGGCAATGCATTGTCCACAGGGTACAGTACCCACATATTTTGAGAAGTCATAAAATTAAACTTCAAGCCATGAAACTAAGTAATAACAAAGCCATGTAATTTGAAATAATTAAATAACTGGCCCAGTTCAAGTGAGAAGTAAAAGTAAGGTTTAACAAATCACAAGACCATGCAATACAATTTGCCATTCTGACATAACTGAAACCCAACTGCAGGATAGCTATTTTCTGCCTCTCCGAAATCAAAAAACTTATTTCTGATAATTAAACGACAAAACAGAATACAACATATTTGACTGTCTACAGACTGTAACAAAGCCTAACTTATAACTTACTAGCAAGAACTACAGGCTGCCGCATATCAAAAACACTATACAAATACACCTCCTCCACAGCTGCCGATCATACACAACGTTTTCTAATTCGCACTTACACACTGGGATGTTTATATTACACTGGGATGCTTGTACAGAATGACCAAGTTAGACTCAATAAAATATGAACAGTCACACAATAATGAACACCAAATCAGTATTTAACTGCAACAGTCAAAGATGGGGTTTATAATAAAAAGTAATTTGAAACAAACAGGTGTCTTTCTAAAAATTAAAGATTATGCATTACTACTTTTGATTAAAAGACTCAGTGTACTTCACCATGTCCTCAAAATTCACTATGAATATAACTATTATAAATAATCAGTAAAATAATGAGAATATTTTACCATTAACGATTTTTAATTATTCTGTGGTTTTTCTTTAATACGGGATAAATAATGTGCAAGCCACTTTTACTGTACAGACACACATCATCATAACATGGAACAGTTTTTGCAGGCACAATTAATACAGTTCACGCTACTCCCAATTGAAGAAAAGATGTGGTGATATATCGATATAAACTTAAAAGTAATATTAACTATAAAAAATATAATCATTGACAATTTTATGGGATTCTTATACAATACACTTTAAATAAATGACATAGTTAGCTTTGACTGTATAGTGCAAATTCGTTCACTGTACAAGAACTATATGCATTGCAAACGTGACTAAGGTATGATGTGCGTCAACCACTGGTTGTGCACAAATTCTTCAAATCATTGTAAACTGCTGGCTTTTATGGCAATCCGTATATTTTCCCAGACTTTAACATCGCATTAAACATATCATGCTGGCTCATATACTTTGCCAACTTTCAGGAGCAAAAGTTGATACCTAAACAGCTATAAACATTTCTGGACTCACAATGTTCAACAAGACCATAGCATTAATTTACTAAGCACACCAGATGGTACTGGCTTACCAGTTGAAAAGAAGACAAAGGCTGGGACAAAAACTTAGAAAAAACAACGACAGTATTGCCAAACTAGCACTGTACAGTGGGAATGCAAGACAACAGAAAGTGGAAAGAGGAAGACCTTTCAATAGAGGATCTGGAACAGAGACTTGGAGAAAAATATCTGGACCGCAGGTTTCAAATACAACTGAAAGATGGACACAAGACGGACCAAAGCTGGATGGGAAAACAATGCATGAAGTCAGCAAGTCAAATCATATGTACCTGTACAAATAACAGAATGTAACATAAAAACCCCCTTAAAGTCATTAAGAAACAAAGTAAACAAAAATGGGTGCAAAATGAGTATAAATAATGCAGATTTCTCTTTTTACACTTTACTGTAAACTTCAGAAAGTTTAGATTTTTATCAGTCCTGATTATCAGTCCTGACTACAGCTGCCTTGAACTAGTTTTAGCTGATCATCTCCTGAACAATGTCCGTCATTTTTACATCAACATCGACAGCGCAACTCAAGAACTTGTCAGCTGCTCGGGCGCTGACAGAGCGTAGTGACAGCAGACGCAGCAGTATGCGACCGCTCCGCCGTGCGTTGTCGGGGTATCGACTGAGTGAGTACTTCTGTAGCAAGTCAAGCCAACGGTTGTGTAATGACAACACAGACGGACGATCCAACAAACCGCCAGCATCTGCAGACAGACATAACACAATGTTCTAGCTCATTGCTACATATATGATGTACAATTCGCACGCTGCACTGAAAAGCTGACAAAAACTGCCAGCATGAAAAGCAAAAAAACTGAAACCATTCTAAATGCAGGCAAATCAGTAAAAAATTACTCAAGTAAGAAAATTGCCCAGTTAAATAAAAACCAAGTGTGTTACTTTCAACATTTGCCTATAGCAGGGATGCAGTTGTGAACAGAAACCAAAAAGCAATTTGGCAGAAGCACGATGGCAAGTCTACACAACCCTTTCTTTGTATTGCCAGATTCCAGCAGCAATTTGCAACAGCATGTTTTGATTGGTAGTATGACCCCAAATCTCCCCTTCGCCTGGGAGTCAGAGACCCCTTTCTAGCACAAGGTCTACCTGCCAAATGGCACCTAAATCCGTCGAACGGTTTGCACAGTGGCTTGAATGTGAAAAGCGACAGACAGACAGACCAACCTATAGAGAAGTGTGTAAAAACAGGCAAAATCGCCTGCGCTACAATAGCTATTCCGCCTAAAAAGTAAACGCTAGCGAGTTACTGACCGGGATACGTAAGAACAATAGCACAGAAAATGCAAAACTCTGTGCTGTCTATGGCAATGGTACGAAGTCGTGAGATGAATTCAAAAGTGCACGTGACAAAGTCGTCGAACCAGCCGAGGTTACGGCACTGACCGGCTGACATCACCAACGAGTTGCTGAACCTCACGGAACCCACACAGTCCAAAGACCTGCAATACACAGTTCACAGCCAGTCAGTCAGCCTTCACTTCACAAGATGGCACACACACAAACTGGAAACTCATGGTACTTGGTAGTATAATGGACCAGTACGGTGCTGGACTTACAATTACGAGGTTGCACATTCGACTCTCAGTTGAGTTGCTGTCAAATGGTCACTGCTACGATGGGTGACTGCAGATAGGTAAAACATCTTGGTATATAACTAACAACAAAAAGTGTGCTATATAAATGTCCTTAACAATACTACCGGTAATAATAATAACTCAGCTTTTTTATCGCAGCATGATAGAAATCCAGTACCAGCCTGGGGTTAAGGTGGGGCGCAATCACCTGTGTCGGGTGGCAGGTAACGCTGCTTGATCCTATATCAATCATCAATCAGAAATTTGTAAATGTGTAAAACGTCAGTTAAACAGTGTTTTCAGAGGTGCCTGTTATCAATAGGAACCATCAATAACCTATGTCCCCAGGCCTAATTAAAAGCACACTATATTGATATCACTGTTTTTTAGTTCCAAAGACACACGACTCGCCACAGCTCCGAGATTTATTCCCATAAAACCTACTGACAACTTTAACCTTATCTTTAAAAAACTGACCATACCATATTATATGTGATAGACAAATTGAAAAATTGCACAAAACCTGTAAGAAAGTCGCAGGACAGAAAGTTCCATAAATGAGGATTTTAACAGCGCCATCTGATCTTCCGAAACCAAGTCCAGAAAACCTGCACACAATGCACAATTAACAGACAAAACTGCACTATATAACAAACTCCATGCCTTGGTGCTGGATACAAAATAACATAAGCTACAGAGAGCTTAAATTTACTGAAATGCAAGTTAGTTGTGCGAGTACTAACAAGTACAAAAAACTGTCACAACTTAAGTCTGAACAGCACACAGCACACCAACCAGGAACCTTCTTGGCCCACTCGATGATGCAACGCAGCTCAAGGTAAATTAGCTGCATAAACTCTTTGATGACAACTTGACCAGTGCTTGACGTAATGCCTCGTATGTCTGCAGCAAACAGACAACATGATCAACTAATCAATGCTTCCTCATAGGACTGTACCGAATAGTAGATTTTACTATTTGGCCGAATAAGAATAATTTATGATATTATTCGGCCAAATACGAGTAGAATACGAATAGCTGATGCAAGTTTAAACACATTGCACAATGCCCTGGTTTCACTGCAGTGTGATGAAAAATTTCCAAATTAAACACTTGAAAAACTTTTATTTTGTAATTTGTATTAATGTTAAATGAATAATACTAACAAGAGATTACTGACCCTAATGAAACGTCACAGTGATTCACAAAAGACCCTTGACAACGAGCTAACTAGATGGTGAAAAAAATGTCATCAAGCATCATGTGGGCTTTATGCTGCTGAGACAACAACTGTCTAAGGCTAAATGAGGGAACAACAAGCGGCAATGGTGCAGTGCTTATTATTCATATTCGGCCGGTTTTTGACACTACTATTCGGCCGAATATGAATACAAATACATTATTCGGCCTACTAATCAGGCCGAATAGAATATTCGGTACAGCCCTACTTCCTCAGCATGGTGAGCTCATCACTTCAGGTGCTGTCAAACTGAAGCTCTCTCTAGTATTGATGGAAGTAAAAACTGCAGGCCAGCGGAATGATGGCTACATCAAGACAGATAAATGAATACACTCAAGATTACAGGAGCTGGAAAAGATACACAAGATTAACTCAAATTCAGTACAAATTCACATACAGTAGCATAATCAGGCAAATCACTCTTCCATAGAACAGCAAACTTCAAGAACATACAAACATGAAGAGAGAAAGACTTGTGAGTTGTGATCAATCAAAAAGACTATCTTCCTACACTGCAGCACAATAATGATGACAAGTCACGTCAAAAAACATCACACAGCAAGTACAACATGTTGCACATGAATCTGAGGAGCATAATGGCAGAGACTAGGCTGAATGCTCATGTTTAATTGTAAGCAATAACACCCAAACAGTTTGGTTTCTTAACCTTCATAACTCATCAAAACTAGTTATTTGAGAAGTGAGTTAGAAAGGGTCTCCCTAAACACCACAGATCACGACAGATCAATCCGCATATCAACCACAAATCACCTCAGATCAGCAAAGATGGCACTCATTACTCTTAATGCTAACCCTAACCTTAACTGTAATGCTAACCAACTCTGCCCTAATGCTAACCCTACTCCTAACCCTAATGCTGACTCTAACTAACTCTGCCATTTCAGCTGATGTGCGGTTATCTGTGGTTCATCTGCAAGTTGATATGTGGTGATCTACGATGATATATGGCATTAAGGCAGACCGAGTTGGAAACTAAAAATAGTGCTGATGATGAAAATTTTGACGACAGCAATATAGTGTCTAAAGTGCTAAAGTACAACAGATGCGCAGTAAGTTGGTCAGGCATACCTTCGACAGTGTTGACAGCCTCGGGCCTGGAGTCAACAAGTCTCGAGAGCAGTTGCTCATCCTGTTCGCAGCCGTTCCAATTTATCAGTGGAGCTGGACCCACGGACGTGGTCGATACATCAGTCTCATCAGCTCGAAGCTTCTTGGCTCGATGCTTGCCACCAGGAGTACGATCCTCCCTCACCGCTGCACAATTATCGCAATAATGATGCAAGTTTCAATGCCGCTGCTGTTGTCATCACAGCACAACCATTGTTAGAGCACATCCGGTTCATGTAATAAATATAGCATGAGTGCCAGACAGCTACCAACCTCTGGACCAAGCTGATCAGACTGAGCCACAGATCTGCCAAAACTAACAGCACAGTGTCTATATTCACCACTAATTTCCATTCTTATTACTCAGTTGGAAAACTAATCATCATTTTACCATCCCATGAATGGTAAAGACTGAGACGAGCTAGCTGGCTAATTACATATGAACTGGAGATGATTTAGCTGCAAACATTCACCCATCCCTGCATTAACAGGTCCAGCATGGGGCAACTACGCTGATTTAACACAATGTGTTCCCCTGTTACACCATTCTATGCAGTATGCACCATCATCATCATCATCATCGACAACCGTGGGCTCAATGCCCGTTGGTGTCTGACGCCATTCTTACTATCGCTGCCCACCGCTGCCTATCTAGGGCAGCGTGGCTTAACTCCTGCAGGGTTGTCCCA
>Ga0209367_1000315_pt1 | contig 43915 bp, 27 predicted proteins | sample WorMetLIZISLAND2_FD_187412 | JGI IMG/M metagenome (GOLD analysis project Ga0209367, IMG submission 187412) | Marine gutless worms symbiont microbial communities from Max Planck institute for Marine Microbiology, Germany - Olavius geniculatus... ... | reverse complement strand
CCCCCTTAGAATTTGGGAGGGCAAAAACGTCCAAAATTTAGTACGTTTTAGGGGCCTACGACAACTTTCGAGTTTGACCGCAAATATCTCTAGACTATAGATTGGGATATCGACAAGCGGTAACCGGCGTTATCAAGTGCGATTAATCCCGCGTTGAACGAAAAAATTTGGCTGAACACCAGAGATTACGCGGCTAGTGTTTACCCACTCAAATTGACTTTTTTGGAAGGCCATATTTCGGCCCCCAGGGGGTGCTGCGCCCCCAAATTTGTACACGCGATAAAGAATGACCAAAATTGGCTCAAAATGTAGCGTATTGGCCGCGAGAACTTTTGAGCCAGAGGGAGTGGCTTCATGAAACTTTGCCACGGTACGTGCTGCTAGATGGGTGTGATAACGCGGGTGCAACTTTTGGGATTTACCTCCCCCTTCCTTAAAATTTCGGAAAGCAAAAACGTCCAAAATTTAGTAGTTTTTACGACAACTTTCGAGTTTGACCGCAAATATCTCTGAAAGGAATGAAGATATCGACAAGCAGTAAAAAGCATTATCAAGGACGATTAATCCCGCGTTGAATAAAAGAAATTGGGTGAACATTGGTCCACTAACACCAGAGATTACGCGGCTAATGTTTACCCACCCTAGGTCAACGGTGCGCGTTTTGCGTATGGTAATGCATTCGAGTGCGGGCCACGTGACCTTGCTATCGGGGGAATTTCACCCCCGCGCTTTGAATTTTTCTCCAATGGGACATCTACATGACATGGTTATATTTACATGAATGAACGAATAAGCGAATTGTTTTTAATTTCCGCTCAAAAATGCACTAACCAAGTTGCGGGTTGAGTTGATCAGCTCGGTTTATTTCGGTAACTTTGCACACGCCCTTCGACGGCAAAAATTAGTGGCCGTTTACGGCGTTTACTAACCGACAAAAGTGTTTTTAAAATGCTCAACCGTTTACTTGTTCAACCACTTATTTTTGTTCGTAAAAAAATTATCAGTTTCGTTCAGTTCTGTTCCTTTGTACGCTTTTTTAACGTTTATGATACTAAAGTTAGGGGCCTACTTAAATTTAAAAAACACAAACCTAAGCGTTTTAAGAAAATGCAAAAAATTATTGTGTACATGCATTTTTGCGGTTTGGCTTAAATTAAGAGGGTCTGATTATAACATGGTGTTTAAGAAATAAACGCAGTGTATTAAGCCGCTACCAACTTTGACAAATTTGGGCAAAAGATGGCTAAAACGATTGAATTAAGTGGGATGCACTTATTTTTACCTCACGTAAACTGTGTTCACGTACTACAGTGTTAAAGACAGATGCTCCAAATTGTTACATTTCGTGGTTTATTTCTACTTTCTGCACCGTGTTTTAAAAAACAAGCAAAATTGTTCTAGCGTTGGGCTAACCTGTTCTTCAGGATGTGAGTAGTCGCTGATGTCATCCTAAATAAGCAAAATTTATCTTTTTTTATAATAAAGCGCACATATCATCATAACACATCAAACGAATTAAACAAATCAAACGCTGTGTAGGCTAATGTACATAATGTGTGCAAATAAAGCAAGAAATATTATTAGATTGTGATCAATGTAATGTACTCGTCGCGCGCATCATTTTTTTTGTATTCTTTTAAAAGCTTTTTCGTTCCTTTCAGCTTGTATTAGAGACTCGGCATCTAATTGAGACCCGTTTAATATTATACTGATAGTGACTGGCGTCGAGGTCGTTATTGGAAATGGTCTCCCCGAAGTTTATAAAATATTGTCCGATTTTAAGAACTGAGAAAAAAATTTCCAATAATGGTCGATGACGCTAGTTGCGATTTGTCTTGTTATACTTCAACGCTTGCGTCTATCTAGCACCGTTACGGAGATTTGGCGCTTCAAATGTGATGGGGTCACGACCTTGACCTTTTGGAGTCATGTGACGTCATTGGTCACGTGACCATTCGACTCCCGGGGGTCGACTTTCTATGGGTGGTCCATAGTGACCATGCGTCTGTCTTGCACTGTGGAGATATGGCCGTTTGAAGTTCATCCAGCAAGGCTCTTCCACGAACAGAGGTCGGTCGTTGGTCGTTGGTCGGTCGGTAGGTCGGTCCTCAATATTACACTGATTTCATATACTCCTCTTCGCTACGTTAGGAACGTAGCGCGCGAGGAGTAAAAATATGTGCCATTGTTTAACGATAAACGAATCTCATTTTCAGCTAAAATTATCACCATAAGTTTTATTATTTCTATAGAATACGAATACTACGCTGCTAATCAACTTTGGAACAAAAACGTTATTATTTCCGCCAAGCAAACTCAGTGCACATTGGAGGAGATCAAGAGATTGGTCATTCTGTCCGTCGTTCTGTGTACATGTACTTTGAGACGCCATATCTCTATAACGGTGCCAGAGACGCATGGTCGCAATGGACCACCCATAGGAAGTAGACCATCGCGAGTCGAATGGTCACGTGACCGATGACGTCACGTGACCCCCGAAAGATTAAGGTCGTGACCCCATTATCTTTGAGGCGCCATATTTTGATAACGGTGCCAGATAGATGGGGAGACAATTTCCGACTTTTTCTTTTTCCTCCCTTTTCCTTGTTGTACGATGTTGTTGTAGCTGTAGGCGTATAGTAGAAGTTGTAGGGCTAGTAGTAGTAGTAGTAGTAGTGATGTTTAAGTCATTTCACTTATAGGGTGTTTACGCGATCCAGCAAATGTCCAGCAAACTTCCAGCAAATGTATTTGCTAATGCTGGACGTTTGCTGGATTGTGTAAACACCCTATTAGCGGTTATGCACTCTCACGAGCACCTTCTAATTTAAAATGTGCCCTATCACGACGCTATCGCGGAGATGATGCTGCGCGCTGCACAACGAGGTTCGCATTGCATGCGACCACCACGTTTTTAACATGGCTAAAAGTAGAACTAAGTTAAGATATTTCGGCAAAAGTAATGTTTATTTCAACGTCTGAAATCTATCAAGTTCCGCAATGCAAGTTGTTTAACAAAATTCTGCTGATTTTCGTATTGCAAACGGCTCATTTAGACGCAAACTTCCCGCGAAAATGGCATTTTCGATAACGACGTGATTACGTTATCAATAGGTACTTAGTACAAGAAATTTGATCTAATGCTCAAGAGAGGCGCGAAAGCCTATAGCAGTTCCGGTTCAATAGTGTAGCTGAAAATTGGGGTGTTCACGCTAAGTTAAAATACAAATACAAAATTCTCTATCTGTGTCGCACAACAATAGTTCCGTGGCGCCACCACGTGAATGATATAGACTTGTGTCGCAGCCCGAAATCGCCAAAAAATCCCCCAAAAACCTATTTTGGCGTTCAAGGTCATCCAAGCTCACTGAATTCGGCGCTAATCGAGAGCCAGTGTACGACTTCCTATTGGCGATTAATAGTAACCTAGGCCCTATCTCCCACCGTTACTAGATACAGCGACTTATTGGCCCAAAATCACAAATTTTTCACACACACCCTCTCATTTAGCGCCCTTGTTCGGGGTGATTCCCTTCGAATTTATGATAAAGCTTTACGGTTTCTAAAACTAGAGTCTTCCAGGCAGCCGACGGTGAAGATTTGGTGATTTTAGGTTGCACCGCTTTTGAATGATCCACCCGTGTGACAGACAAACAGATAGACGGACGGACGGACGGACGGACAGAATTGCGGTGACTAAGACCCGCTGAAAGCACAGCTGCTTTCGCGAGTAAAAATTATAAATGTTTTAGTGAAACGTATCAGTAAAATAATGTGTGCGGACGTTGTAAATTTTGCTTACACGTTTTACAACGTTTCTTTTAGATTTTAAAGTCTTTCAATAAAGAATTTAGTGTAAAAAAGATAAGACACAAATTTTAAGACCCAAGAAAAAAATTCTAATCAGTATTCTTCATGGCACATTGTTTTTCTGTTAAGTGAATAATTTGACGTTAGAACTTTTAAAACTCGTTTTTTCGAACCAGTTTTCCAGCCTTGCACTGAAGTCGATGCAAGAATAGAGTACAGAATGTCGGAATTTCCACTACCGTGGGAATCAAAAAGCACATCGTCAGGTATTCGTCATGACTTTGTCGTTATTTTTTCACTGTCGTATTTTTTCACTCAAAAAAAAATTACAAAACGATCAGTGAATATTCCGTATCACTTCAGACGGGTGCACCTGTGAAATAGTAACGTTGGAAGCCGATCACTACCGACATAATTAGCTTTTAGGGAAAAATTGTGTGTCATACTTTTTTACTCGCTTCGTATATATGCTAGAGCAACAAAAAAACAGAAATAACATACCGCGGCTCTGTAGAGACTCAACTTCGCCTGCAGAAAACACGACACAAAATACCATCATATTTCTTGTGCCAATCTGCAATCTATCATTGCTTTATAATAATAGCCATTGGATGATAAGACACACGAGTAACTAATATAGGAGTTGTCTAGCACTTGAATTAATAGGGGCGGTCTAGCACAATAAGGCCTCCGTCAGCCATTTTGACGACCTTTTGGCCTTTCCCGGTCAGCAGTATCACACCTGCCCGCAGCGAGTAGCGCTGCCAATACTGTAACCCGGCCGTCATTGGGTGTGCATGTGGATAAAGAACGGTTACGGAGAATATTTCGAGTTACAATAAGTATATTGTTTATCTTAACATCACCAAAAGTACAAATTATTAGCATAATTATAAATTATAGTGATGTTAACAGTTTTAACAGCTGCTAAATTATAATACTCATTACATACAAACCAAAACGAAAAAAGATAACGAAAACTAAAAACTTAAATTAAAATTAAAATTGAAATAAACATAAAAATTAAAATTACAATAACAATTACAATTAAAATTACAATAAAAATTTTAATCAAACTGCAATTAATTGTGTTGGTAAATAAAGATTATCATTAAAATCAAATTAAAGAGAAATCGAAAACGATAACAATACGTTAACGATAATGAAAATAACATTGTTATTGCAATGTCGCGCAATACTGTGTGGGCCGTACAACCGCTGGGTACACATTTAAAAATAACCGAGACCCAGGCCCGAGAATTGTGTGCTCGGGTGCTGGCGCGCCGCGAGCAGATCTAATGCAGCTGTCCGGGAAAGGTCAAAAGGTCGTCAAAACGGCTGACAGGCTGATTCAAGTCTTAGACCTAAAGATGGGGGGGGCAAGAATGCCTGAGTGGAGTGGCTTAGCTGAGCTAGAATCGGGGTTTTAGTTTAAGCTCCTGGGAATGGTATTCCAGTTTAAGCTGTTGGAAATGGCTTTTAAGTTTTAGGGCTTAAAGGGCACAGGCTCCCATGAAACGCCCAACCCCCTAGGAAGGGTGCGGGCCCAGCCCCTCTCCCAGGAAAGGCGTAGGTGCGCAAAAATGCCTGAGTGGTGTAGGTGAGCTAGAATAATTGGTAAATGGTTTTTAAGGGTTGGGAATGGTATCATTATGCTAGTGCTACTCACATGGGCCTATTTGTTGACACTTCGTTGTGTTTGCTGGTGACCGCACTATTTTCAACGGATATTTAAGAGCTCTGGTCTAACATTATTTACAGCCACAGTTTAACAAGAAACCCAGCTGTCGCTAGGATAGCGGACCGTACTGGTTGTCAGTGACTTTCAAAGTCATCCAAGGTTGATGATTTCCATGTCGTTTAAAAGCTAATATGCCACTTTTTATTAGTAATAATCTTGGCCGTATCTCTTACCGCTTCCGAGATATAGCCAGTTTTCCGTTGAAAAACGCACATTTTTCTACTCCCGTCCATTTAACCCCCAATTTAAAAGTGTTTCCTTTGCACTAGTTCGCTGAAAGTTCGCAAGTCTAAGTTTATGACACAGGGCTAACTATTCGTGTATTTTTTATGACGTACCGTCTAGCCACTATACATTTGTTACGAACGACGGCATGTTACATGTTTATATGTAGTTACCTGCTACTTAGTTGCTAAAACTTTTATACATGCTAACTCTGTGAGAAAGATAATTATTTCAATACACGTTTCGTTACAATTACCAAAAATAGCTTATGGTGGCGAAAATACCCCCCTTTGCCCTATGCGTTTTTAGCCAACCGTACCTATATAACGGTCGAGCTGAATAGCTCGACCGTTGTATAGGTACGGTTGGCTAAAAACGCATAGGCCTACATGATAAGTTTTTGCTAGCCTAAGCCTATATGTTACCAGTTCATCTCGTATCTGTCTCAGTGTAGACAGTAGTTGCGGTTTCTGGTCATGTGGAACGGGTTCCCGCTGATCCGTAGCACCGCTCCTCATCATTTCGGACGGCAGTGCAGTCGATCCGCCATTCCGGAATAATGCCGCCATGACTAACAGGAGGAACACGGCCGCCGACCACCGTCGGAGCATGATGAAGATTATGCCTAATCCGTATATCAGTGATAATGTTGACAATAATACTTAGGTTGCACCTAACTTAACACAACAGCATTATGCAACCAATATTACCAACGTCGTTATGAGCCGTGTTAGCTGTCGTAGGCCTTTACATGCATAAAGTGCGTGACAGACTGTCGTTGGACCATATAACGCATTATTATTAAAGTAGCCTAATTATTAATGGGACATTGTGTTGTCAACGGTGCCGTTGAGTGATGCCCGCAGTCTGCACTTATCGTGCTTAACAGTCTTAACGTACGCTGCTTAACTGCACTCTACGCAACCTCTGACAATCAATCAGTCAATCGTAAATTTACAGTGGTTTAAGCAATGCAAAGCTATTACAACGTCTACTATCATACCGTAGGCCTATTATAGATAGTTTAATAGAACCGTAGGCCTAATTATTGTTTTCGAGAGACGGGGAGTGTTATGCAAACAGACAAACAGGCAGACGGACTGGCAACTTGCAACGACAATTTCACTGCAGCACGCCATAGTGATCATAATCATCATCACTGGGGCTTCTTAACGTGGCCCAAATAATAAGCATTATTTTTTTTAGCCAAGTCAGTATAAAATGTCAAATAAATAGTTCCGAACATGATCGAGCGATAAAATAGGAAGACCGAGTGTGACGGTGCAGAGATGACGTCTCGTGAAAGCTCGTTCGTCGTTCGATCCACAGGTTGATATCAAAGACTGGACGCACATATCGCGCGGCAAAAAATAACGCAAGTTCCGAAATGTTTTATTTTCCGCATAACCACATCAGACCAAGCGCTGTACACCAAAAGCCCAAACTCCATCGTGGACTTCTGTTGTACATATTGCTTACGCTGAGGCTCAGCTGCTGCAACGAGCTTTATAGGCCTACCAAGTGATTGAACACCAAAATTAATCGAAATCCCATGAGATGCTTATTGTCCAACAAGCCATACAACAAATAATTTATTAATTTTTGTCCAATTTTTTTCAAAATGGACAAATTTTTACGAGTTTTCGTAGATATGAATAGTCTTCGCAAAACGATTTGAACGAATTTCTAAAAAAATTGATTCGTAAATTCGTGAGTTTTTAGGACTTTATACGTCAAGTCACGACTTAATTCTCAATCTGTGAGACAGATCGAAGCAGTAGAGTTGTGGCATAAGCGTGCTGCGAAATATGCGTGACGCTGTGCGCAACTTTTACACCGCGTGTGCACTGATCGAGAAACAGTCTGCTTGAAGTGGCTCTTGAATACAGCAGCAGCGATTGCAGTCTGCCCAGCCTCACACAATCAATCCAGCATTTGTAACCACGTTTTTAAGCCACTTGCAAGACTGATTTAATGTGAGCGCTCAGAATAGGCCTGATAGGAAGCACACACACTCAAGAACAACACACGCATAAACTTCAGTAGGCCTACTGACATGCCATTATGCTTACAATAGGCCTGACTTTTGAGATTGGGATTTTCCTGTCTCGCCGTTGTTCAACCCCAAATTTTAAGATGTTCCCCTGGTATTAAATCGCTAAAACTTTGCGTGCAAAGAGCTGTCACATTGGGCTAATCAATCGTATAAGTTTCTGAGTAAGATCTACCGTTTAGTCACAATACATGAGTTACACACAGACGACAGACATACATCTTGCCAAAAGCTTATCTTTAACGGTCAACCAAAAAGCTTATTGTATATTGTGCTTCTTGGCCGACCAGGTCGAGTCTTTGGTAGGTTTACGTAAACTATGATGCGTTGATCATCTGCCTGTCTGTCTGTCTGTTGTCGTCTGTAACGCATGTATTGTGGCTAAAACCGCTAAACGGTAAGCCTTACCGGAAAGCTTATAACAAGATTAATTAGCCCGTATCACGGCTCTTCGAATGCAACAATTTAGCAAGAAAACATTTTTTTTAAAATTCGAGGTTAAAATATTGGCGCAGGATATTTGACCGGTAGCCGATCAAATAGCTTATAGGCTATCTGACCGTGACCGGTCAAGTAGCCTAATTATTAATGGGACATTGTGTTGTCAACGGTGCCGTTGAGTGATGCCCGCAGTCTGCACAGTCGGTTACCGCTTTGAACAGCCTTAGCCAGTACGTACGACCACCAAAGTGGTGGTCATAGGTACCGGCTAAGGCCGTTCGTGTCCAGAGGCGCTCGTCCGGACTTGCGCACGGACAGCCGAAGCCTCACGGGTCGACAGTTCGACCAAGCAGCTCCTCAAGCTAGCACTATCACAGGATACCGCTTGGCAAGTTTTTGCCATTGCAGCAACCTCTAATATACCACATACTCTAGATTAATAATGATGTTCACTATTGTTTCTATGCATCTTTAAAAAAACACTAAACTGAACTTACATCTCAACCCTAACACTAACCCTAACCCTAATCCTAAGCCCTAAACACTACACCAATATTAACGCAAATTCTAGTCATTAGCGCGTACATTATCTATAATGTCATTCGCTAGGTGGCGACTGCGATTTTTTGTTTTGACCGGTCAAATAGCCTTCAGACTATTTGGTCGGTTGACGGTCAAATAGTCACCGCGTAAATTTTTTTCTTATCATATAAGGCAGTTATAAATCGACCCAACGTAGGCCTATATACCGGGTGGCGCTAAAAACGTCCCGAAATTTGCGTAAATATAACAACGCGTAGAGGCCTATACATTATGGAGATAAATTTTCCTTCGCGCATTTGTAGACTAATGTATACTCTTGCTCAGTTATAAATTTCAGTGACTTCACTAATTACACCACTGAATGCCGCTTAATAACGTAAGAAAAGTTAAAAATTCAATTATGATAAACAATGTTCCATCACACCGCATTAAAGCAATTCAAAATTTTGTTCAACACAACAAGCCAAATTTTATCAGCTCACAAGAAAGGACAACGCATTCAACAGATTTGAATCGCGCTATTCAGTTTGGGATATCTTGCAAGAACTTGTCTATGAAAAAAGGTATGAGCCGTTTGCGAACCTCAAACATTTGTCGTAAACCTTCCGCATGTCGTAACATCGTCGTATATTTGTCGTACGATTTTTTTTTGTACATTAGGCCCCTGAAATAAGCCCCTATATAATGGTTTGGACTTTGGAGCCTTAGCATTTTTCTGTTTGAGATAGTCGTCTTACTTACTTATCGATGTCTTTTTCAGCGTGGGTTGCGAGGTTACATATTCTTCGGCATATGTTAATATTTTTTATTTGAATAAATTGCTTTTTTCTGGTACTTTTTTGATATTTTGCAGTCTTATTGTGGCATATTGACATATTTGCGACAATGAAATGCATACGTTAATATGGGGTGTAAGCTGCGGAAGTATCGTGTGCCGATTAGCATTGTTTCCTTGAATTCATTGTTCACCCTCCCTTTATGCCTTATTTTTCTCCGGCCGAGGGCGAATATTTTTTCGCTATCTGACCACACTAAACGGTGGATACTCGCTGTTCGAAGGCTACGGTTAGTTATACGGCTGGGACAGAAATTTGTAGCCTAATCTTTGTTGGTACGGACGGAAAATAATACTCTGTGTTAATGGTAGAACAACGGAGTTAAGTTGTACGCAACTGTCATGGCTGCAGCCATAGTAATGTCTTATGCAATACATGTCAAAGCCCCTAATTAAGATGCTTAGCATTTTTCTTTTGTCGTTCGTTACTGTTTGGTTGTTGAGTTGAAAAGAAAAGGACTAGAAGGTTGTGGTACTGAGTGTGGTGCATTGGTTTAAAATATCTATCCAAAAAGTTCAGATTTCAGTATAATTATTGTTATTCTGATCAAAACATTGATCACAAATATAATGTCTTTTCTTAGCTGGGTCTTTTCGCTTTATCTTGGCTAATGGGTATGGCCAATGCTGCGTTCTTCATGCTTTTTCTATTTAAAACATATTTTTTTGATGTCAAAGTTTAATTGGCAGTCTATCAGTCATTTTCTCACTCTAAATATTTCATTTCAAAATGTAACATTTTAAAAATTGATAGAGCATTTATTTTTTGGTTTAGTTGATTCATTAGTGAGTGTATATGTGTTTTAGGTATATTTGGCTATTTGTAGACGGTGTTGACAGTTGAGTCAAGACCCAGTCATTGAGGAACTACATTGAAGATCATGTCACTTCCTGGATATCGATCTCAGACTCCCCAGTCACAACGTAGGTATCAGTAACATCAGTAATACAGTGCACAATAAGTTTCTGTAGTGCACAAACACAAAAGGTTTCTGATGCATTATAGAAAAATAGATTGTACAAACCAAGCATGAAAGTTTATAAACAGTGTTTAAAAGTGTCACTTTTTTCTGCACCTGTCCCATCTGCAGGCTTTGTAAAAAGTTATAATGAAGGATTGTAATTACAATGGTCATTGAGTTGCTTGTCAACCATTGCCTGGTGCACAGGTTTGTACAAATCAGTAATAGCAAAGATCAGCTCAAAATAGCCATGGATTGGTGAAATGTGGCTTCTGCTGAATGCCCATCTGGATGAAAAAATATTTCATGGCCTGTGAATATTTGCAACTATATAACATTACTTATATTTAAAAACTTATGTTCTGTGTCTGCAGACTAAATAGCAATATTTGTTGTATGTAGTTATTATGTGTGTCATCGAGACTACTGGTACAATGTTTATATTCTGTGGATAAAAGCAGATTAAGTTTGTGAAGTGAGAACATATATACTATTTTGTCTGAATGTAATATGTTAATATGTAGCCTGCTAACCTCGGGATTTTCGTTTGGTTTTTAGATGATCTGCATTACTGTGTTTTTGAAATGTTGGTTATTTCCACAAAACCTATGCATGGTTACTATTGATTACTACTACTGATGACTGTTACCAGCACTAGCATCAGTTCAGCATGAGTTATGTGTTAACTGCTAATGCTAGCATTTTCTTTTCACTGTATGTTAACTGTTGTCTGACACAATTGCATTAAGTGTTAGTGCATGATGAGTGTTGTAAATTTTTCTGTGAAACATTTCAAGCTGCTGTTCTTTATTTTATTTCTGTCTAGTAATGTTTATAACACCACTAGTTAAACATGGTTGGTTTGGTGACAGGATGGGGCATCATTCTGCTCTGTAAAAATTCGGTCTCCACACTTGCTGCTAAGAAATGTGTCATCTTAATTTCAACATTTTATGCAACCATCTTACTTAAGCCCTTACCTTTAATCTTTGATACTGAGCTGAAAATGGCACACCAGTTTCACAATACTCATGCTTAGGGTGACACTCGTAACATTTCTAATTATTCTGTGCCTTTTTGAGTTAGAACTTCATACGGGACAGACATATGGACTGACAGACAGACTGGATCTGCAGTGTGGTTGTTAGGGTGGTCATATAATTTGGCAAGTTTTTTGGAGCCATGCTTAGTGGTCAAACGAAAGCTGAATTGATGGTACTAGTAGTAGTTTTAATTAGTACTAGTTAGTGATGGGTCTAATTAAACGTTAGCAGTAGTGCATGAGTGTCAGAATGCATGCGACCGGCTGTTAAATGGTTAGTTCGGACCGTTGACAGATCTAACGGCGACTCCTAGGTCTAGTCGTGGTCCTGGCGTGTATACACCATATGGTTTCTGCGCAACAGGTCAGCCAGCTTCCACTGGCCATGCGGTACGTAGTAGCAGTAGCATGTGGGTGTTTTCTGTTCTGACTTATTAACGGAGTCATTTTGGATGATGTATTGTATTGTATGCTGTCTGGTTGATGTTGTCCGCTTAATTGTTACTGCTTGGTAACAGATCTAACCACTCTCATGACATTAAACTAGCTGCTTTTGTTGAGACTCGGACAGGCATTAAGTACAGTTGTTATGTTGTTTGCAAGCTTATGAAAGGACGATAATAAAAAGTAGGCAGTGATGTGCTTCGTGATGTTTAATTTTGTGCTAAATGAGTAGGACCTGGCACTGGCAGGTAGATGGAAACATTTCAAGTTGTGCAATAGATGAGTGAACAATTATGCAAGTGTTCGCAGTTATTTTATTACTTTTCTTGTGACACCAAATGTTGTTTTAGATTGCCAGCCATTAATAGTTAAGTTCCATGTTTTTTGCCATGCTCTTGCTAGTCTGGTAAGTGCTAACATCTTTCATATGTCCAATTTGTGACAGAGGAGGGAGACATCTATGCATTCACCAGTACTGTCAGCCAAAATGGGAAGCAGAACTTTAATGCCATTTTGTTGACTTTTTAGGTGTAACATGGTTTTACTCATATTCGTCGGAATTCTTAATTATCTTCAGTCATCTGTGTCCCAGCCTGTGAATGGCACTGTGTATATAGTGAGAGCTCTTGCAGCATATGAATAATGCTATTTGCATTGCCATAATTTTTGACTTTACATTTTGTCATTGATTCGCTGCAGTAGTTAATGTCATCCTTTGGCTTGGTTTATTGGTACGTGTGCCCCTCCACCATAGTTAACCTTACCACAAGCTCGGTTTGTACGTCCTGAATGGAGTGACTGTGAGCTGGTGAACCATTCTGGTATGTAACCTGTCACCCAGGATGACGGAGCCTTCTACTCTTTGTGAGATTGTAAAATGAGTATCGACTGTCTAGCTGAGTAACAATGATAAATGGCAATGGTGAATGTAGTACTGTAACAGTGTAGCTGCCATTTTAGGCGCACATCTGTGGCTCAAGCTGATCATGACTAGCTTGTTCCAAATGTCGGCAGCCACTCAGCACTAGTTGTGTATAACTGATCGAGTGAACCCTCACAGTTGAAGTGCCATGATGACAGCACCATCAGCATTGTTGTGTACTGTGCTATAAGTCTAAATCAGAATTGTGTCACCCAGGCAGCTACCCGAAAAACAAGTGTTTCTTTGGAGTAAACTCATCTAAAAAGCCTGCTAAACTCACCTAAAAATCACCCAAAACTTATCCAGTTTTACTCCAGTTTTACTTTCTTGTTTGTTGTGATGAAATATTTTATCATGGCTATTGGCTAAGTTTTTGAAACATTTAAAGGTATGATTTTGCAGATATTGATATATTTTATGCTGTGGGGAGCAATCAGAAACCAACTGAAAAATATAGAAATCCTAAAACCCGTCAAATTAGGTCTTTTTTTATAAAAAAGCAGTTTAACCTAAAAGTCCGAGAAGAACCCAAAAAACCCACCAGGTTGGGCTTTTTAAGAAAACCTTTTTTCACAACGTTGGTTTATATTACTATTGCTATACTGGCTGATTGTGTGGTACAGGAGGGCAGTAGCTCAGCTATGGCCAGTGGGAGTGGCTCGGCAGGTTCTTCTAGTGCCAATGTGAACGCAGCCAATCGGTCGTCATCATCATCAGTGAATCCATTCGTAAGCAGTCCTCACGGCCACCCATCATTTCAACCTGTCAAGCTCGGCACCAAGGGCACTGTAAGTAATGGTTGGTTATTATCAGTAGTGCTTTATTCATTTTTTTTAGAAATTTAGATCATTTTCACCCTGTGGGTGTTGTAGCTTTTGAAGATATTTCTTCTCATTAGCACCTGAGTAAAATGATGATGATGTGAACATATGTTGTGGCTATCATTGGTTTGGGAAACTTTTGCTATTTTTCTACGAAGTAATTAATACGCAGTTGTGGCCTATTGGTTCATTTTATCTTATTTATTTTATTGGTTTATTTTATCATTTTTATAGGTCATTTTATCTGCTGAAGCTTGGTACGAAGGGCAGTGTGAGTAATCACCGTCCAGTTTTGTTTAAGCCCCGGTCACACCAGGTGCATGCATGCAGGACGCACGAGACGCACAAAAAAATTAGTTATGTGTCATTGTGCGCCCAACTTTTGTCCATATTTTGGAGAAGCTATAGCGAGTTTGCAGTGAATGTACAGCGTACTGCTAGTGCACTGGTCATATACAGGATGCATACTCAGCATGTGCATTGCGTACATGCTAAAATCTGAAAAATTAGGGCACATCCTGGTTGTCTTTGGGAAGTTTGGGAAAAGGTCAGCATCGGGGAAGCGGGATTACGATTTTAAAGTGCATTTTTAGCCCAGAAGCACTGTAAATGCTGATCCCTTACCGCCTATGTCTGTCCAGATAAACTTGCAGTCAGCATCTGCAAGTGCCATGAAGACAACGGAGTAGAACCCCTTTATAGACAGCATTATAAGATTGATGACTGTCTTCAGGATAACAGAGAAGATTATTAGAACTACCATTATGTTATACATATGCATGCATATAATGGAGTTCTTACAATTTTAGGTTTTTGTGTTTTGTGTTTCTGTAAAGGTCAAACTTACTGTTCCGTTATTATGAGTTTGTGTGCATTCTGCCTGAAAAGACTGTCCCCGAAATGACCTATACTGTGTCAGCGGGACGTTAAACCCTACTCACTCCCTCACTCACTCACTAGTTGTGACTGTTGTAAGGCCTAGTATATGAAACCACTGTTTGAAGGACACTTGAAGTTGATGTGCCTGTCATCAATTGCACCACAAGTAGGGGGAAAGTTCTACGTCTCTATGGGTGTTCGCTACATCTTAGCCGACGAACATACAACGAATATCGAGCGAGTGCTCTGCGTGTATCAGGCATTGGTCCATCGGCGTCCTTCTGGCATGTACATTTATGTGTTCAGTTCCGCTCACAATTTTGAACATGTTCAAAATCATGCACAGAGCTCAACACACGGAAGCGAATGGTCACAAATGAAAAACGTTGGTGCAGCGCGCTCGATGAACGAGTAACAAATAACGACGAACAACGGTGCACAAACCATTTTTCAGCACGCTCCTAGTGCGTTCTTCATGCATTCATCTAGTGTGATCGGGCCTTTACTGATTTGTACACATTTTAGCAGCCACTGTTGCCTACTTTGAAATGGATTTTAGCCACTGGATGTTGCCACGGTGTACAAATTGTCATAGATATATGAGAAAATTAGTTGGACTTGTAATTTTGGTTTTGAACTTGTTTCAAAATGTTTTTTTCCGATGTGCAATATGATGAATAGCTATAGCTTATCATTTGCTGTTTTCACCTCTTTAGGGGAAAACTTGATAGTATTTGTCATGGCCATTGTGTGTCAATTCCAGGGTGATGGCAATATGTCAAAGCAGAGAAGCCTATGATGCACTTGAACTTTGCTTACTACTACTACTACTACTAGCAATAGTACAGTTGTAGCAGTGGTTGTAGTAGTATTTTTTGTTATGTGTTTATCACAGGGTGATGGCAAGACACCGAAGCAGCCAAAGCCACCAGATAAGCCCTTGATGCCTTACATGCGCTACAGTCGCAAGGTAAGCAGATTGGTAAGTTATCGCACTATCACACATAACCACACATTATTAACACTATTAGTCGACCGGTCGGCCATGCTACATGTCTCGCTGGTGCTTGGGTGCATTCCTGTGTTGAGATGGATCGTCATCTCCGCTTGGCTTCAATGGTGGTGGGTTTGAGATGTGTTTGACACTTTGTTAGCACGCTAACTGTAGCTGAATAGTATTGTTTAATGATATTAGGGTCGGTTTCTGGTTGTTAATTTTTTAGATACATTTCTATAATAACTAACTTCTGGGTTAGCTGATACCCGTATTCGAACGTCAGCAAAGTTTTGACTGGCTAGTTTCTACTAGTTAGCCATTGACAGATCAGTTAACTGTTTACAAAATAGCGGAAAACTGGTGTTTTTGTATCATCTCGTTGGTGCAAAGTTCATGACATTCTAACAAATGATTTATTGCAAAGAAGTCCTTTTGTGGCACTTAAAGAGAAATATGTTTGCTACAAATTTAGTCGCCAAAATGGCAAAAGCAGGCAACCTCACTAGGCTGGCCTGTGCTTAAGATTTGTAAATGTTTATTCTACGTAAACTGATGGATTAATTAGGTAATTAGTAATCCAAAAGTACACAAGAAACTGGCCCTAAGCGTTATTACACTTTTTTCTGTATACGTTATGTCCAAATAAACAAGAGACATCTGGTTCTCCAATGCGTTTATTATGGTTTTTAGCCAGAAATAATGGCACAACAATATATGCAGAATAATAGTTGTTTTCACAGTGTTTGATAGAGTTAGGGTTGTGTTGGTATTTTTAACATATTTTGATGATTATTTTGACATATAGTCACTTAGTGTGATTTTTGCAAGGTATATGCTACAGCTACTTTTCTAAATAAAGTTTTTTTGCTTAAAATTTCAGTCGTACTTTAGGTTTAGATGACAGTTAATAGAAAACAGTTATAAAATTTATGAACACTGAAAATACTTCATTAAAGGCAAAGGTTGCAGAATTCTGATCATTAACTTTATACTTTTTAGTATATGAAAGTTTTAGGCATACCATCGTCAAACTTATATCATTTTTTTTATAATATTACAGTGATAGGAAGGTTAGATGTCTCTTTTTCTTGGACACTAGTGTGATATTTTTTACATTGACTAACAAATTTGTCCAGTTAATTGGCAGTTTGTTGACCAGTTGTTAGCAGAATGATGAGAAATGTTTTCTTATAAATATAACTTTTACTCTGCTATTGCTGTCACAGGTACCTGTGACTGATATAACTGAGTGAGCATAAGTTATATTTAGCTGCTGATATCAATTTTTTCACTGGTGACCATTTCTTTTTATTTACAATGACAAACTTAGGTCACCAGATTAATTTTTATTGGCAGATAGATTGGCTTTGTAACAACAAAATGGCCCCCAAACTAATTTTTGGCTCCAGTTTAATTTTTATTAAAATACTTAGAGCATTATTATTTTTTGGTTTAATTCATGGTGATGCTATTGTGTTTGCTAACATTATGTTATAATGCTATTTCAATTGTTTTAGCCAAGTTATGTTTAACATTTAATCTCTTTTGTCATTGTTACATTAACATATCGCCACTGTGAAGTTTTGTTTATAGCAGTTTAACAGTTTGCATATTTGCTAATGATATTCATTTTGTTCAGCTCATGTTCTGCTGCTCAAACTGGACTGTACTTGTGAAGTAAAATTTGATAGAAATATTGTCAAAATGATGCACTTATTGGAAGACATATATTTTAGTGGCTGCTTCACATGTTCATACTGTATAGAAAACTGATTTGGCAAAAGGCATTCAAGTTTGCTGCAAGTCCACAACCATATATTGCATTCTTCAAGTTGAGGTAGTGGAATATGGGCTGTATGCATTTGTGTTTACTAGTTGTAACTTAGTAACTGGAATCTGGACTTAATACGAAGGTCGTTCAATAAATAAGTTATAAAACAGCGTCATTCTGTTAGTTTTCCAAATACTACAAATCCAAAATATACATTTTGTAGGAAATTTAATTCTGAGTAGCAGCTGTGAGTTTTATGATGATGATGTCACTGTCATTTATAAACAGTAAATACGGCAAAGTTGCCACTGAAATCCTCCCATAATGAACAGCGTGTCATTATTGTATTTTTGTGGTCGATAAAGATAAATGCAAATGAGATTCACTTTGAGATGCATCCAGTATATGGCAACAAGTGCTATACGACAGTTGACGTTTGGTGTAAGAAAATACTAGATGGGCAGAAATTTGTATCATATACCGAGTTGCATCAGTCATTCTTCAGTGGCATGGACAGCAGCCAGCATCGTTTTTTGCATTGGGCATTCAGAAGTTTGCTGATAGATGGAACAGATGTTTGAGCGAACATGGACGATATGTTGAAAGATAAAACACTATTCTTCAGCATTTAAAGAGATGGTGTTAACTTAAGTTTATTTATTTTTTTCGTTCCTATGCTGTTTGTCACTTGCGAGTTATGATAGATTACTGGTGGGGAAAATAATATACATGTAGACCGTGTTCTGTGAACAGAGGGCATTGCAGTAATGACGGCATCATCAAAAATTTTTTACACATGTTCAGAATAAAATTCTCTACAAAATGTGTATGTCACATTTTTTAGATTTGGAAAACTAACAAAATGGTGCTATTTTGTAACTTATTTATCGAATAACCGTCGTACATTTGGGTTCGATTCGATGCATTTCTTGAGTGCAGTAGTTGCTGCGGTGATGCTGTGACATTTTCAGATGCTTGTTTTGTTTAACTAGCCGTTGTCTTCATTGTTAGCATATCGAGGTAGAATGACAAAAGATACATCTACAGTTGTCTGTGGCAAATCATCCTATTACAAACTATAAAATTTAGAAAATTCTTGCGAAATAGCTATTTCCTTACAAAATGAAATATAGCCAACAAATCCGGGTGTTACTTATTAGCGTACATCATAACAACATTGAAAACATTGGGCGGGGAAAGTTTAAAAAATGCTTGATGTAGAAAGTTGTTTTCAATATTTTTGAAGTGTTGTCAACAACGGATAGGATGTTTTGTCATTATGTGTTGATGTCTTGTAAACTTATATTACTCAGAGACTGTTACTGATCGTCGGTCTGATATTTGCTAACTTGGGAGGCTGACAGGAGGTGGCATGTCTGCTTACTGCATCGCATGTCTGTTTGTCGAGTGTCAAGACTGTTCGTGGTCTACCATCGACATTGTGTCAGCCAGTGATGAATTGAGATGTTCGGATTCATTCCGAGTCCTAGCTGATTAAATAACATATTCATCAGTGCTGTACTATTGTAATGAATGGATTCAAATGGTGCGTGTTTTCTGCCATCTATAGCTTATCATCACAGAAATTTGTGTAGACTGATGTTTCAGTAGAGCATGAAATCTGCAAACACACCAGTTTAATTGATGTCTTTTTTGATAACAGTTTTAAAATTCTTTTTGCCCACATAGTGACCATCTAGTTCAGATTTTATTGTAACACTGATGCATTGCCAAATGTGTATTAACTAGAGCTGTCGAAGCATTAATTTTCTAACGCGTTGTGCTAATTTTTTTAACGCTTGCATTAACGTGTTAATAATGCATAATAAATATTGCTGGGGCGCTGAATTTGCAGGACCTGAAAATGACACACCATGAAAAAACACTGACTGGAAATTGCAATACCAGAAAAATGAAGGAGTATTAAAATTGCACCCCATCATCTGAATATTATCATCATTTACAGTAGTGATTGAATGGCAAAAACTGTTTATTTAATTGAATCCATTCGATCGTCAAATAACTGCTGCTTAACGGAATATCGTAACTTTTGCTTCACAGAATTTGGTAATTTTACTTATATGTATTAATTTTTTAAATGTGCACTAATTTGTTAACACGTTACATTAACATGTTAATTTTACACCTCTAGTATTAACATAACATATTTTAGAATATGTTTACTGAGGTACTTTTTTGTGTATTCCAAGCATCAGTATTGTCTTAATACTTGTGTGCTGATGTATCTTTATTGTTATAAACGTCTGAAAACGTAGCACTTTAGGTAATCATGCCTGGATGTTATTATCTATAACCACTTTAGCTTATTATTGCTTTGTTTACTGCTAACCTTGAAATAGTTTCATCAAGGCAACTGTGCTTGTTTGAGTGATTTTATGCGGCTTATAATGATACTGATAATGTCAAACAGTGTCAACTTACAGCGGAGGTGAACAGTCTATAACGATAAAATACTGGCTGCTAGTGACAGTAGTGCATTCTGTTCTGATAAACTATTTAGTGTTACTCACCGGTTGAATTTTACAGACTGATTTATACAAGCTGCAGTCGCTCATGTCAACTCAGCCTGGCCAACCCTTGTGCAGTGAGTGCCAGCTATAGCCTCTGTCTGAGGTCTACGGAAATGCAAATCTGCACCACCCTATGAGCATAGTGGCTTGGGAACTTGGGAAGATATTTTTTCTTCCCATTTCCACTTGCAGTGTTTTGCTTGATATGCAGATGATGATGATGTGAACATATGTTGTGGTTATTTTCGGTTTGGGAAGCTTTTGCTATTTTTCCACAAAGTATGAAATACACAGTTGTATAACAGTTGCTTAATTAATTCAACAAATAACTGTTAATATGTGGATATATATTATTTTAATATGCATAATTAGTACATTAGTGCTTGGAAGTATAGCGAGCATGGATTAACCCATGGTAGCTGCTAATATGCTGGCTTGTTATTTGCAAGCTAGCAGTCAAAGGGTTAATGTGTCGGGTTTAAAAGTTTAACGTGTTTTACTAGTGTGTTGAATGTGACGTTAAACCCTACTCGCTCACTCACTTACTGGTGTGGGATAGCATCGTTTTTCTTGTGTTGTGTTTCATAAAGGTTAAACTTTCTGTGAAGGTTAAACTTTTTGTTCCTTTATTTGTGTATGTGCAATTTTGCCTGCAACGGCCATTCCCGAAATGACCTATACTGTGTCGGGCGGGACGTTAAACCCTACTCACTCACTGTGGGATTGTGTAAAAGCGACCAGTTTAGACCTGAAGGTATTGGAGTGTGGGAATATCATTAGATAAATGTGTCATGAACTATTAGTAGAACGGTTAGTGTATGATTGATTCCGTCAGTGGTTTAAAGGTCTAAACTTGTGCAGATGTTTTGCAGGTATGGGACTCGGTGAAAGCCAGCAATCCGGACCTCAAACTGTGGGAGATTGGAAAGATCATTGGACAGATGTGGCGTGAATTGAGTGATGAAGAGAAACAAGAATATCTGGATGAATATGAGGCTGACAAGGTACAGTGATGATGGCGATGATTGTTGAATCTGTAGAGTTAAAATGTGAACAAATGATGAAATATGTTTGTATTCAACGATAACTGTGTGTGATGGTGATTTTTTTGGTAAATTTTGTTAAGTTAAATGTGGGTTGAGAAATGCATTGTGTCTTTAAGAGCAGTCGAAGCCAGTGGTGTAATTCTCAGGTCTTGATAGAACATATTTGTGCCATTTGTACAAGTTTGCAGTTGTAGTCTCCATTTTAGGAGAACCAACCACTTAGGTATTAAGGATCTAAAGAAAACCATAATCCTGTGCACAAAATGACAGCATAAGACACGATAGTGCCCTTATTGGTGTTAGTAGATTGTTCAGTTTCAACGCTAAAGTCGGTTTCTTTTTTTCTGGTGAATCAGTCATGGAATCTGACAATTTGTATTTGTTTGCCTCTGTGTGTGGTCTGTATGTGGTTTCACGGGGTGTATGTCAGGCCTGTATGTTAGTGTTCAAAGGTTAAAGGTTAAAGGTGGTGATATAGCCCTTAATGGGATGCCCATCTCAGAGATACGGAGTGTGACCTGCCGTATGGAATCACACAGTGTTACCTGCCACCCGACACAGGTGAACGCGCCCTGCCTTAACCCCAGCCAGATAGGCCGGTACTTGAGGGATGGAAGGCTGTGTTGACCTAGGCAGCTGGTTACATACCGAGATGGTTTACCTGCCCATAGGCAGTCACCTATCGCAGTACTAACGGGGCCCAGCATACAGTAACTTCGTTGATCTGATCAAATGCGTTACCACTACACCATGCCACCAACCACGCCACGCCACCTTAATTGCTTTAGATTCAGTACACTGATGCAGTGAAAATGTACCACATCTTTCTGTTGTTCTGGTCATGCGGTGCAGACCGTGTGCCTGAGTCTGTATGTATGTGTGTGGTTTCTTCATCTGTGCGTGCAGATTCAGTACACAGATGCAATGAAGGCCTACCACAACTCCCCGGCTTACCAGTCGTGGATAGCAGCCAAGGGTAAAGTGGACGTTGACGCCGAGGCTGATGAACCGGAAAAATCTCGCAGTCGCACCGGCGTATGTGTTATGTTAACCCTTCACACATGCTAATCATTGCACTGTTAGCAGCATTAACCCTTACACCACACACACAGTAGGTTATCAATGCTGGACAGCATTTACTGTTAAAGGTAAAGTATGGACGTTGACGCAGCCATGCTTATGTATTTGCACTATGTCGATGAAAAAGAGTCTACACTTTGCATATCATGTGTAGCTTGAATGTTGAATAGTTTTTTTTCTCAACATTGCACTGCAAATCATTAATCATTGTCCATCTTCCGTCAGCAACTCAGAACTTGCCTTTTCGTTGAAGCCTTAACTGACTATTTCTTGTACAGGAGTCTGTCTAACCTGTCTCTAGTGCGCATAGCACTAACTTTTATTATTTAGGCCACTTTGAAAATTCACTTGAATGGGTGACTAACGATGCAGCATGTGACATGACTGGTGTCTGTCCATGAGTCTGTGTGTGAATGTGCAGAAAGCCTCATCGTCATCGTCAGCACCACATCCCGTTGAACAGCGAATCGTCACCATTCAGCCGGCTGATGATGAAGAAGGTACAACATATTCAGCAACAAATTACAGACGTTTTGCCCCTGGACTGGATGTTTTGCTCCCGAGATGTTTACCCCTTACCTGGACGTTAGAATTAAAGTGACAGAGAAAATAGGTGGACGGAGATGGATGGGCAAAATGTTAAGGGGGCAAAAAGTTTTTTTGTGCAAAATGTTCTAGTGTCGAAACATCGTGGGGGCAAAACTTCTGTGCTGTGGAAGCAAAACGTTCTGAGAGCTAAACAAGTTGTAACTCTGACATAGCTAGTGACCTCTTATTTCTTGTTATCATGCAATCATTATTATATTAATGGCCTATTTACTGATTAATTGATTGTATAGTTTGAGTTATTGTGCTTATTATTGCTGCTGTCTGTGTGTATTCAGAGATGGATGACAGTTTCTCCGTGAAGCATGTAGCAGCGGCAAGGTTTCAGCGCAATCACTACCTCATCAATGACATCTTCAGTGATGCCGTGGTGCCGGATGTACGAACTGTTATCAACGAGAACAGAATGACTGTTTTGAAGAGACAGGTCAACTCTCTCACCATGCATCAGGTTGGTGATTGTCATCATAACAAGCACTGTAGACGAGCTTTTTGGGGGTACCAGTACTGATGAGCTTGATTGACCTTGAAATCTAAAATGCAGCTATTAGTGATTTTTTAGCGATTTTAGGTTGTGACGCATATTTTAAGAGCAGATTGTGCTTAAATTAGTGTAGATGGACACGGACAACCTGCACGTGAGAGCCACAGCGGGGCCCAGGAAAACATTCTCACTGAGCCACTCTGGGGAGAAAATTTTTGAGTTAAAAAAAATTTTTTTTAAGTGGCATATTCTGGTGTGCTTATATTTTTGAGTGACGGTGGGGGCCCCCAAATGTTGCAGGGCCCAGGGTAACTTACCCCCATACCCAACCTTTTCAGCAGGCCTGCCATACAGTGATGTCAGAATTTGGGCAATCTTGCAAAATGCATTATTGTTAGCTAGCACACATTCACTGTTAATGACTGTGTGAGGTGTAACTGTAGGTGTGCACTGTTTCACTAGGTGGTAGCACCACTGCTGTCGCATGTTACGTTAGCTTTGCTCAAATTAATTGTCCAAACTATGTGATGTACATGTCTATCTGAAATCACTCATTTCCGTTTTGCATGGCTGTTAGGAAACCTAGGTGGTATATTTTGCATGACTTTGTTTGTCTTGAGATGTGAAGCAGGAGAGGTTAGAAGCGGAGCTGGCACAGATTCACTGCTAACGACTGTGTGAGGTGTAACTGGAGGTGTATCTATTCTTTATGCAGGGTGGGCAATAAAAACGTGGCACTTTCCTTTTGTCCATATTTTCGCCAATCATTGATCAATTTTCAAAATTCTTTCAGTGACACACTCTGCGGACAATCTGCAATAATCTGATTATTATTATATATCTCACCACACCGTAAATGTGTCTCTACACTACCGTGTGAAATATGAATTAAGTATACATGTGTAACAATAATAACAAACATTTTGGTAAAATTGAAAAAAAAAACACTTCAGATCAACATCTTGGTGAATGGTCTTTATGAAACTGTGGGTCTAACACAGTTTAGTGTCATGCAGATCTTACACCGCACTGTTGGTCTAAAGTGTTTTTTCATTCACTTTATGGCCCACGGTGTAGAGATGGGAGCTGTATGAGTGTCTGTTACTGTGTGCACTGCTGAGCGTAGAAGAAATTGGAGGGAGAGCTGGCTCAGATAGAAGAGAAGCACTCGGCTAAGAAGTGCAAGTTTGCTGAGTCGAGTGAACAGTTCTACGAACAACTTGCCAGGGTTGGTGCTTAGTACAGTAAAAAGGTTAACAAGTTAAATGATGTTTCTAGTTCTCGATGTGAATGCATCTCGGAGGGCTATGGTTTGGTGTTGACTTGAGATTCTCATCTTCTTATACGGCTGTCTTTAGTCTTAATAGGCTGCGTTATTGCTCATCTTTGTGTCTCTCTCTCTGTCCTGTATGGGCTTTTAGCTTGAAGGCAAAAGGTGTACAAAACCAGAATTGAAGAATGTAACCAGTTTGCCAATTTTCGGTGCAAAAGGCCAGGGTTGTGTGGTTGTAGGTGGATGGCCGCATAGTATGTTAACACTGGGCCAACGTATTTGTTTTATTTCTGTTTTAGTTGTTTTGGTAGAGACTGCAGATTTTTGTGTTGTACTCATAGTAGTAGTAATGGTTGTAGTTGTTGTTACAGTAGTAGTAGCATTGTGTTGTAGTTGTATGAGGAAAGGCCAGAGATCTCTGTCATAGAAGTCGTAGTAGTAGCTGTTGTTGTAGTAGTAGTAATAGCAGTAGTAGTACTTGTTGTTGTTGTAGTTTTTGTAGTATTGTGTTGTAGTTGTGCGAGGAGAGACCACAGATTTCAGAGGAGCAGTTTTCAGTGATGGTTGTGAAGGCAAAGGATGAACTGAGAGAGAAACACAAGCAGATGCAGCTGCAACAACAACTACAACAGCAGCAACAACAGCAGGCAATCCAGTAGTGGTAGTAGTAGTAGTAATAGTAGCAGCTGCAGGAGCAGCAGTGGCTGGCTGAGCAGGTAGATGTGTACTTGTTATGATTTGCAATAGTGCATGGAATGCAGCCATGTAAAACTCTACTTAGGCTGCGTTCACACAGCCACAAGTATGTGTCCGGGTTTCTGCTTACGGCTCATAGAAGCTTCACTCGTATGAGTGGAGCATTTACGATTACTTGTACAAGCACATAACTCAACGTGTGTCGGCCACATTGAACGAAATCGAATTGAGGAAATGCTTCACGAATAAACAACAGTATTTCATCACATCGCTAATAATTTTATTAACCGTGCACCTCTAATGATGAATAATTTTACAATTACGTCAGTTCTGACATCAAATATGTGCCACAGCTTTTGTACATTATGTTGTTGTTTATGGGTAGTTTACTTCGCACGGGTTGGATAAAAACATGACCTGCACAGAAACTACTCGTACAAGTGAAATTTACAGGTAACCCGTACTCGTATGTATGTGAACGGCCGCCATTGAAATATACGCAAACTCTTGTTTGCCTGAACTCGTATACGGGAATCCGTACACTGCCAGACTCATACTCTTGTCAATATGAATGCAGCCTTACTCACGGTTCTGAACTTATTTCCTACAATATGCATTGTTGTATTATAGCCTGACTTGACAGTAACACATCTCACAACATATAGATCAGTGTCACAGCATGGCTGCACATTGCTTGGCAGTTTTAGAGATTCAGCCCATGGAGGAAAGCACTCTCCAGTGATTTCAGAAAATGTGGATTTTGTGGATGTATTTATTAGAGCTGTCAAATTAACATGTTAACTTAGTGCATTAATAAATTAACGAACGATAAAAAAATTAATGCACATATGTCAGTTTACTAAATTCTGTGAAGCAGCAGTTCGAATATTCCATTAAGCTGTGGTTATTTGGCAGTCGAGTGAATTCAAGTAATTGAATTGTTGTTGCAATTTCATCACTTTTGTAAATAGTTGTAATATTCGGATTACAGGGTACGATTTGGTCAATTTCCAGTGATTGTTTTTTTTGTTTGTCTTTTTCAGGTCCTGTAAATTCATTCCCCCAACAATATCAATGATGCATTATTAACGTGTTAACACATGCATTAAAAAAATTCACAGCTTCGACAGCTCTAGTATTAATTGTTGCATTTGCCATTTCCAACTGCATTATTTGTTAACCATTGTTTTGTTTACTTGTAGCAGGAAGCAGCCAAGCCGCCTGAGATGCTGTCGACCAATCAGCAGCTGAGTACACTGGGGGAAAACCCACCGACTGAGTCTGCTGGTGGGGAAACCCAGAGGCTGAGCAATGAGACGATGAGCACTGCAGCACAGTCTGATCAGCAACATGGTGTAAAGGATAAAGCAGCTGCCGATAAACAGAAGGTATGTGCAATTGTGCGTGCCACTTGCTAATGACTTTTTTTGAGTTATGATATCTAGTTATGTGGTCTAAATGTCGGAGTTACATGCTAAAGTCAAGGTGGGAATTTGATAAATGTCACAGGTTTGTCTTGGAAATCATTTATACCAAAAGGAACAGTAACAAGACTCGTAGTTGTGGAACCAATTTTGTATGGTGCCTGCCAATTGTCGTGAGAGTTTTTTCGAGAATTAGGTTTCTAATGTGGGCTTTTGAACAGCAAATGTAACAATGCTAATTGCAATATAAACAGCAGTCAGTTGGAACACTAATTACTAGTAGCTGACAGGCTGTGGGGTGAGTGATTTGGACTGTTGGAAATGTTTGTTGGAAGACCAAAATTAAAAATTTGTCTATAGCGGAACGTGCTGAAAGCTATCTTGAGAAGTAACAAAACATGATGCATATCTCTCTTCCTTAAGTACAGTATGTCTGTGTACAAAGTTTTTTTGAATGTCTAGTATTGCTTGTGTGCGAATGCAGGACAGCACTACTTCTGCTGCTACGGAGGCAGATGATGAGGAGGCTGTAGATTCCGATGATGCAGGCAGTGATGATACTCAGCCAGCAGGTCTCACTACTACTGCTTGTATTATCACCAATACCACTACTAGCACCACTGCTATTGCTTTGCTTTTGCAGTTGCAGTATGTTTGAATATGTCCGTGCTGTTAGTGTGCGTTGATGGATTGTTGCCAGATTTGTAGCACACATCTCGACAAAGTATGGCCATATATGGGGCTATACAAATCTAGTTATTTTATTACTGTGATCTACACTGTGTTCAGAAAAAAACACCCACTCACATTTCCTTTTATATCTCCATGTAAAATGTTTAGATTTCCATACAGTTTTCAGCGAATGTCTAGGAGGAAACTAGAGCTGCGTTTTGGTTGACCTAAGAAGTTAGGTGTACAATAGGTAAATATATTATAAATATGCTAATGATAATAATACTTTTAATTGTTTTAATACTTTTAGCTACTAGTTTTAATTTCTGCTGATGTTATGGCAGACAAAAAAATCGAAAGAGTTTTGTTCTGTTGTATTGTGGCAATATACTAGTAAGTTTGTTTTTTGTGCTCTGGCATAAGTATCTAATTATAGTATTTTTAATATGCTTATCTATGAACAATGCCTGACATGTTAGGCATCAAAAATGCAGCTTAGTATTCCACCGGTGGAAAAGTTATATATTCTTTGCTACTGGTGTCGTCATGCTGACGTCATATTTCCGCGTTTGTAGATTATGGGTTTTACTGTTGCACATCTGATAAAACGATTGCAAGTCAGCAAGGGTTATGTAGCCACAAGTTTGTGCTACATGTTTCTGGACAATGGACAGACAATGGAATATTGATGGAATGAAACTTGTAAATAAAAATAATTGACATGACCGGCAGTTCCAAGCTGTTTAACTGATAGCGGGCAAGTGGTCATCCACGCAGTGATGCAGTGTGTGTATGCCTGCCAATATCAACAAAGTTGAGGAGCAGTTCACAATGGAAAATTATATGACGGATTGGCATATTTTTGGTTTCAGTTAACACAACAACCAGTTGATGTGTTTTAACATTTCATCTGTCTTCAGTGGTAAAACACATAATTTACAAACATGGAAACCGGCAGCAAAGAATATCTAACTTTTCCATTTTCGCAATACTTGTTTTCTATTAAACATTCCCTGCAAATTTTGTGCAAATCTGAGCATTTCCCGCACAGATATAACAGAAAATGTGAGTGGGTGTTTTTTTCTGAACACAGTGTATTATTATGCTGCTGTGGAGGAAGATGTACAGGGCTGGACGCACTGCATTGATTTGAGAAAGAGTGGATTTTTTGTGGATTTATTTGTTGTCTTCCTACATAGCGTTTTTCCTAAGCCACAAGTTGCATAGGGCAGTGCTGATCTCGTGTTTCCTTGGCCATTAGCCAGACAAAGACCAGTTTACATTGCACGACCATGAATAGGGACAGGGCTAGTGCATTGCACTGTTTATGCCTTACCTTTGAATGCATCGTTATTGTACTGCTAGCATGATGCATCGGTTGATCGGTTGATTGCTGTGTGGTTTCAGATGACTTGGCGCAGGCTCTGGCTTCAGTGGATGACGAGGTGAAAGCAAACGACGAGACTCCGCAGCAGCAGCAGCAGCAATCTGCTAGTGAAACCTCTGGACTGCAGAATCAGCCGTGTCCCAATGAAACGGTTTCACTCCAGCCAGAAACCAGCGAAACAGCAGCTAGTGTATCATTCTCACAGCACTTTGCCACCACCAACGTTCCAGCATCGGCGACCATTTCTACACCCTCGCATCCTCCGGAGACTTACCCCTCTGCAAACTACCCCACGGGAACTGTAGCTGCCCCAACTACCTTTCCCTCAGCAGGCCCCCCAAACGTTTACCCCACTGGTAGCAGAGCCTCCAATGTCTATCGACCAGGGACCAGTGCTTCTGGGGTTGTGCCAAATGTCTACCCCTCTGGGACAATCCCCCCTGCAAGTATGTCAGGCATGTACCCCACCAGTGTTGTAGCCCCTGGTGTATACCCCCCAGGGGCCAATGCTCCTCCTCCAGCCATGGCAAATATCTACCCCACAAGAACCATGCCAAATGTCTACTCTTCTCCATCCGTACCTAATGTTTACCCACAACCGGGCAACGCCTCTCCACCCATGTCGAATATGTATCCCACTGGCAGTTCAGCCGCTGTGACCATGCCATCTGTTTACCCACCTGTTAGTAGTGCTCCTGCTGTTTACCCCCCAGGGGTCCACAATGCCCCCATGCATTCCTCATTTAATATCCCTCCAAACATGCCAAATATCTACCCCCAGTCCAGACCAGCAGGCTTCCCCCCAATGGAGGAGATTGGACCACTGGTTTACCACCAGGATCAGCATTCTGGATGGCAAGGTGGGATGAGAAATGACCAGGGACCACCTAGCTCTGTACAGGGACCCCCAAACTCACTCCAGGGGCCCACCGGTTTAGTCCAGGGACCCCCTACTTCAGTAGGGTTTATCCCACCTTCATCAGCATTGGCTCCCCAGCCTGATGTGGGGCCCGAATTTCATCCAAATTTGGAGTCCAGGACCCCAGGAGATCCACAGGATGGTAATCTGCCAGCCTAGAGGTGCCATGAGATGGAAAGGCTTATGATGCTACTTTACCTTGTGAAGAATCCCAGGACTTGCGGTGTAGACACATGGCGTTATTTTGCCTTGTGGAGAACAGTAAAAAGGACTTGCTGGTAGATGTTTATGATGGTACTTTACTTCTGAAGAATTGCAACAGGACTTGTGATGTCACTGTACCTTGTGAAGAACAGTAACAGTGCTACTAGTTGTGGATGACCTACCGTAAAACACATTTTTATGCACACACAATTTTTGCAAATGGGATAAGATCAAAATAGTAAATGTTAAGTTTCAGCTCACCTGTCACTAAATATTGATCTGAATGTGTACATTATGCACAGTTTTATTCCCTCGGCTAGTCACTTTGAACTTTGCCTTGGAAAGTACACATCAGGAAAAGATGTCACATTATAATGCTACGATATTTCTATGCTTGTCACCAAAATCGAGAGATTGAGATGGAGTGAAATTTAGTGTTTTACAGTATTCTGTATGCTGCTAGCAGATTATTGCGATATTGTTAGCAAGTTACTAGTAGTCTTTTGTAGTATGCGTTGACGTGTCAACATTTCTGCTATAACTTTACATCATCAGATGACTGGTGAAGTGAGTTTATCATGTGAAGAACTGAAACAAGATTAGAGCATGATGGTACTTAAGTATTTACTGAGTAGCTTGCAAGAGAAGCCATAGCTATATTATATATGGCCAGCATTTAATTTAGGCATAATTGCTTCAACAGAGGGCCTACAGTAGGGGTTCACACAGGGCAATGCTTCACTGCGGGGTCCTGCAGGCCATGTAATACCACGCTGCAGGGACAATTGCCTCCCCATTAAATTTTACCTTGTTGGAAAACTTTTCCAAAACTGCATAATTTGGGCCGGAAAATCAAAATCCCCAATTTTGTTGGAATTGGAAGTTAGGAGACTGTCAGTAAATTGCAACTTTTCATCTTCCCCAACTTTTCAGCCCACGCTGCCACTGATTGGACAGACGGACTCTGTTGAAGTGAGTTGGGAATATCAAGCACTAGAGCTAGTGCTGGGCTGATGTTGCGGTTAGTTTCTGATGTAGTGCTGAAGTAGTTAAGTGGTTGATTTAGTCATTATGCTTTAGTGAAACTTCTCCAGTGAGTTTCGTCATATTTTATTATACTTTTGAGTTGATTACAATTCATTAGTGAACTGAGTGTTTATTTGTTTTCATTGATAGTTTGTTGATCAGCTGATCATTTAGGTTAATTGATTTTTTCAGTAACAGTACAATTAATGTACAAGCATGGAAATTCTTGGCAATTTAGAACTTAGCCAGTAGAACTGGACTAGTGACTCGTGCACAGTCAAATTCTGATACCTTGTAATGCGGGTGAACTTAATATCTGCATGCTGAAAATGGTGGAAAATGGAAATTCCTACCCCTAGCAGATAGGAAGGGAGCTTGCTGCTGGTCCCTAAGAACCCTACGGTACCTTAATTTTGGCTGTGATTTTTAGCTCTTTGTATTCTACCTTTTGGCAGTCTTAATGCTCTACTAGCGTTCAAGCGTTTAGATCATAAACACTTAGCGAATTAACTGCCTATATGCATGGGTAGTAATTAATAACAATTATCGTCATAATCTAACTTCTGTAGCGCTATAGTAGAAACTTTAGTTGAATTTGCTGTAATCTGTGGTTGACACTGGTAGTCGGCCAGCGAAGTGTAGAATTGTTGGGAATATTGCCATATTTTTCTCTCCAGAAAATAAGCATGTCGCATTAGCTAACAAATCGTGCAGTATGGAGAACGAGCAACAACAACGATGATATCACTGGACCGCTTCTATTGCAGTTTATTCACGTGAAAGCGGCTGCCTACATGCATGCGTCAATACAATGAACGATCAACTAAATTAATGTCCAGCGATCGTCATGCCACATGACAGTAACAGTTGTGTATGATGTAAACGCCGTTACAATGTCTGTATAATAACGACGTCGTGATTGGCGCGAATGTTTTCATATCGGCTTGTACGGACGGACATTGCTGCTGTTGCTGCTGCTGCTGACGATGATGATGATGATGATAACGACGACGATGTCATGTAGCAGTATAATAAACTGCGAATATTTGACAAGCTTGATAGTTGTCGGATTGGCGACGGAGATTTGACATTTAGCCCTACCAAATATGGCTGTATTAAATAAATAAAAGAGCCCAGTTGTCGCTAGGGAAGACGCGCTACAGCTTCCTGTTACAGTACTGACCTTCAAGGTCATCCAAGGTCAATGATTTTCATGTCATTTGAAAGCCAATTCGCCACTTCCTATTAATGATTAATTTAATAGTAACCGTGGCCGTATCTCTCACCGTTTCCGAGATATGGCCATTTTTCCGTTGAAAAACGATCATTTTTCTATCCCTCCTCCATTGAACGCCGAATTTTAAAATGTTTCCCTTGCACTAAATCACTGAAATTTTGCATGCCTAGGTAGTAGGTTTATGATACAGGACTAATTATTCGTGTAAAAAGACTTTCCCTAATGCCTCGTTTACACGATCGAGCAAACATCGAGCAAATGTATTCAAAATACACGTGCTAATTGCTCGATGTTTGCTAGCATTCATCCAGCTAGCTCGACGAGCTATGGTAATTAGCATGCTAATTAAGAGGGCGGGCGGGTTGTAACTGGAAGGCCTATATAACACGTGATCAGCTGTGCGCCAAGCCTAGGCCTACATTTGAGCCATGGGGCGGGGTTTCATCAGGCCTGCTTGATGTTTGCTGACGTTTGTTCGATCGTGTAAACGGGGTAAAGACCTATCCGTTAGCCAGGGTACCTGAGTACGTCCGTTACAGACGAACAGACGACACATCGTGCCATAGGCGCCCTACAGCTGTAGCGCGTCTAAAATTTAAGCTCATCTCGAAAGCTAATACCATTAGCAGTTTGAATTAAGCCGACAAATTTATCGAGGCAATTCTCCGAAATGTTCCGGGCCATCTAGTACAACACGTGAATGTAAATGCGACAACTGTAAGAGTAATCATACGATATGTCGCTTGCGGCTACTATGAAACATGCAATATTGCTAATGGCATTATTACGGTGGCCTCAAATCAACGCTGAAAATTGCGCGTTCAAGCCGCAGGCATGCGCTACACTGGTCACATCAGTGCGTAGCCTACACTACTCGTGACTTACCGCGCGTATATGATATACAGACTGCCATATTATGTGCTATGTACTGTATGCGTCCGTCCGTCCGTCCGTCCGTCTGTCATACACTCATACTGTAGGCCCCTATATAGACTCAATAACTAACCATCTCGTCAAACGTTTCACGTTCATTGATAAAAGTTTAACTTCTACTGAAATGACTTGTAGGGTATAACTTTTTATTTGACGACTGCTTACCAAAATGAATAAAATAGCTTGAAATGAGTAATAAAAATGTTGTTGCCTTTTGCAAAGAAGCACAGAGTTGACTAGAAAAATGTTGGCGTAAATGGTTTTTTAAAAATAATTTGCCAATATTATTGATATTTTTGATTACGTTATTACGCAACGCAACACGTAGCCTATCGATGATCAATAACGTAAAAATCGCACTCATCAGCCGCATTACTTTGATTACGGCTGTCGCATCTGTGCATATTATTAGCATATTAATTAGGTGAACAGCCATTCAGCGCATGCATTGACTCCGTCCAGCGACTGAACAAGAGCAGACGACATTGAAAACAACGACAAAACGTGACGTGAAATCGGCGGCCGCTTGGCTGTGGCTGATGGGGGCGTATTTAGGGGACCCTGCACCCTCCCCACCCCCTTAGCATGCAATATTGTTACCGGGGGCCTACTTATAAAAATTGTCGAAAAATGTCGTTTATGACGCACTCGTAATTCGAGCTGCGAGCGCAAGTGTACAAGCATTTTGCAAATGTATTAATACCCCCAAATGTGCCCTCCCTTTTCACGTTTCAAAATACCCCCAGACGGTGATGACCGGAAGCAGTAAAAGAACTATATCCTGCGTCCTGACGTAGGGATACAGTGGGAGATCGGCGTGACGCGGTCGCAGATACGACGTACACCTTGTCTACCGCGACGCACGTCTTGACAGCACAGTGCTTCTCCGCTTGACGACATTGACGGCCGACAGTCGGTGCTGCTGTCGCACGATGAGCCTAAATAGCACATAACTTTTATTGTCATTACCTTCGCCGAGGAAATAATGTTTTTGTCAGACTTTGTTTGTTTGTCTGTCTGTTTGTCTGTCTGTGTGTGAGCAAGATAACTTAAAAAGTTATGGACGGATATTTCTGAAATTATGAGGGTAGGCTATGTCGAGAATGGCACAAACTACCAGTGATCCAATTTTGGAAGTGATCCGGAAGGAATCCTGGATTCTGGATCACTTTGAAATTTTCGTTACCATTGCTTTTAATGGGGCATAAGGGAAACCGCTGCAAAACCAAAGATGGTGCTGCCACCTAGTGAACAACATTGCCTTGGCGGAGGTGTGCGGGCTATGACTGCTTTCTAGTTTTTAAATTGTTTTAATATATATTAATAATAGGCCCCATTACGGGTCTTTCCCAGCAGTCTGTCGTGTTTCCTCGGGGCTCGTAGTAGCCTTTCAGTTGAAGTTGAAAGGAAGTACCGGATAAGTGTTGTAGGCTTATATCTATGGACGTTGATTGTAGCGTTTGATAGCAGCGTTAACACTGCATGTATGGAAGGAACTGTAGTCACTTCTGGGAAATCGTTCTGTCCACAAACGGTAGTCAGACGCTGGTCTTCGAATATAGGCGGTACGTCGGCCCACCCTAACGATAGCTGGGCTTCTCGTTTTGTGTGGCAATGGCAGAAACGTTTTTGCATCGAAACTTAACAGTGTGTTTTCTTTCATTTTCTTTACACACAACGTTTTTTTTTACAAAAAACCTTCACAAATACTTTTCATAAGCACGGTTCGGAAAGGTCTCGAATTGGCCTACATTGACCTTACCCACACAAGTTTTGGGAGTCAGTTTTGTCCCTTCCCGAGTGCCTTTACCTAGGTCGCCGGTAGCAGTTGGTTGAGAGACTTGAGAAACAATATCGGTTGATCTGGGCAGACAATATCGTTCTCCAGTCCTGCCGAGTGTCACACATCTGCCACTGTCACCCTGCAGTGTGATGCAGTCAGCGTGCGTCGTGCATTCCTCCAGGTCCTTCTCCTTGACGCAATAACCCGGCACTTCCGGTTTCTGACCTAGAGGTGCATAGCGCACACAAGCGCGTCATGCTCTCATCTCTAACGAACGAATCGTCCAGTTTTTTTGTACGAAAAAGAACCGCAAAAGCAACACTTGTTTTGAAACAGGAAAATTTTGTTATCAGGATGCGTACAGTAGGTTACAGCGTATGCTAAATCATGCACAAATGCACAATTGGTATTGTTCAGATTGCCAACGTAGGTGCAGAGACCGTTAAATTGTCCACGTCCTTTTCCATACTAAATGTTAAAGGTTAAAGGTGGTAATATAGCTCTTAAAAATTAGAGCTACGGAGCGTCACCTGCCGTATATGGGATCACACAGTGTTACCTGCCACCCGATACAGATAAACGCGCCCTGCTTTAACCCCAGCCAAATAGGCTAGTACTCGATTCACCTACCCCGGAGGGATGGAAGGCTGAGTTGACCTAGGCGGCTGATTACATACCGAAATGGTTTACCTGCCCGCAGGCAGTCACCCATGGCAGTATACTAACCCGGTTCGGCGTAGTATAACTTCGTTGATCGGATGAAACGCGTTACCGCTACGCCAAGCCACCAACCAGACATGTATAATTTCTTTTCCCTCAGTATCAGTTTTTTGTCTTCTCTCGTTTTTCACTAATCCAGCGGTCTGCGAGTGAAACGTCGATATGTACGATTAAACTTCGTTGTGTTTTAAATATAAAGTAAACAACAGCATCTGATCTGGTCTTGGATGCTAATTGTAAAGTTTATAATAATGGCCGAGCTGGAGCTGATATTATGCTTGGGACCACAGGGTGTGGAATTCAGGGTTCAGGCCACCAGACTAAACAGACAATGAGGTAGACAGACGATGGCTAGAGTACACAGAAGCCAATGTATATACAAAGACTTTTAAAAATACCGAAATAGTCATCGATGGCTGCACAGACGAGACCGCGACAACATTGTCCTGAACTAAAGCATTTTCCTGCCGCGTTGATGCACTGTGAAAACGTACATACACACACAGATATATGCACCGATTTTGTCCACTCAAAACCATGTTTTGCCGCCTAATGTGTCCTCCGTTGTGTCCTACGAAACTCATTGGCGTAGCCAAGTGGGGCACATGCCTCCTATAAGACCACAAAATAGTGCCAAAATGCACCAAAGCATTCATATTATTCATGTTCCACACCAGAGTCGAAAGGGACACAACTTTCTCTCCATACCCTTCATCTGGTGAGGAGTGTGTCCTCTCCCCATACCCTGGAGAGAAGACATCTCTCCGCCCACTTACCCTACAAGTGCCCCGAGGTTTACATCCAAATGCTAACTACACCACTGACGAAAATCCTACGAAAAGCGTCAAAAAAGTAAAACGCTGATCGTCAAAATAAACATCAAAATTAATTAACGAGTGTAACGATAAGCTTGTGTATTTTTTTCAGTTGCAGTGCGTATCGGCAACATAGACACGGACGGACGCGAAGTCTACAGTTAGTGACAGTATAGTAAAAGTAAGTAGGGTAATACAGTTTACGAGGGTTGCAGGTGTACGGGAACTGCATCTTCTAGCCACCACGTGCAGGGAGCAGTCAGTCATAGTCAGTGTATGGACACACTGATGCGTGGCAACTGCTCCAGGGGAGCAAATTGCTGCTGCTGCTGCTTGGTACGGCGTCCCGTGTCATGAGAAAGTCTCTCGCATTGGACAGCAAAAAGTCCAGTCGAAGATCGGTTGTACCGAGGATTTGTAGTACTGTAATAGTTGTAGTTGTTGTTTGTTGTTGTAGTTGCTTCTACTGCTGGTGGGCGCCTGACTTTCACAAGTCATCTTAGTATCAACCGACCATTCTGTCTGTCTGTTTGTCGGTCTGTCGGTCTTTGACGCGCTATTGGGGGGTTTGTATACACGGAGTGTGGCATTATGCACGTACGATGTATGTGTACATGTACGCTTTATCGCGATCTGACGTGTATCGTGCGAGTGCAGCGAGGCATAATAAACTCCGGACCGTGATAAAACGTACTTATTTCATGGCTGTGATCGACGGCGTGTTCTGCGCCGAACATCGTGTGATAAACCCACGCGAGACGCGCTTCGATCGTCCCGCTTCACTGGAGCGAGATTATGGGAAGTTATAAAACTAGCTGTCGACGCTAATAGAATGACAAAGCAGGTCATAAAATAAACACAGCTATCGTCTCCGTAACGATTTACTGTAATATATTATCCGTAAGGCGCCTGGAAAAGAAGACCACAGTTTCGAGGAGTATATTACTACGGCACCGTCACGGCTGATTTCACTAACACTGCGGCTAGCGTGCCTCCCAAGTTGTCTCGCACCATATACTAAAGCTAGTTCCCGCAGCATGAAACCGCCGATTTCTTGGTGCCAGGAAAGAGAGCGAGAGGCTCACACTCTCCTCCCATACCATCCCCATGCCTCGCCACCACTACCGCTGTAGGCCGTTCGATACACGCGTGTCCCGTGGGAGCAGTCGCCGTTAGATCGTGTCAGAGTCAGATGCTGTCTTCAACTACTTCTTAGACCACTGTAATTATATACTGTGAGATTTAAGATAAAAATAAGGTTAAAGCGACGTTAGGATTAATCCCAACTTTCGTCTTCACTCGTGAGAGTACAACGTATCATATGAAAAAAGTAATATAAGCCTCCTCGACATTGGTGTTCCTACTCATTAGACCACAGCAAGATAATACACACTAAGGGCAGTTAGGATTAGAGTGATAGTTAGGGTTAACCCAAATTATCACCGTAACCGGTGGGTGCCAGTGCCAGTGGTCGCCGTTAGATGTTGTCTGCGCCTCCTTCGTACTGGACAGTAACGCTACTTACTTACTTACTTACTGGCCGACAGTCTGCTGCTGTGCACGACATATCTACCAGCATAGACCAAGGGAGCTTTTATCCGGCCGGCCGCGGCTGGCTAGCACACAATTTCACGAATGTCTGTCAGTGTCATAACGTGATCCAGCGCTCTGCAGGGCATAGCATCAAGCACTTTTGCGGGCAATATCTCTGCAAAAATGCTGCACCCGGCCAAAGAGGTTTTGGGTGTGTCCCAGCTAGAGGAATCGGTGGCCACGTAATGAAAATTTTGACTGTTCATTTGGTTTATTTTTAAATGACGTGATTGGCGGCATATTAAGTTATTGCCGAAATGTTTTTTTCGACAGACCGCGGTGCAAAAACTATGTTGTATCTGTCCGGAAACAAAAACTTGATCCGTAGCTGCTGTTATTCAAACATACGTCATGCTGTAATTAACAAGTTTTACGCCTGTTGTTAAAATTGCTGTGCAAGTGGTGATATCACCAGTAAAATTATGTCACATTATGTGTCATCTAAATAATAGCACTGATTCAGATTGTGGCTGCTAAACCAAAAAAACCCAGAGAAGTGTTCCGAAGCGCCGAACGCAAATGAGACGGTTTGCAATGCATGTGCATTGCTATGCAACATCAGAGTCTGAATCGTCTAGTCCTGCTTAATTTGCTTGAATTGAAGACACAATTGAACCAGGTTCAGTGTTTCCGTCGCCGAGTGTCCATCCATCTTCACTCGTCTGCTGTCTGCTTTCCTTTCATTCATTAAGTTACTCGTGAATGCGACGCTAATTTGTCTGAACTTTTCTCACACTGCTGCTGTCTATTCCGAGCACGTCTATTATCATCGTGTAGTGTCCATCAGACATGAAAATACCCTCGATCAGCACTTGATTTCCCCATAGCTTATGCCGGTAGACAATTAAGCTATTATTATGTGTCACTTTGCTACGTCTCTCTGATCCAGAACGGAAAAAGTTTAAAACTGAAGCTGCTGGAAAGGATAAGTTTGAAAGTTTTAGATTTTAGAGTTTTTTTAATGTTTTAAAAATATCTTAAGGTTTAAGTAAACAAAGAAGACGCGAACTAACTTTTGAGACCCAGGAAGACCTATATACACCATTCTCCATATTGCATCGTTTTGAGTCAATGACCCGACGTCAGCTTTAAAACTCAGAAAGCATAATTGCATTTACACCGCAAATACAAAACACAAAAAAACATAAAACTTAAAAACTTTTAAGATGTTTGAAGTTTAAAAAAATCTTATAACTTGTTTTAAACAAATTTTTCTAGCCGTGCTGCAGTGTGAAATGGTGGTGGGCCGAATGACTGCAGGTGGAAGACGATTGCATACAACAGAACAGTTAAAACACCTTACTCCGAGTCATTCTGCACTAAAATATTTTCGTTCGAGGATACAGCAAGCGCACGGTGGTCTGTTTTGGCCGACCGTTAAATCGAGTCTTTGGCACGACGTGTCGTCTGGCTGTCGTCGTCGTCGTCTGCAACGCGCGTATTGTGGCTAAATTGTATACGTCGTAGGTGGACGGCGATGGTATACCGTTTGATAGGGTGATGAAGAGTTCCTATAGGCTGTCAATGATATCCGTGATATCCTGCAGCGGTTAGGTCGCAGTTTTAAATGCCATATCATCCACGTGCGCTGAGTTACCGTCACACCGTGTCATAATCTAGCGTTGATTGTAGGCTTTGTAGCGTTCGATATAGCAGCGTCAACATACGGGTCCGTACTCACTATCATGGGAAATCGCTTTCTTCCGCTATCGAAAGTCAAACGCTGGCTTTCCGCTACAGGCGGCCTTCTGATACAGGCGGTACGGTCGGCACATTCTAGCGACAGCTGGGCTTTTTGTTGCTGAAAAATACGCACGTGTTTTAACGTATTCTATTTCAGTGTACGCTGGTTTTATACGCTTAGGCTATCCATCTTCGAACGCAAGCATGGGAGCAGACCGATCTGTCGTGCTGCAGCAGCATCTGAAGCTGAAGCTGCGGTCTTCGTCTTCGTGTCTACTTATCATAAACAGTTCAAAGACTCCGTCCTGCGGGACCTACCTCGCTGATTCAGTTCAAACAGAACGACACGACGACGACTAACGAACATCGCATGTAGCAGGCATTAAATCCACGGGGACGATTGCCATTACGACCAGAAGCTTATAGGGACCATGCCCTTACTCCTTTGAGGTGTGTGGCTCTAGTTAGTTTTTTGCCAGTGGCGTGGCCAAAAATATGAATTAAGGGGCGTTGACCCCTTCCCCTTTTCTCCTCTATTCCTTTTTTCTCTGTTTTTTTCTTTTCCTTTTTTTCAATTTTTATGCGCGAAAGCAGCTACTGCTTTCAGCGCGTCTTAGCCATCGCAATTCTGTTCGTCCGTCTGTTTGTCTGTCTGTCTGTCCGTCACACGGGTGGATCAGTCAAAAAACGGTGCAAGTTAGGATCATTAAATCTTCACCGTCGGCTGCCTGGAAAACTCTATTTTCAGGAACCGTAAAGCTTTTCCATAAATTCGAAGGAGGTCGCCCCGAACGAGGGCTCTAAATGAGAGGGGGTGGGCAAAATTTGCGATTTTTGGCCAATAACTAGCTGTAGGCCTATCTCAGCAACGGTGCGAGATAAGGCCTAGATTACTATTAATCACTAATAGGAAGTCGTATACTGGCTCTCGATTGGCGCCGAATTCAATGACCTTGAATGACCTTGAACGCCAAAATAAGGGGTTTTATGGATTTTGTGGCGATTTCGGGCTGCGACACAAGTCTTTATCACTCACACGGTACTGTCATTATGTGCACTTCGGCATGACTGTAATAAAGGTGTTGTATTCCCGCAAATCTAACTCAAACAGCGACATATTTTCGTGGTACGATTTCGTTGTATTGTGAACGCAATAATTTATTATTTAATACATTTCTGATGTACAGTATTTGGTGAAACGGTTTGCATATCTTACAGCGTAATTTGTGACATTTTTTTCGATGGTGCTGCCACTTCGGGAATCGATTTACAAAGCCCAGCACTAACTAACGCTGATTGATTGTATTGATTGAGTTGTTATATTTTTACGCGCGAAAGCAGCTACTGCTTTTATCGCGCCTTAGCCATCGCAATTCTGTCCGTCCGTCTGTCTGTCTGTTCGTCCGTCCGTCATATGGGTAGATCAGTCAAAAGCGGTGCAAGCTAGGATTACCAAATTTTCACCGTCGGCTGCACGGAACTATCTTTATGCGATCCAGATGGAGAATTTGGTATTTGTGTATTAACTTAGCGTGAACAATTTTTAGTTAAACTACTGAACCGAAACTGCTATAGGCTTTCGCGCATCTCGTGAGCATTAGCTCTAATTTCTTGTTTTTTTTCCCGTAGTCGTAGGACTCCTAAAAAAGAGAATCGTAGGAAAGAAGGTGAAAGGAAGAAAAAACAAAGGAGTACAAAAGAAGAGAAGCGAACTTAAGGAAAAGTGTGTTTGTTCCTCCCTTCAGTGATATTTAAACATCAGCGCTATATGCTACAGAGAACAATTGCTCGTCAGTGCCACTGCACAGCTAAGCCCAGTGACAGGTAGGGAAACGTCTCAAATCCATAAGGAGTTTTTTCGGCAACCTTTTATTTATATCCAGACCCAAAACGTTTTTCTGTAGCCTAGTTTTACGCGCGAGAGCTAGCATAGCTATAGCGCTTATTATTTACGGTAATTCTGTCTGTCCGTCTGTCCGTCTGTCTGTCCGTCCGTCACGACCCGGTACCAATCCAAGACCAAATAAAATAGAGATTTCGGGTAAGATAGAGATTTCTCTAGTATTTCGTGACAGAATTTCATCCCGCTGGGTAAAGGGGATCCCCTCGAACGAGGGGGCAAAAGAGAGGCACTCCCCCTTAAAAGCGTTATTTTAACGCTATAGGCTCGTCTAACGTGAAAATAGTTGCAGATAGGCACAGATATGCTGCTTATTATAACAAGCACTGGCATCGAGCTTCTTAGAAATGTCAACATCGATGACCTTGAATGACCCTGAACTCCCAAAATAGGGGGCTTTAGTAAATTTTTCGCGATTTCCGGCTGCGACACGCATTTTAGGAGTAAATTGCGCCAAAATGGCTGGTGATAAACCAAAACAACCTGCATACGAAATTTTCAGCATTGAATGTAGATTTCAACAGTCCAAGTCCGAACCCTCTACATTCAATAAGGGTTGCGCAAGCGGGTATCAAATAGGGGTATCTTTCTAAAAAGTGGTTATTTTACCGTTGTTGGCTTGTCTAGCGTGAAAATAGTTGCAAATATGCACAGACATGCTGCTTGTCATAACAAGCACTAGCGGCGAGCTTCTGAGAAATGTCAACATCGATGACCTTAAATGACCTTGAACCCCAAAGATATTGGTGTTTAATGATTTTTGGCGATTTTTGGCTGCAAAAGAGTGAATTGCGACGAAATAGATAGCGATAGAGTCTATCGGATAGACCAAGATTACTTGCGAACAGAAACTGCTATAAACTCTCGCACGTCTCATGAGCATTATCTCAGATTTCTTGTTATGCTTTCTACCCCACCCATCTCTTGTGTTTTAGACTCGACAGCTTGTCGAAATTCTGCGCTCTAGAGCCTATAGATTCACTTTCCAACTTACTTACTTAGTCAACCAAAAACATCGGGGGAATAAAAACTTGGAACGGTGCAAAGCCAAATAAGCCAAATATCAAGGTTGGCTTAAAAATAAAATATGATTTCTTGAGGATTTGTTATCAAAATGCGTCAGAATATGCATTAAACCGCATATTACATTTCGGAAAATATGACGTGGCAATGTATCCAAAATTCGAACGCTAGAGACTAAAGGCGAGCTATACTTGGCGATGCGTTTTGTTCGAACTATAAATGCTAGATAGGCTGCACCACTGTTTTACTGTCACTGTTTAACATTTCCCAGATGGTCACGCCATCTCTTTAGGATCGATCAAGTTCAAAGTGAAACATTATCAGCCCGATACGACGAATGCAGCATTAAACATTGGCATCAGGAACGGTAGAGCAAAGGAGAAATGACAGGAACCCCCGCCCACGACCTTCTTTCTCTTCAACCGCATTTTATTAGTTCCATGAAGAACAATTCGTCTTGTGCCGTGACATGCGAGGTTGGATCAACAAAATCCGGAACAGACAAAATGCCCCTGAAAAATCCCGCTGAAACTAAACCGATCTGCTGTATGGACAAAATTCTCCGGTAGGCCTAATAGGCCTACAGACAAACAATACAAACGAGTGAAACGACAGCTCGTTATTGTCAACAATGATCTTCCGTCGCGGGCGGTGGGAAAGTTTGTTCCAGAAAAGACCAAAGAGATGGGAGGGGGATTTTGTCCAAAGATATTGTCCGGGAATTTGATCCGGGCGGGGGATTATGTGCCTTTTTCCACATCAATGAACGTGGAACGTCGACGTGGGAATCGCTGCGTTCTGCGGTCGTCGAATTGAATTGAATTGAATTCTTCCAGCCTGCTGCACAGTATTTCTAGTGGCTAATAAGCCATATTAGTAAGACCTACTAGCCGGTGACAAACTAACCCTTGCAGTGGAAATTTCGTTTATTTCCTCGACGAAAAAACTTCGTCTTAATTAAGTCAATTAATCAATCAAACTAGAAGGCGCTGATGACAGCATGACATCTCCGCCAAGTGAGTTTTCACTAAACAGTAATGTAAACGCATTTTTGTTTTTTTTTGCAACTGTAATAATAAAAAAGAAAACGTACAGCATTTTTACAATTTGGAGAGATTAAAGATAAATGCCGACGAGCATGTTGAATTCAATACAGTATTATAAAAGTTCACAAAAAATCTAATGCCTGAAAAGATTTACCGGAAAATAGAAATACGTTCTGTGGAACGAGGTATCTGTCCCATTGCCACGATACACTGTGTCTCAAAAAAAAACCGGACCCCTGCTACCTTTTGCAATAACTCCAACAGTCCTGGTTCAATAGCAATAGATTTTGACAAAAATAATCGTTAGAGAATCAGCACTTAATAGCATGTGTTACTTTGCGAGAAATT
>Ga0209367_1000314_pt1 | contig 43995 bp, 24 predicted proteins | sample WorMetLIZISLAND2_FD_187412 | JGI IMG/M metagenome (GOLD analysis project Ga0209367, IMG submission 187412) | Marine gutless worms symbiont microbial communities from Max Planck institute for Marine Microbiology, Germany - Olavius geniculatus... ... | reverse complement strand
CCCGTCTACCTTCATTGTATCATAGATTCCACCGCGGCTATACCGTCTTCTCTCGGTCTACGGCCCAATCCCACCGTCGTACACATCACCCTGTGTGAGTTATGAGAGTACATCAGTTTTTGTCTAACTGTTTAATTTTAGGCCTATACACTGCAGCCTCTGCGGTTGCAATAAAGGTGTTTATAGGCAGTGAAACGTGCAGGATTCTGCATTCCCAATACACGCCATTACGGACGAGGCTATTCGCAGTCTATTAATTTGGTTCTTATCACAGTGTAGCACGGTAGTGCGTAACACTGTTGTAAGGGCGACTATCAAAGTCAATGGAAAACTCCAGATTTTGGGCACACGTAGCCCTCAAACCCCTAAAGCAATCGACTTAAAATTTGACTTGGATGATTACGTCGGCGGTCTGATTCTACGTGCCGATAATGGTAGAAATCGGCCCAGCAGAGTCGGCGGGGCAAAGGGGTGAATTATAATGTTTAATTGGGTTATTTTTTCTGTTTTTACTTTTCTTGCCAAGCTCTGGAGAACACATTTTTGGGAGTATCGCCGCACTCTTTGCACTGGATGACGTATTTCGGTGGGGATTAATTTCCTAGCGGGTCCCAACATTTATCTTTCATATCTTCCCTCTTCAATCTCCCCAAAACCGCAAATTTTAGGCTCATTTTAAAACTTTGAAAAACTACAACTGAAAATGCTCAACAATGGAGATGCTCATCTGCAAACTACCCTTAATCGTCATCGTAGCCCCACCAAAGTGGCATAGTGAATAGGCAATATGGCCTCGGAAATTCCAAATATACGGTTATTTTGGACCCCCTGCCCACAGGTCACGTGACACGGCGCATGCGCAGTGAAGTTTTGGCCTTTAACATGGACAAATGCAAGTTTGAGGCTTTATATCTCCCTAACGGTGCAAGTTAAACGCATGGTTACAATGAACCACCAATAGGAAACTACATATGCCGAGTCGAATGGTCACGTGACCGATGACGTCACGTAACATCAGAAGGTCAAAGTCGCGACCCCCATTATCTTTGAGGCGCTATATCTCCCTAACGGTGCAAGATAGACGCATGGTCACAATGGACCACCTATAGGAAGTCACCCACTACCAGTCAAATGGTCGCGTGATTTGTTTGGGTCACGTTATTGCTTTTTACTCACAAATTCACAATTAAATTTGTTAATAAAACAGCAAATATTAAATATAAAAAACTTACCAGTCTACATTACTGTGTAAGGCGACCAAGTCACACATCCAAAACAGCAGAAATCATTTTACTAGGACACGGAGTGATAGAACGACGAATGTGCACAGAAGGGGAGAAAAGTAAAGGGAGCTTTATCTTTATCAAAAATTTCGTTGTGGCTCAAAACACGAAAATACGTTATGATGTATCATGTGCAGTAAGTGCATGAACACAAGTTATGGTGACCTGTATAGGCCTAATACGACGGACGTGTTTTCTGCGTTGCAGGTCCATTGCCTACAGGATAAAAGAAAAATACTAACTTAACGGACGGCAAGTACACGTCACCAAACTGACTCGATGTTGGGCTACATTAAACCGTCTGCGCTCAGAGCTCGTTCAGCGTTCTATGATGTAGCTAGTAAGCAACAAATGGAGCAATGGCTAAAAGGCCATTTTTCCAAAATAATGGCAAAATATTTTTGTGTAAATGGGTAAGATCTTGTAGACGTCGTCTGTAATATTCCAAGTGCGCAGCTCCGTATTCCGACAAGCGTTCTATTTCTAGTTCCCTTGCCCATGTAGCAAACTGTTTTGGTGAACATATCCCGCTGACTCCCAGTCAGCCTGCGAATCGAATATTTGATTTTCCCAGTTTTCTTTCGCCTGTAATATTGTCGCCGTATAGTTCATTATTTGTTCGCTTTTCGGTTTTTGTGCGACATTTTTTCAGGGCATTTCGCCGACTCGTGTGCAGGTGTTAATTTGTTGAACGCTAATCGATTGCAGCTGCGAGCGACTGACTCTCCATGCAATTGGTTGGTAAAATTAGTTTGCTATAGATATTTGATTTTGTTTTATTTCGTCGCATCAACGCATGTCTTATTTATCGCAACGCCTTGAAATTCGGTGTGCACAACGTACCATGAGCTACAGTGCGCTGTAGTTGATTCGAACATGCGATTCGAAACGTTCACTTGTATTTTCACTGTAACTTATGACACTGATCAAACAGTGTAGACTGTAGTGTAGTTTGGTCATTAGTATTATTGTCGTCATTGCCGTGTATATAATTTCCGAATATTACAATTGTAGATTCAACAGATTTTACAAATAAATATAGCTAAGCAAACTGCTGCTCGACACTTTGTAAATGCAGGCTTTTACAAGAAGTCCAGCTGTCGCTAGGATAGCCGACTGTACTGGTTGTCAGTGACCTTCAAGGTCACCCAAGGTCGATGATTTTTATCTCATCTAATACTGTGTAATATGCCACTTCCTATTAGTGATTAATAGTAACCTTGGTCATATCTCTCACCGTTTCCGAAATGTGCTAGTTTTCTATTGAACTTCCTACCCCCTTCATTCAACCATTTTGAAAATGTTCCCCTTGCACTACAGGGTGCGGCAAAATAAAGTAGCTCCTAAAGTTTTTAGCTGTTTTCTCAGCATTTTTGGCATTTTAATCTAAAATTTTACAGATTTATTTTCTAAAATGTTTTACGGCTAAGTGCCAAGTAACATATGATTCTATTGAAAAATGACGAAGTTATAAATTTTTTAATATAACCGCCTACCGATTTTTCAGCATTCAAAAATGTTCAAGCTACAACACCAATTCAATAACATCGTTGAATCAACACAGTTAACTAATGATCAGATGCCAGAATTCCATTGTTAGGCCTACTGTAAATCTACAAAGTGTCCACCGCCAGCTCCAAGCTCCAAAACAAGTTTTTAGTCGCGTAATTTGAGAAGTCTTTTAAAATCTTGTCTAACGGTCTTTGTGGCAAGTTGCTCCAGATAACCTGAAGCGTTTCCTTGAGTTCAACGATTGTTTTCTTCTTTGTTTTAAGCTTGCGGTAAGCCGCCAACATTTGCACCCCACAAGTGGTAGTCCACTGGGCTTATATTCGTCGAATTTGCAGGCCACTAATCCTTTCTGGACAGTTGGCCCGCAGCCAGTTCTGTGCGCTGTGTGTGCTGGTGCGCCGTCCTGCTAAAAGATGAATCCGGTGGGCAGCCGGCGAATGCTTTTAAAGAACGATAATTTAGTGATTATTTATAAACAAAATAAATTACCGTTTACCAAAACGTCACTGTGACGTCATCGGCAGTAACGTGGTAACCGGTTTTAAATAGGCCTATTAAATAGCATTCTTAGCTTGAACATTTTAATGCTGAAAAATCGGTAGTTAGTCATGTTAAAATAACTACGTAGTTTTTTTTAACTTAATCAAATTTTGTTTGGCAGTCAGATGTAGAAAGTTTTAGTAAATAAAGCTGTAGAATTTCAAAGTAAAATTCAAAACGGTTGCAGACAACAGCGAAAAACTTTAGGAAACTACTTTTTGCCGCACCCTGTAGATTGCTGAAATTTTGCATGACTATGTTTAAGACACATAGCTAATCATTCGTGTAAGAATTTTCCCTCAAAACTTACCCGTCCGCCAGGATGCATCAGTAACAGACGACGACAGACAGACAACCATGACATAAGTCGGCTAAAAGGGATTTAATGTATATGCGATTAAAACAAAAAATGGGGTCCATCTATCGCCATGCATAAGTAGCCGACTGTAGGCCTACTAACGTTCGCGTTTATGGTACGAGGTAATATCCGTCTGTCTGTCGTCTACCTCAGACTGTTTGTATCGTATATTCTATTGTGGCTAAACGGTCGAAAAACTGTCTGAAGAAGAAAACAGCGTTGCCCGACACTATAGCAACCTACGCAATGCGCGCAATAAAGTACGTAAACACAAGTACGATAAACGCTAGAAAAGTAGGTCTACGCAATAAATGCAGCTGACAACGGCCAAAAGGCGAGGATAAAGCGATCATTGCGTCTGCTACGTCAGTTGCGTTACCTCCCTTGCGTTGCGTTGCGTGCGTTGAAAAGAAACTCTGCATTAGTGATTGCGATCCCAGCCGCGTTTTCACCAATCCCCAATCCCAGGCTTGGTGGTGTCCCAATCCCAAGATTTCGGGATAACAAAAATTTATTAAAATTGTACCTTTTCCAGTTTTGCGGAACGAATAATCTTCACGAAACGGGTTACTGTTATCTTATCATCTGCAAGGTGCGGCAAAAAGTAGCCCCTAAAGTTTTTCGCTGTTTTCTCAGCAACCGCGAAGTTTAACTTAAAAATTTACAACTTCATTTGCTAAAAATTTTTACACTCGATTGCGAAGTAAAATGTGATTCTGTTGAAAAACGACGAAGTTATAGACTTGCATGAACAAGACCGCATGCATACCGATTTTTCACCATTAAAAATGTTGAAGCTACTATGCAACAAGATATGTTCATGCGAACCCGGAGTCTGTCCGATGAATTTCGATAGTTTACAGTATATGTCCGTATAAATATAATCAGTGAACCGTTTAGACCGGTAGAAAAAAATCAAACAGTTTAATTTCAAATTGTAGGCTACAGCAGCAAAAATCCTTTCAACCATCTGTATTATTTTAACTAAACAACAGACATTGTCAGTCACGAGACCATTCGATTCGTCACTAGCGCTTTACTATAAAAGGTCCATCGTCACCATGCGTCTATCTTGCACCGTTATGGAGATATAAAGCCTCAAAGTTGCGTTCAGCCCATGTTAAAGCCCAAAGAAGTTTACTGCGTATGCCCAGTGTCACGTGACCTGTAGGTGGGAGTCAAAAATGACTACATATTTGGAGTTCCCGATGCCATATTGCCTAGACCTATTCATTATACAACTTCTATGGGGCTACGATGACGATTAAGGGCTCTTTATAGGTGAGACTTTTATACAGAGCGTTTTTGGCCGAAAATTTTAAAGTCCGTTTTTGGGCCCAATTTTCGACTTTGCGGGATTTTTCAGGGGTTAGATATAAACTTTGAATTTTCTACCCTTAAAAAGGCACACCCTTACGTGAGACCGCGTCGTTTGAGCCATTGCGCATAAAAATCTGCCGATCAGTCTGACCTGTAGGCCGTTCGTTAAAAAAATATATTTAAATAAAAAAAAATTTGGTTATATTTCACCCCTTTGCCGACAAGCCCCCAACGGACGGATATGAACGAAATTTTGCACAGGGAGTCGTCTCGCGGACGTAATCACCTGTTTCTAATTTGTAGTCCGAATCTCTATTCTTACCGAAACTCTAACTCACTCACTTAGTTTTGCAAACTTCGGCCTTGCTCGCTATGCAGACGCTCGGGCTTAACTAATGGCAGAGGCGTTCGTCTGTGATGGAGACTAAAATGTTGAACTTCACGTTCCTTGGAGGAAGAGATCAGATTGTTTACATTGACAAAATATAATACTGAACCAATGCTGCAAACGTGCATAATATTGTGACTGATTCATAATGTTTCAAAATATTTGCAACTGTCTCAAATTGTTAATGATTAGTCACTTTATATAGCAACTAATCAAATTCAGTGGATCAGTCATTACTTTCTGCCGGTTGCTTTAAGGTTAAAGGTTCAACTCATATCAGAGCTACATGGCGTCACCTGCCATTAGGGGATCACACAGTGTTACCTGTCACCTAATACATGTGATCGTGTCCCACCTTATTCCCAGCCAGACAGACAAGCAGGTACTCAATTCGCTCACCCCAGTGGAGTAGAAGGCTGAGTTAATTGACCTTGGCGTTGGTTACATACCGAGCTAGTTTACATGTTAGCAGGAGACAGTCACCACTCACAACTGCATATAATTACGTGCAGTCACTCGACCAAATAGTGTCAACTCGACAGCAACCTGACTGGGAATCGAACGCATCTTTTGCAACTCTGACACCCTGCCGTCACGCCGCCAATCCACTAATCCGCCAATCCACCACACAATGGCGTCACCAAGATTTGGCGCGATGACGGGCAAGAACACAACTAAGAAAAAGTAATTTAAGAGTTACACATGGAAAAAATACATGACTCATGCAATAGACAGTCCCAGAATATGCAGAATAAGCTATATTGTTTTTTCTGCATTGGCAACCAAATGGAGTTAAATGTCAGAGTTTGTGTAGCTCTGAAGTGCCCCGCGAAATTAACAGTAAAAAGAGAGTGCAGCATGTTCCGGTGCCCACTATGTGGTGACGCCAATGCACTACAATATACTGAGGCACTTATAAAACGGACAGGCATTTCGTCACTGAGTGCTGGTCAAAGCTGTCATGATATCATCTCTGAATGTGAATGCAGTGCTTGTACAACTGTCTGAGTTCGTGCAGTACAATGTCTGCCACTGGTGGCTCCATCTGTGAGAGGTTTGCACAACTGAATCTCACCACTTTCACATAGTGTTGTTGCTGCTGCTGCTGCTCCTGGTCAGATTCAGCAACATCATCGTCTGACACTAACAACAGACGGACACCAGCAATTAAACATTAAAGAAACATAACGTACTCTCAGTCCTTATCAAGCCAATGAAACCTTTATTTAATTCATATGTCAACGTTTCGGCAGCTGCTGCTGCCTTCATTGGAACAACTGTACCGCCATGTGTCGCAACAATGGACACTGGACAGTAAGTGGAAATTGGCTGATAAGTAAAAGCTGTATTTCAATGAATTTATGTAACTTATTAATTACTGTCACAACCTACGAGTCTATTCTAACATTTTCCAAGCCATAAAGCCAACTGAGTGGCAATAATCTTCATTTAATCAGCCCTCAGCCAGACAACAGTTAATTGACATTGTGAGACCACAGATGGCTACTGCATCACACAGTACATCTGTTTATGCCCAGCTGTCGCTCGTACTCACTGTACCACCTTCAGGAAATGACCAGGCTGAGGTGACCTAGGTGGCTGGTTACCAATGATTATATGTTAGAATTAAAACGATTGAAACAATGCATGAAACAAGAAGATATGGTCCCAAAATCACTCAATATGTATGTCCAAGTTTAACACCAACAATCTGAAGACTTTGGCCAGTGACTGCTAAAACGAAGGAAAAACGTGACATTCAGAAAGAATGTTGTACTAGTGACTGATCTAAGTCATAAATTGGATGAGTGAATTACCGGATTTCTGCCTTAAAGCGGTCGGCTGGCACTGCGCATTGTAAATATCTGTAGGGAGTAGGAAGGGATCCCCTGCACTAAACATCGCTGCAAACTCAGCATTCAAATGAAGGTCGATGAATTTGTCTGCATCTGAGTAAACGTACAGCAGCGGAATACGATGTAGCTCAAACAAGCTAGCCGAGCCTGAAAGCTGTGCACAAACAGAGCTACAATCAGTCAATCAAAACACATTTATATGCACTACATGTCACGAACGAATCAAAAGCAAATAATGGGCAGTGACTAGGCCAAGTGTTCACGTTTAGGTCTACCATAGGCAATGTCAGACATTTCTGTCTTAAAGTAGCCTAATGCTTAAAACTGCCAAAAAGCTCGTCGAATCGACCAAAATAATGAAAGCAAATTCTAAACAGAAAGATTGCTAGTGTTGAAAGCTTTCACTGACAAAGCAAACAAATGCCACATGAAGTTTACAAGGAGTAAGGTCCCGTTTTCCATGCACATTTGATGGCCAATCAAACTGATCTCCTATCAACTTTGACACTTGATTAGAGATCATCTCAATGATCGTTTTTCCATCACCAATTAGCGACTAATCGTCCATCAAATCTCCCATCAAGTTGATGGCCGAATATTGACCGATCAAGTAAGATGACTGACGATTAAACGTGGCGATCTGCAGTTCGTTGCTTATTCGCACCAGAAACATCGCTTAACTTCGCTGGTCAAAACGGCAATTCACGCATTAAAGTAAAGTTCCAGGCATGGCGATCAATCATTACCGATTAATTTATACTGTGCATAGTGTTTTGTGAAAAAATATAATGGATAGACGCTCCCGTATTGATTTGCGATAGAACATATTTTTAACAGCAGACGATATGGACAATATCGTTGATATCGTTGCTATGATGAGTTTACTGGCTACGGTGTCCACTAGCAGTGCATACTGGGTAACTGAGTGCAACACCGCAAACTGAAGTCACTGTCAGCCAATCAGATTGGCATAAAGTAGGCTCAGTTGACGACGGATCAGCTAATCACTGATTACGTAATTGGAGATCGAAAATGCATGGAAAAACGATCGAAACACAGTTGATCGATGATCAATTCTAAACATCAAGTTAATCGCAGATCAATAAACCAGAAATCAAATTTGATCTGACTGGCGATGGAAAAACCGGACCTAAGAGTTTGTCTGATGATCACAATGTGCCTGCTGGCAGACTGTTGTGAATAACTTGACACATGTAAGCTGGGTTGCCAGTAGTTTTATCACTTTATCGCACATCCTGTGCCATATCCACTAAACCTATTAATGTAACCAGTTAAGACTCACATTTCATAACTCTTGGGGTAAGCAAAGCTAAGGCTATTGCATGGTAGCCCATGGGCCATGTAAATGTGCAGTGTGGAGAAACCAACTCTAATGTCAGCTATGGCATGCTACGCATATGACGCTGTTATCGTATTATCACTATATCATGTCAATACAGTCCGATAAAAGATCATCACAAGTCACTCACAGCATCGTAGTTTATGCTTAACATAAACGCGAAAAGACGTCGCAGAAACTCGAGGTATGGCCTCTCCTCGATGCCAAACCACCGACAGACCTTCTTCCGCCAGACTGTGGAAAGCCACAGCCACGTTAGATAGCGCCTCAACTTGTATTGCTGCCACGACATCAGGCGCATAGTCCACGCCAGCGGCTCAATCAGTCTGCAACGAAATTAAAGATCAGCGCAAAATTGCCAAGTAAGCAAGTGCATTTTTTGGCTGCGGGTTAAAAGCCCCGAATCTCCCTCACCTGGGGTTCAAGGACCCCAACTAACACAATGTCTCACTCGACCCCATAAATGAACCTGTGCAATGGAATGTAAATCCAGTGAATAGTTTAATATGAGTGCACAAGTGCGACAAGGTGGGGCAAAATCGATTGCACTGCAGCGATTTTATCTAACCATTTACAGTGGAGCAGAAAAGTACTTCACAGATAGACTTATCACCTAGTCTCCTGCCATCAACAAATAAAAATAAAACATTTCAGAATACTGTTCAAATCTACAACACAAAATACAAATCCTGATTCAAATCGGTATAAAAATGTAAAAGACAGTCCTTAGGACACCCCACCTTTAAATGAAAAACATTTTTCTTTACAGAGCACTAATATAAACATCAGATAAGGGTTGTCCAAGCAGCGATGTGCAACATAGGCTGGCGTTTTGCTTATTTATTTCATCACATTTCATTCACAGTTGCTTCTTAGTTTATGCCCTATCTGATAATGGCCAAAAAATCTTGAAAAGAAAAGAAAAAAATGCAGAAAAAAATCCATTCTTAAAATCTGTCCAATGTTTGGAGACACTTTATTCAACAAAATGCATTGAATACCATTTAAGTACAATCACACCATGCAGATTCGACAATATTATCAGCCACCACACCTCTCAGGGAAATGGCTGATAACTCACATGACTTAAAAGCAAAAAAACAGTTCTTATAATGAATCAAACAGCAGACAGAAATTATTTCTTATAAACTTAACTAACTAAAAAAATAAAGCAATAAAAACTGCTTACTTGAGAGGCTTGTGACCCGGAAAAGGAGCGATTAACGCAACACTTCCAAACAGTTTAAAGTTGCCGGCAATCACAGGAAGCAACAAGCAGCCCAGACTATGACCAATAGCAACGTCAACCCTGCATAATTACACAGTCACCCCAGAACTTGCACATTTCTGTCAAATACATGAATGCTAAAGAAAAAAAATGCATTGGTGCTACTATTAGATGTAGCAAATGTCAGAAAATGAAGAAAACATATGAATGATCAACAAAATTACTGCAACAACTATTATTACTTCCAATTTGTATACAACAGCAAATTGCTGTTAACTAAAAATGTTTCAAAACACTGAAAAACTACAACAGTACTGCATGCATAAAATATCTGTCACAGAGGACTAAGCACACCAGGTAAATCAAAAAGACGAACCTAATAAGAGAAAATGTCTAGAATTGCCATAAGTGGCAAAATGACACATACAATGATTCACAGAGAAAATGATGGGGTTTGTCAACCTAATAACGTTCAATGACTACTGCTATCTGAACTATGTTTGCAGGATAGAAGCCATGGCTGTCAATCAACCAACAGTGTCATAGCAAAACATGGTCATACTCAAATGATAAATATACAAATACAATTAAACCTGCGAATGTTTGCAGCAAACATGAAATCATTGAGAAATGTTGTCTGTTCATTCAGTCGATAACTGAAGCATCCTTTGTCAACCTCGGATAAACCACGCGTGCTGCCCATGCCTTACACAGTACGGCAGCAAACAGTGCATATATAACTAACAGCGAGCGTAAAACCTGGCCACCATGAGTCCATGACAAATGTCAACTTACAGAGCTGCAGCAAATGGACACTGTGAAGTGTGCACAGTGTGCAGGCTATCAGTGACAAGAACAATTTTGTGACTTTTCAAGACTGTTCAAATCCAAATGAAGCAGGAAACTAAACCAGAGTTTTAAAAAAATCATCACACTTCCACAGTCACTGGTATTCTATAACCTAGAACAAATAACACAACAATAACTCAAATGCAAACTTTGCAAAGTGATAAAAAAGTTTCAATAAACATGACGTCATCAGTCACACCTCATAAAGTAAGTAAGTAAGTAAGTAGTCTGCATTTGTAACACGCCATATGTCAAAACAGAAGTTTGAATCGTAGGTGCGTTAGTCAAGACTGCTTCATATAGGTATGTGTCAAGCCACCAAATCACTCAGACGATATCAAAGACAAAACTAGTTTCTCTATTATTTTCAGCTGTAAATGGCCATTTGCATTTAAGCTTAGCAGAAATCCCCAAAATCTAACAAAGTACAGATATCAGCCAAAATCTAGACAACTATTACACATACATACATATAGTTAACACAGTAAAAATTCACATAATATTATTAAAATTAAATCACCAAAAACAATCTGCTAGCAAGTTACAATACTTCACTTATGTATGCAGACACTGCTAAACGATGATGGCATGCAGTAGACAAGGCCCACTAAAGCTAAGACCTGCCATAGCCAAGTTCTACTGGTACAACAGACAAGGAATATAGTAATTCAGTTAAAACTGAGTGAAATGATAAGATAACCCATCTCCATGGTGTATGGTAATGTGTTTCAGTGATAATGAGCATACAGCTTTTTGGGGGGCACTGCCCCGTTATAATTTTGGAGGGCAAAAAACGTCCAAAATTTGCTGCAATGTAGGAAAACTTTAGACTGTGACCACGAATATCTCCGGAACGCATAGAGATATCGACAAACAGTAAACGGCGTTATCAACGGTGATTTATCTAGAGGTGCTAGAGAATGACCTAATCTCTACCAGGAATGGGCCGGTCCACCTTACAATTTTTTAAAGGGAGTTATGAGGGCGTAGTGCATGCCTATAACTTAGGGCGTAGTGGGAGTAGCCCAACGATACTTGCCTCTATGTTTTGGTGATAATGAGCATACAACTTCTAGGGGGCACTGCCCCATTATAATTTAGTGGTAAAATCATGCCCACCCAAATCAACTTTTTGGAAGACCATATTTTGGCACCTAAGAGGTGCTGTGCCCTCAAATTTCTACACGTGCTAGAGAATGACCAAATCTTACTACCGTACCCTCTACCAGAGATGGGCCGGTCCACCTTACAATTTTTTAAAAGGGGGTCCAAAACTGACTTAAATTTCAGCAAGTACATGCCTTAGGGGATACTGGGAGTAGCCCAACGATGCTTGCCTCTATGTTTCGGTGATAATGAGCATACAACTTTTGGGAGGGCACTGCCCCGTTATAATTTTGAAGGGCAAAGAACGTCCAAAATTTGATGCGATTTAGGAAAACTTTAGACTTTGACCGTGAATATCTCCGGAATGCATAGAGATATCGACAAACAGTAAACGGCATTATCAACAGTGATTCATCCCCCGTTGAACCAAAAAATTAATAAACTTTCGTCCACTAACAAAAAAAGTTATAGGCGCGCATGTTGACCTACCCTAAGTCGACATTGGGCGTTCTGCGTATGCTAAAGCACATGAGTTCGGGCCTCATGACTTTGCCACCAGGAGAATTTAACCCCCATGAATTTTCCCTCCAATCAGACTTACGGTGACAGGCAAACTCATGTTAGGCTTTGACGCCAATTTCTAGTTTTTAGCTTTGTTTAGATAACATTAGTTAATGTAATCTTATCTAATGTAAAAACAATTTGATATAGCGCCAGCAATTGTCACAATGTTAAGCCTTCTACACTGCTATTTTCATGGCGAAATAAAAATGCACAATACCAAGCAGATCAGGAATGACAACACGCCAACCGTCTTTCACCATCAAGTCAAGCAATGGTTTGAGTTCGATGTGCTCACTGACGGTGGACGATGCCAGCAGAGCAGTCTTCATCTGATGTCTCTGAGTCCTGTGCACAGCTGTTGCTGTATCCACGTAGCTTACAATCACCTCCGCACCGTCCGGCCGCTGCCGCCAAATCCCAGGGCACGTCGCCATTAGCAGTTCTTGCTTCGACCAGTCCGGTGTGTACGAGAACCGGCTGTCACTTTCTTTCGCTCTACTGCCATCACTCGCGCTGCTACCTAAACTGCGAGACGCTGTCCCGTTTCCGGTTGTGTGATACTGCGTCCTAATCTGCGCGAGTTTAGATAACCGCTGCGGCCTAGTAACAACGCTAAAGAAAGACTGGTGTCGACTGAACTCTAAACGGAGATGTGAACGTGCGGCATGCGTAGACATGCGAGACGAGGTCGTTTGTACGTGACAATGACAGAGCGAATAAGACAGAGCTAGTCTTGTCAGCGGACTTCCTAACGTGAGTTTACGCATCATTTCGAACACAAACGCTTGTAATAAAAATTAAAACGATTTAATTTTCCCCAAACATTACCGAGTAATGTCGAAAACGGACACACCCACTCGTTTTGTAAACAAACTCGTCTAATTGCCGCATTGCACGCACCACGCAACTTTTTTTTACTTATTTATTTACATTTTGGACAAGATGTCAGCTTCCGGTGGTTGTAAGTTGTTAGATAAATTGAGCGCAAAGCGACTTACTGATTCACTTGATACTGTTCTGACCGATTGTGATGGTATAAGATGCTTTCATTGTCTAATTTTTTATTAGTATTGTCAAATATTGTTGCCACTTAAGTCAGTCCCTGCCGGCGCAAGGCGGTCAGTACTCGGTGGGGGGCATCAGTAATCAGTAATCAGTAATGGAGATAAACGGATGCAGGCACTAAAAGTCCCTCTATATCCATATCATGATATAATAAATTATACTAATAATTTACTCACTTTTTTCGACATACTCCGATCTATCTCTGGTTTCGGCTAATTCAGATTTCCAATCATACATAACTTGTTCTGCCCAAAATCTATCAAGCCGCACCTTAAATAAATCAACAGACTGAACATCAACTATCCAATTAGCTAAGCTATTCTAGATATTTACAATACGTGCTGAGAAAAAATGCTAAAGAGTGCGTGCATTGCGATCATTGCGCGCAGCCTGTTACTACTGCCACCTGTATTGAGCGCCGCTGTCCTTAACCGGCCGCCACGATGTATACAACAGCGGCGCACAATGGCTGCAGGGGGGCGGCGTGCTTTGATCTGATCTGTAACGGCGGCGACTGTTAATTGACGTCGATAGGTTATTATTATTATTATTATTATTATGCACGAAAATTATTACTGTGGCATTTAGTCTAAGTAGACTTCAAGGACACGTAACATAATTACACTAAAAGTGGACATGTTCAGCAAACATCTTAGATAGGTGACGTAACTCAGCGTGGGGGAGCAGAACACGAGCAGCAGGAAATTGTTGTCGTCAGTGGCATAATGCTGTGATGCATAAGGTCACTAAGATGTATGAAGCAGCTCTGTTACCGCACTTTTTACCAGCAATTAGGCTAGCTTTTAGTCATGTAGGCCTATTTATGTGGTTTATGCTTTTATTCACTGAATTCACCGAAGCCACCAGAATTACTGGTGGCCTAAGTAAGCACAGGCAAAAGCCATATAACACTTACTATCCTAATAACTAAGATTAACTATGTGTTTCCAGTTGCAGTTCCCATTTCAAACAATTTTTAAATTGATTTGTTGTATTACTGGTTACACACACGTCAGACAGTGCATTCCAGTGATCAATTACTCTGTTGCTAAATACATACTTTCTCAAATCTAATCTACCGCATTTTTTATATAATTTCTTTGAATGACCTCCTCTTTGACCTTCGTCATATGTAAAAAATAAATCTGATTGCAAATGATAACAACCATTGATAATTTTAAATGTTTCTATTAAATCACTCCTATGCCTTCTTTTTTCTAATGTCATTAAATTTAATTTTTTAATACGTTCTTTGTAATGTAAATTTCTTACTTCGTCAATCAATTTAGTTGCATGACGTTGAACTCCCTCGACTAACTCAATATCCTTCTGATAATGCGGGCTCCAAATTGGAACACAATACTCTAAATGCGGTCTTACAAGACTTTTATACAAGGGCATAATAGTTTCCTTAGATCTATTAGTACAAGTAATTTGAGCAAAGCTCATTAGACGTGCGACAGCCTTAGCAGTTCATATTCGCAGGTTGTCTTGATTTAACTCTATCCATTTTGACGCAATTCACTCTTGAAATCTACGCCGCAGCCACAAATTGCAGAAAAACACCAAAACCCCTATTTCAGAAATTCAACGTCATTCAAGGTCATCGATGTTTACACCAATAAAAAGCTTGTCATTATATTGCTTGTCATGATAAGCAGCATGTCTCTGCAGATCTGCAACCGTTTTCAAGCTACACGAGCCAATAGCGGTAAAACAACTACTTGTAGATTCTTAAATATGTACGTTCTATGCTAAAAAATGTCATGCGCAAAATGTCCAGGTCTATCTCCAGTCATTTCGGCGCAGTTCACTCTTATAATGTGTGTCGCAGCCAAAAATCGCAGAAAAATTCATTAAAAACCCCTATTTTGAGGGTTTAAGGTCATCGACGTTAACAGCAATAAAAAGCTTGTCACCAGTGCTTGTTATGATAAGCAGCATGTCTGTGCCTATCTGCAACCATCTTCACGCTACACGAGATAATTGTCGTAAAATAACCACTTCTTAGGGGGTAGCTGTCTTTGACGCCCACCTTCGCCGGCATCCTTGAACCTAGGGGGTCGGGACTGGAACTGCTAAAATCTACGTTGAATGCTGAAGATTTCATATGCAGGTTGTCTTGGTCTATCTCCAGCCATTTAGTCACAATTCAGTGTTGAAATGTGCACTGCATCCAAAAATTGCGAAAAATTCACTAAAAAACCTCTCTTTCAGGGGTTCAAGGTCGTTCAAGGTCATCGATGTTGATAAATTTAAAAAGCCTGTCCCCAGTGCTTGTTATGCTAAGCAGCATGTCTGTGCCTATCTGCAACCGTTTTCACACTACACGAGATAGTTGCAGTAAAATAATCACCTTTTAGGGGGTAGCCGTCTTTGACGCCTGCCTGCGCGTCTTTGACGCCTGCCTGCGCCAGCCTCCTTGAATCTAGGGGGTCGGGACTTGGACTGCTAAAATCTACGTTGAATGCTGAAAATTTCATACGCAGGTTGTCTTGGTCTATCTCCATCCATTTTGGCGCAATTCAGTATTGAAATGTGCACTGCATCTAAAAATTGCTAAAAAATTCACTAAAAACCCCTTTTTGGGGTGTTCAAGGTCATCGATGTTGATAAATCTGAAAAGCCTGTCACTAGTGCTTGTTATGATAAGCAGCATGTATGTACCTATCTGCAACCGTTTTCACATTATTCGAGCCAATAACGGCAAAATGACGTCTTTTTAAGGGTGGTACCCCTCTTTGACGCCCTCGTTCGAGAGGAACCCCTGCACCCAGTGGCACAAAATTTTGTCACGATAAACTAGAGACCTTGGGGCAGCCACAGTGAAGATTTTATGATCCTAGCTTGCACCGTTTTGATACAGATCACGAGTGACAGACAGACGGACGGACGGACGGACAGACGCCAAGATGATAGCTAAGACGCGCAAAGCATTCTGCTGTCACACGTAAAAATTCCTTTTTATTACCCCAAGCATCCTATTAGCTTTTTTACTGCCTGACTACACTGCTTATCCCACTTAAATCTTTACTCGCAATTACTCCCAAATCTTTTTCTTCATCTACTGTTTCCAATTTATTGCCACACATAGAGTAGTCAGCATGACAGTTGCTATGTCCAATGTGTATAATTTTACATTTGTCAGTGTTAAATAGCATCTGCCAGTCTACTGACCATTTTACCAAATTCTTCAAATCATTACAGTAGATGACTGTTGTTGGTTCTGTGCCCGTACTTTGACCTCGATGTCTGTTATTTGGCCTTGTACTGTCACCCCTTGGTCCACATCATTTAGTAGTCCTTTGTATTTTGCCTTGGAATATGTCACCTGATCTACAAGTACACTTCTTCTGTACACAGTTTTAAAACTTTTGGCATATTATGCGCCTTTCCGTCAGTAAACATCACTAAGTTATAAAAGCTCAAATGTCCATGTTAAATCCATGTGTTACAGTCAAATTTAGCAGAATTTCGGGGTTGACGAATATTCATGCAAATTAGGCAAAGGATATTTAAATGCTTTACTATGCAAATTAGTCATTTATGCTTTGCAGCATTCTGAACCTATTGACCTATTACACGTCTTTCTACCACTAACCGTCGCTAAGTTATCAACGCTCAAACAGGTCCAGTTTTTTTGGCCCACCCTGTATTTGATGTGCGTTGGAGTGCTACTCTTTGCTGTGCACTGTAATTTGTATTTTGACAATCACAGTCACTCTTTACTGTTCGGACATACCTTTTATAAGGGCCGGCATACTATGCCCCTACATTCTATGCCTGAAAGAAGTGTACTGTTGATACCAAAATAGCGACTAATCGGTGAGCTTAATACTGAAATGGGATCCCAGTATCCCGGATTACAAATTTTTCAATCCTGAATCTCGGGATTGAGAATTCAGTTCTGTGATTGCAATCACTACACTGTACTAACTGCACCAGCACTAAATATGTGATCAGACAAGCTAACCCCCAACCCTAGCCGTAACTATAATCTTCCATGCTTGGTCTGCTAATATTTGGTGCTGGTGCAGTTGGTGTTTGGCCGGTGCTTTTGGGGCTATGTTTTGTGCAGGTTTACGATAATTCTTAACTGTTTTAGTTAACTATATTTGGTGTGAGAGTCTTGTAAGTTACAAATATCAGGCATAATAATTATGTTGTACATTCTGGCCACGATTTTGTTTGCTCCTACATGTTCACTCGCTATTGTGAGGGTTTATACTTGTTTTGGTTTTTGCAGGTGTTATATATCACGGCACTCGCGCTGTACCTGGCACACCTGAGGTCGTACACAAACTGAAAAATTTGGTACAGTTCTCAAATGCATTGTTCTAATTTCTATCGTTGTGTTTGACTATAAAACTTGTATTGTCACATGATGAACTGTTTTAAAAATGGCACCAATTCAGCCTTTGTGATGACTTTGTTCTTACGCGCGAAAGCAGCTACTGCTTTCAGTGTGTCTTAGCCATCACAATTCTGTCTCTGTTCATCCATCCGTCCGTCTGTCTGTCACACGGGTGGATCAGTCAAAAATGGTGCAAGCTAGGATCACCAAATTTTCACCATCGGCTGCCTGGAAGACTCTAGTTTCAGGAACCGTAAAGCTTTTCCATAAATTCGAAGGTAGTCACCCCGAACGAGAGAGCTAATTGAGAGGCGGGTGGGCAAAATTTACAATTTTTGGCCAACAAGTTGCTGTATCTTAGTAATGGTGCGAGATAGGGCCTAGGTTGCTATTAATCACTAATAGGAAGTCGTACACTGGCTTTCGATTGGCGTCAAATTCAATGACCTTGAATGACCTTGAACACCAAAATAGGTGAGTTTGTGGATTTTTTTGGCGATTTCGGGCTGCGACACAAGTCTATATCACTCACAAGGTGTTGCCACGCTACTATTGTTATGCGATCCAGATAGAGAATTTGGTATTTGTATATTACCTTAGCATGAACACCCCAATTTTCAGCTAAACTACTGAACCAGAACTGCTATAGGCTTTTGCACGTCTCGTGAGCATTAGCTGAAATTTCTTGTCTCTTAACAAACAAGAAATTTGAGCTAATGCTCAGGGGCCACGCGAAAGCCTATAGCAGTTCCTGTTTGCAGGCTGTCAGTCTATCTACAGCCATTTCTTCGGGACTTTTATAAGGGTATCGCTCTTTGATGCCCTCGTGCGCAGTTTTCCTTGAACCTAGAAAATCGAGACTTGGACCGTCGAAATCTAAGTTCAATGCTGAAAATTTCATACGCAGCTTCTCCATGTTTATCTCAGTTGGTTTCGGCGCAATTCGCTCTTGCAATGTGTCTCGCAGCTCGAAATCACCAAAAAATACATAAAACCCCCTATTTTGACATTCAAGGTCATTGAATTGGGCGCCAATTGAATTGAGCGCCAATCGAGAGCCAGTGTACGACTTCTTATTAATGATTAATAGTAACCTAGGCCCTATCTCGCACTGTTACTGAGATACAGCGATTATTGGCCAAAAATCTCAAATTTTGCCCACCCCCCTGTCATTTAGCACCCTCGTTTGGGGTGACCCCCGTCGAATTTATGAAAAAGCTTTACGGTTCCTGAGACTAAAATCTTCCAGGCAACCGACGGTGAAGATTTGGTGATCCTAGTTTGCACCATTTTTGACTGATCCACCTGTATGATGGACAGATGGACGGACGGATGGACAGACAGACAGAGAGACGAACAGAATTGCGATGGCTAAGATGCACTGAAAGCAGTAGCTGTTTTCGCGCGTAAAAAGGGATAACTTGGACTGTATGTCTTTCACACAACCTTGTAAAATTTTAATCACAATTATATTTCAGGGTCACTGAGTCTGATATGAAACATTCACCCTCTTGCATTGTCTTTGCCATTTTTTTTTGTAAAACTCTGACTGTTATAATTGTAATTAATATATATTAATTATTAAACTTTTTAAGCATCATGTCTCATGACTTATTTAGTTACTAGTTATTGTTAGTCATAGTTGATGTCTGGAGCTTGCTTAGATGTTTGTTAGTTCGAACAGCCCAACAAGTGAATTAATTTGTATGACAGTATTCTCAGTATGTGTATTTGTGTAGGGGAAAAGGTTTTTCTATGTGACAAACAATAGTTCAAAAACTCGCAAAGAGTTCGCAAAAAAGCTGACAGACTTGGGATTTCCTGCCACAGAGGTATGTTCATGGTAAGTGTGTGTGGTGGCTTTTTTGCATTACAGTCAGATAATAAACAGCCATGTGCACCATCGTGAATACTGTTTTGTAAATATGAAATATCTCTTTCTTGTTTTGATAATCTGTGTTATTATATTATTTTATTGTATGTGCAGATTTATCTATTGTTTGTTTTATATTTTGTAAGGTGTGTATTTTTTTTATTCATTCAGTGCATTGATGTTATTGATCAGATGACAATAAAGGCACTCAGCTGTCAGAAATACTGCCTCAACAGTTCTGAAAGTTTACCCTTTGGGACATCTCTAACTTTGCATAATTCTGTAAAAATTTACTGGTTAAATAAAAACTGGTGTGTATATGCAGGGGTGTCTATCCCTCCTAAGTCCTTGGATCAAGTTTCCTCCCTAACTCAAGGTGATTCGCTGTAGGCGCTGAAAACAAGGCGCTGAAGGTGTCAAGGGGTGCAGAATGGGGATGGGGTATCCCCCTCCTCAGCCGACTGAGGGGGCCTGGGGGAGCGTCGTGAATTTTGTGCATTCTAAGCATCACAGAGCACTTCTGGTTGCAAGATATTGTAAATCATGTAAACAGCATATTACGAGCTAAAATGTAGTATGCCATAAAAACTGGGTAGCAGACTCGAGCATCGGTTACAGCAAGAACTAACGTTCGTGATATCTCGAGGACCAAGCAAACAGTAACAGCGTCACTATCAGCCTTATCATCATCATCATCACCTGCAGCAGCAGCAAGTTGACACTGCCACTGATAAACAAGACAGACACACAGACTAGAGGCCAGTTGTCATTGATATAGACCTAAGCAGCTTGCATGAGTGTCAACTGCGTCATGAGGAAACCGTGCATATACGTGCAGTATATCAGAAATGCAAAATTATAATAATTATAATATTCAACCCCCTTAATTTCCAAAAAAACTTTCTAGAAGAAAGATTTTTTGGGGAATTACTATATGTCTGCATTTCTGATATATTCCACACATGCAAAACTTTACTCTAGGGAAAGTTTTTGAAAAATTGAGGGGGGAAGTTGAATATTATAATTCTGCATTTCTGGTATGTTGCATGTACACTTCCCCCCCTAATTTCACAAACACTTTCTAGGGGAAAAGGTTTCTTGGAAAATTAGGGGGGATTAAAGGCTATAATTCTGTATTTCTGATATATTGCATAAATATGGAAACCTTCCAAGGGGGGAAGGTTTTGTGAGCAAATTAGGGCGGAAGTTGAGTATTATAATTCTGCATTTCTGATATAACATGCAATATATGAAAAATGCAGAATTATAATATTTAATTTCCCCCCTAACTTTCCAAGAAAAATCTTCTCCCCTATTTTTTCATGGAGCATTTGCTCCAATGTTTATATGGTGTAGACGCCCCTGTGTGTATGCATGCATGTAGGTGGCTAAATCGTATAAAAGTTAATTTAGCTGCCTTTTGCTAAAAATGCATCAATAGGTCTGTATCATTAGTAGGGCTTATCACGTTGTATGGAAAAAGATGCTTACAAGTCATTTTATCTACTTTATAATGACAAGTTCTGAGTTGGGTGACCTTAATTGAGAATATAACGATTAAAATTTTGTTATTCGTCAGAAATTTCAAATGCTTATTGAAATGATTATTTGTTAATTTTTGTAGCTCTGATTATTGTTACCATTATGGCATGGGTAGTTAGGTATGGTATATAAGCCACTAAACAACACAATTCCTTTTGATCTTTCATTTCTCTGAGTAAATTGTAATAAGGTGGAGAAGAACTGGTGTGATATGTGCACAGGATGAGGTAATTGGCAGCGGCTATGTTACTGCAGTTACATTGCAGCAGAAGTTCAAATACACTGGCAAAGCCTACGTCTTAGGCAGTCACAGTCTTGCTGCTGAACTCAGCCAAGTTGGAGTCACAGCTATTGGCACTGGGGTAAGCTGCTCAGACCTCTAGCTAACTGCATTTGCTTATGTTCTGGTAATGGAACAGTTTACCTGGAAGTTGTCTGGTGACATTTAATTAAAGGCCATGTCACATCAATTTACGTAACTGTTATAAAGTGCTAATTGGCTTTGTCAGATGCTAATTTGTCAATATTCATTAATCTTCTGCTTCCTAATACATCTTAATATCCCAAAATAAGGTTTAAAGTACTCACTTTTCCCTTTTCACGGTTTCGGCCATTTTCGGAAATGTGACATCACATACAGAGAAGAAGAAGAAGATTTCGCATAGACAGCTAGGTCCGTTGCAAGGTAGCTGATCCCTTTTTGGCGCTTTTAGCCGGCGAGGGTTGAACCCAATTAAGCTAGCATACAAGCCAAGTCAGCCGGATGGCCGGCTCTAATTAACAGGCAGCGCCTTTAACTGACTGGGCCAGTATACCAGCAGTCCTGGCCACAGTGCCTACTGTTACGCAGAACTTGCCGTTTCTTCTCTAGCGATGGCCATAACCACCGCCAGTACTCATTCTGCCATCCCACGTATTGTAGAAGGCGGAGTTGACTTAGTTGGCTTGGCTTCGTACTGTGGACAGTCACCCATCCAAGTACCAACCGGGCCCGCCGTAGAGTAACTTCGTTGATTTGACTCAGCGTGTTACCACTACACCACGCCGCCAACCAACGTCATATACAGGAGGGTTGCTAACTAGCTTTATTTAGGTCACATGCAGCTTAATTTATGGCCACATAACCTCAAAAAGGCCAAATTTTTCGTTAATAGTTAGCCCACTAAAAACCACAATATTCCAGCACATCGTTAATTTTACTAACCACACACCTCTCGTAGTGAACAGATAAACAATGACATAATTTCTGATGTCACCTGTGCATGATTACTTGTACCATAAATCAGATATTATTCTGAGCAAAACCAATGGATTTGCTGTTATCAGTGCGAATGTCAGTTTGTCAACAAAGCGTTCTGAAAGTGACATCATTAGTTATTGTGACACGTTCGGGCACGTTCATCCGTCACAACATATTTCTCTGAAAATTACTTCAGAGCGATGTTTGCATTTTATTGGATTAGTGTATTATTAATTAGTGTTATGTTACTACACTTTTTTTAGCCAATATCATTTTCTTTTCGTGTGACTTGGACTTTAAGAGGACTTGCGAAATTTGGATAGAGACTGCCAGACCAGAAAGGGCAGCTTTTTCTGAAGGCATCACTGTTACAATGACTGTATGTCAGTTTATTTGTCCATCTGTCATATTCATGTACCCTGTAAACCTTGTTAAACCTTAGGATGGAATGAGATGTGATTAGTTAGGGAGAGATTTGTTACGTCCCTACTTTCTAGTAACATTGTATCAGACAGTAGAACAGGCTCGTTAAGCAGTAAGCATAATGCTGGTTTCCTTGACATTTTATACCCTTTCTTTTGTTTTGCATACATTTACTTTTTGCAGCTATGTTATATACTACATTGCTACAGTCATTTATAGAGTGTTCTGAGATTTGGCAACTGGATGATTTGTTGATTGAAATTAACATTTTTTCTGTTACATGATAGCTTACTAGGTACGTCAGATCTCAAGTTGAAACTTCATATAGTGGTAGTGGCAGTAACGGTTCTAGCCCGCAGTATCTGTGGAGGCACGGCCCCATGGCGAGCGTGGTAGCGGGAGTCTATAATGGGGTTCTAGGGGCCTGCTGCCAGTGGGATACAGGGGCAGAGCCCTTGGTCAGGGGGCAAAGCCCCCCTGAAGTTGAAGCAATTTTTGTTTTTGAACGTTCAATGGAAGCTGCAAAGTTTCCCACTTTCTAAAGTTTGGAAATGCAAAGAGATTAGATATTTGTGTTTTTGCAAAGAATCATGAGTGGCCACGAAACTGGGTTGGGGGGCTGGAGCAAAACTGGAGGGGCCTGTGCCCCCCCGGCCTTGGCCTAAAACCACCACTTGGTCGTGGACTGTGAGCAGTTGATGCCTTGCCCACACCTATTAAGCTTGTGCCCAGATCTACATTTAGGAATGCAATAACTTCCAACAAGACCTTAACTTTGCTTGTTTTGTGTGTGTTGCAGCCAGACAGCACAACTTTCAGTGAGATTGAGAGTTCAGCTATAACACTAGACAAGGAGGTTTGCTTTCATATATGTGCCATTTTGTGAGCTGTTGCTAGCATAACTTGACAATTTGTCCATCTGAAGTACCCCATATTCCAAGATAAAACCAATTTTAAATTTACTTTACGCACAATAAAATAAATAAAATACTGGCAAAAAGTAGAGTTTGGAGACAAAACAGACGGATTTTGAGTCATTAAATTTAGTGGAAATTGGTAGTATTGATGATGCCAGCAGACAACGTGGGTGCTAGTATTGGGTAAGTTTAAATCATTATTGTGGTTTGTCAAAAATGTGACTTCCGTCACAGTAGTAGTAGTAGTAGTAGTAGTAGTAGTAGAGATAGTGGTAAGATAGTGGTAGTGTAGGCGTAGGTTTATGGTAACAATAGAGGTAAGGTAAGTTATGGTAGGGGTAGAGTATGGTAATAGTAAAATAAGGGTTACTTATAGTCGTAGTAGAAATAGGAGTAGCAGTAGTTGTGGTAGTAGTCGTAGTGGTTATTTTACTGCCAGATTTTATTCAGCTCCAGATTACTTCCAACGGCAATAAAACTGCAAATATTCATGTAAAAAACTGTTCAGTTTATATAGGCTACAGTGTAAGGGTGACATCTTGGTTGTAGATATCACCACATCACCATTACACAATGTCAGAAGAACTTTGCTGACTGTGTAATGGTAAAGTTTAAAGTTTGAATTATTAAATTGTGATTTGTGCTGTTTTATATCTACAACCACGATGTCAACCTTACACTGTAGCCTATGTAAACTGAACAGTTTTTTTACATAAATTAGCAATATTAACGTACAGTGTTTGTGTACTAGGTACGCTGTGTGGTGTCAGGGTTTGACAGTGATGTGAACTATGCCAAGGTGGCGAAAGCTGCGACGTACCTTCGACAGCCGGGATGTCTGTTTGTGTCAACGAACACGGACACTGGCCTGCCATGTGGCGGCGACTGCATACTGCCAGGTAGCATTATACTGACTGTTGTCACTGATTGTTGGTTACAGTTAGTGTCTTAGTGTCTGTCATTGATGAATGAATTTGTCCGGAACAGTTTGCTGAAATATGCAATCTTTGCACCTTCTGTGGTTTCTTTTCCAGTCCCATCTGAAAACTTATCTGTTCTCTGTCTCTTATCCCACCTTTGTTTGTGATGCTTAGTTTCTCTCTGGCATTTAAATTGCTTATGTGGCTTTCCTACTCACTTGCTTACTTATTTACTGTGCATGGATTACACGATGTGTGTCCATCAAATTAAGTTGTTTTGAGTGATTTAAAAGTCTAGAAACTTGGATCATATAGTTCATGGTACAAAGCATTAGCAATAATAAAAATCAGAGCAAAAAACTTGAACAGTTTACAAAGCTATGTAAGGGCGATATGAGGCAAAACTCGAAAACAGCAAGAATGGTTTTGGGGCGATATTATCGCGTGTTGAATTTCAGACTGGCCCTTACAAGACTAGCCATTCTAAATACTTGAAAAATATTACTGTAGGCCTATATCCTAAACAAAATTTTGTTTTAGATACTTTTACTAGGTGCCCAGCTAAGCTAAGTGAAAGCCGTTTTCGAGTGTTGACTCATATCGCCCTTACGTAGCATTGTAAACTGTGAAAGCCGCTTGTGAGAATGCGTGAGCCTATGTCATTGTCCGTTATGTAAGTTTTTACTCAATGTAATTTAACGCACAGTGAATTTTAAAGTTAAGATAATAATAATTCAATTTTTTCTTTCTTAACAGTAACGGCCTATATATTGTATAGCTATAATTTTCTGTTACTGGCACGCTGCCAGCATTGCAGCTGGTCACGTCACAGGCAACGAATAATCTGCTGCTGGCCTACTGACGTCATTGTCACTATGACGTCACGCCACTGCATGCACATGCAGACAGACAAAAAAATCAGCAGGCAATATTACAATAATTACGATAAATAACAGTTTGTTTGCTTTTACTACTAGTACCCGAATATGACATCCATGACTGCTCAGATAACGTTACAATTCCAGGTAAATGGAACAGGGACTTTATCCCATGCTTCAATGATAATTATTATTCCAGGGTCTGCTGCTAGTCAACCAAGGGTGAAGTTAATTACGGTTAATTACGGTGCTGGATGTTTGATGAAGTGTCGCACGATGAAATTGCACTCTGTTAACTGTCGCCACGATGTACTGTCATCTGATGAACTGTTGCCGATTAACTGTCAAGCGATTAAGTGTTGTGCGATGAAGTGTCATGGAACCGAAGATGTTTCTTTTACATGAGTGCTATTGTTGAGTACTTGGTGGTTGTACATTCACCAGGTGCTGGTTCAATACTTGCAATGGTGCAGACAGCAAGTCAGCGAAATCCTGATGTGATCTGTGGTAAACCACACAAACCAATGTTCGACGTCCTTGTTACCAAGTACAACATCGACCCAAAGAAGACTTTGATGATAGGTGATCGGTAGGTATACTTTGGTCTTTATTTTCTTATTTGTTCATTCTATTTAGTATGAAAGTGTAGACATAAAAGCACACAAGATGATGTTAAAACAATGTAATAAAACAATATCATAAAAACTTAAACCCACGTAAGACGCACGTAGATCAATGTCACAGTTTAGACAGAATTTATACATCCTATCAGCTGCTTTTAACAGACAATAACTCATAATTTCTTATAATGTCTGGATTTGCTATTCATGTGCATTCCATAATTTATTTGCACACGTTTACGTCATTCGGCTCCAGTCCACAGAGAATGTGGACAAATATTAAGTAAGCAAGTAAAACGTGAATTATATAGTGCTTTATGTTAAATTAACCTCTTATGCGCTAAGTCCTCAAGTTCTTCATGAAATCTGTTTATTTATTGTCAGAAGTTACAAGTTTATCTTTAAACCATTTGATATGATAATGATCCATTACTAATGCCACAAGTTGATAGGTTGTTGTCATGTTATTTGAATTTTGGCATCATTTTGAAATCATTGGAATCACTTGATGCACAAACTTCATCTTGAAGCTGCTACCAGCTACATTGGTACATTACTTACTTTATTTTTGTCTGCATCAAATGTTTAATTCCAAAAGCTGAAGCAACACTTTTCCAAGCATGTTTCTTATAATCCAACCAGCACTATCTTAGCACAAAAGCATGTCTACTATCACTACCATCGCTATTTTCTATTTTGTTTACCTGCGAGAATTTTTCAACTGTTAAGGAAATGACCAGAAGATGCCAGCCTAATTGTTGGGAATTGTCTGGGAATTTTGCGTTGATTCCAAGTGTTTACCCTGTAACTAACTGGTGTTTGGAGTTAATTGTTATATTACTGATGATGGTGTTGAATTGTGAAAATTTTCAGGCTGGATACTGACATCCTATTGGCTGGTCGCTGTGGCCTGCAGTCTTTGCTCGTACTAACCGGTTTTTCCACACTGAAGGAAGTCGACATGAAAAAGTCCAGCAGTTCAGTGGACGATCGTAAACAAGTTCCTGACTTTTACCTCCCATCACTAGCCGACCTGGCAACTCTGCTGGGTTGACTTTAGCCATGTTGACATACAGGCTACTATGACTACTTCCTCTGTACTCTGCCATTTTCTGGTTTAATCTGGAACGTTGAGGCACTTATGACACATAGGAATATCCCTCTGAAGAGCAAAGCTGGCAAGGTTTCCTGGCATTTTGTCTGGAATTGTTGAGATTTTTTGTTACAAAATTTTTTGGAGTATACTTGAACATTTATGCTTTCTACAGGGTGGGCCAAAAAACCGGACCTGTTTGAGTGTTGATAACTCTGCGATGGTTAGTGTTAGAAAGACGTGTGATACGTCAAAAGTTTCAGAATGCTGTAAAGAGTAAACGTCACATTTGCATAGTGAAGCATTTAAATATTCTTTGTCTAATTTGCATAAATATTTGTCACCCCCGATATTCTGCCAAATTTGACTGTAACACATGGATTTAACATGGTTATTTTAGCTTTTATAACTTAGCGATGTTTATTGATGGAAAGGTGCGTAATATGCCAAAAGTTTCAAAATTGTGTACAGAAAAAGTGTACAACTTGCATGTTTCAACATTTGCATATTCTTTGCCTGGTTTACACAATTTACTCCATCCCTAAAATCAATGAACTCGGGCACATGGGAGTACAGGCAAATGCCTAATTTCAGGGGTAATGAAGATTTATGCAAAATAGGCAAACAATATTTAAATGATTTGCTATGCAAATTTGGCTCTTTTTGTCTACAACATTCTAAAACTTTTGACGTAGAACATGCCTTTCTATGGGTAAACATCGGTGAGTTATCAACGCTCAAACAGATATGGTTTTTTGGCCCACCCTGCATATCTGACACCAGAGAAACGATTGCTAACCCAGCATCTATTCAGAATCTTGTCATGATAATAACATCAGTAAACTAAAAGTTTACAGGACAATGTAAGAAATGAAAATAAGGCAATTGTGCAGAGGATGTTTCCGTGCAACTTTGCCCCGCGTGCTGATGGCCACTAGGAATGTTTGTTGCAACTTGTTGAATGACGTTCTCTGTGATCTTAACACTCAAGAGTTGTTAATGTTGCTTCAGCTAGGATTTTTATCTAGGTTTATGTCCATTGGATGCTATAGGAATGTTTAGTGTTTCTGTGTTACATGTGTTGTTTTCTGAAGGTTGTTAACATTTTTAGAGCTTTACTGTTAAGGCTAGTTTTTTAATTGTATTTGACAGCAGTCACCGATGTCCGTAGTCTTCAGTAGCATTCTACTGAACATATGCATTCTGTTCTGTGATCATAATAACACAACAGGATTCATTGTTAGCATAAATAACCACTTAATTACTCTGGTGTGATATGACTTAAACTGAACAATAATGCCCTTGGGCAGTAGATAGCGAATGTCATAATTATGTTAACCATGTTATGCACAACAGTGAGACAGTGCAATTGGCTTTTTCCTATTTTGTACCCTCAATTACATGAAGACCTTAGTTGCATTACATTTGCAATGTACGATGTAACACATCCATGTTTTTCATGTAATGGAAGCACTATAAATTTTACATTAACATTTGTAGTCAAAACAGCTGTAAAGACTGACAATGAACCAACGCAAAGAATAGCGTCACAGAGGACAGCATATACAAAAGTGGTTTAATTTACAAGACTTCCTATGTCATTCCAAGTGAAAACCTGCACAAAAAGTCTTGATGTAGCAATAGCCTACAAGGCTACAAAGAACATGCCATTCACAAAAATTCTTATGATAGACTTAGGGATAACTGACGCAATAACCTATGAAAGCTCCTGAGGTGACTTAGTCAAAATTGTTGGCTGACCGTTAGTCTGAGCTTTGGGTGTGATGTGTCTGTTGTCCATCTGTAACGAATGTGTTGTGGCTAAACCCTATGTAGGGGGTCGGTGATGATACCGTTGAATAGGGTGATGACGTTTTTTTATAGGCTGTCAATAGTGACCATTTCTAGCCGACCGTACTTAAGTAACGGTTGATCTGTTGTCATGGTTGTTGTCCATCTGTCGTCTGTTGTCTGTTACGGATGTATTGTCGTTAAACGGTGCGAAATAGGGCTTAGGTTGCTATTGATCACTAATAGGAAATTGCATACTGACTTTCAAATGACACTTAAATCGATAACCTTGGATGACCTTTAAGCGTCATTAATGCAGTATGGTAACGTGAAACTCCATGGCCATATCTCGGAAACGGTGAGAGATACGGTTTAGGTTACTATTAATCACTAATAGGAAATGACATATGCCTTGTCATATTAGATGGGAATCATTGACCTTGGATGACCTCGAAGGCCATTAAGCGCTATTGTAGCTAAACGTTTCGAGATAGGACCAGGTTGCTATTGATCACTAATATGAAGTCGCCTATTGACTTTCAAATAACATAAAAATCATTGACCTTGGATGACTGAAGATCACTGACAACGAGTACAACGACATCTGGGCTTCTTTTTCTCTGTGCAGCGGTTTGACCGCAATGGGGAATGCAACCCGGGTATAACCCGGCTGTTTTCAAACCCGTAAACCTGGGTTTGAGAGCGGGCAAAAACCCAGGTTTACTGATTTAATCTTGGGTGTCAATCAGTAGGCTTATATGCAGTATAAAATTGCTGACAATAGGCCTAGATTTTACTTTTTTGGTCCGATTGTTAAGCCTGGCCCTTTGGTAGGCCTACAAGTTGTCGTCTGTCTGTCTGTCTGTAACGGATGTTTTTATGGCTAACCGGTAGGTAGAGGAAAGCTTTTTACACGAATAGTTAGCTCTGACAGAATTATAGTAACGTGGGCATGCAGAATTTGGGCGATGCGGTGCAAGGAAAACATTTTCAAATTTGAAGTTAAATGGATGGGGTAGGAAAAGTGTGCGTTTTTCAAAGGAAAACTGGCCGTATCTCATATTCTATTTGCAAGGTTTCAAGTTCAATCTATTAGTGCTATGCTCATATGCTTAAATGCTTCTAGAGCTGGTACTGTTTTTAACTTACTTCCTACATCTAACCGCTTACAGTCCACGGCAAGTGACTTTTATCCCCCCAAATCGAATCAAAATCGGGTGCAACTTACCCCCCCCCAGTTTTGGGTTGAGGTCCCCTAATTTCTGACTTAAGTTTTCACTCTCCATTTTGGGCTTTTTCCCCTTAGTGAGAAAGTTTTGTAAAGGGTGTAGTTTGCCCAGTGAAAATGGGGCAAGTTTTGATGTACAACTTTATCACCTGCGCCCACCAGGTAGGCCTATAGGGATAGAAGCGCACTGACCACGGCTCCCGACTGGCGAGTCTACCTCTAATAGGCCTGCACTGTTTACACGAGGATCGAAAGCATACATGAAGCACACTTAAAGCACACGTCGTGCACTTTTTCACCTGCAGTTTGATAACGGTGCATATTGAATACTATATAGTGATTGCAATCCTGGGATCCGGGATTGAGAAATTTGTAATCCCGGGATCCCGTTTCGGGATTAGGCTTACAAAGTAGTCGCTGTTTTGGTATGCACAGTAGACTTTATTAAGGCCTATTTCATGTACGAGGATGTAGCAGGCAGACCGTACGGAAAATATTGCGAGTTTAGGGAGTGACCGTGACCGTTAAAACGCAAATTATAGTGCACAGAAAGAGTATAGTACTCTAACGCGCATTAAATATTTTATTTATTATAGGACTAGAATTGTTATTTTGTCATTCAGCACTCAAAAAAGTACAATTCTAACGAATTTTTGTAATCCCGAAATCCTGGGATTGGGACGCCGCCAATCCGATTCGGGATTGGCGAAAAAAGCCGGGATCCCTGGATTGCAGACACTATTGAATGAATACGTGTGCTTTTTGGGTGCATGCTTCATGTATGCTTTCTCGTGTAAACGGGGTAGGCCTATAAGTGTAAGTATACAGTAACTACCGCGACACTGGCCGCCCGCCAGCTGTACCCGGCCTCCAAAACAGGAAACCCGGGTACCCGGGTTTGGAGGCCGTCAAACCCGTAAACTCGGGTTTGAACATACACTCCAGGTTTGCATTCCCTATAACCGCAATTTTGAATGCTTTCTTCGCGACCAATCAGAAGTCGGACACTGGCCTTCGGATATATGCGGTACGGTCGGCCCACCCTAGGAACAGCTGGGCTTTTGTGGAAACTAGAGAGGCTCCCGTAAATGCTCTCACGAGCCAAAAAAACACTTCGCACCGGCCACCGGGGTTTGCTTATTCACAAAGATAATGACACATTCTGTTACTTATTTACGCTTCAACTTTAAGTCTACTTTTATCGCACTTGTTTTGTTTTTGTTTCCGCATTATGTATAATTATCATATTTTGCTATAATTTGTTATTTACTCGGGAGTATGTAATATGGAGGTGAAGGTAGAAGCTGAAAGTATTGATATCACTCTAAGTTTACATGACGACAAGCCAACTGTTGGTATGTTTGCCTTGTTTGGTTGTTCTGAAGTTATATAAACTGCGCAAGGTGTTATCTGCCGTGAAAATTTACGGAAAATAAATAGGCCGGTAAAAATCTATATTACAGCCGCCACCTCAGATTGCTTCAGAATCAGAAGTGACTGAAATGGTTAGAATTAGTGTTGTTGTGCATGTTTCAGACTAAGTTAATTATAGGAAACTGCAAATAATTGACTATTGAGACCCGAGAACAAAGTTCAGTTTTTGGGTGAATTCCGTCATTCTAAAGATGGTTTTTTTTGATGGGCCTATAAAGAATAAAGGGGCTAAGTCTTTTTTGGGGAAAAACACGAAAAAACACTAGTGCTGCCACCTACGGAATGAAACACATTCTAAACTCAATAATACAAAAATAATTTTATAGCTGAATAAGCCGCATTAACAACCAATAAAACTAGCTAAAACAACTTAGTGATGCCACTTTGTGATTGAATATTATACCAAAAAAATTTAGAAAAAAATAAATAAGCTGAGTAAGCAGCAATGTAAATCCTAGATGAATACAAAAATGCCCAAAAGCACGAAAAGCAAACTGCCACCCCCCTGGGAAAAACAACGAACTGCAGATACTGAATAAGCAGCATATGAAGAACGACAGAATTAATATTATTGCTTATCCCCACTCAAAACTCCAAATTTATTCTCGGGTAGCACTATGTCACTCAATTGCAGTTTCCCATAACTAAAGTCTGAAACATGCATAACAACACTAATTCTACCTATTTCAGTCACTTCTGAAGCAGCATTAAAGCAAACAAATAACAAACCAGCCTACCTTGTTCTGCCGAAAAAGTAGCCCGACACACTGATAATAGACCTACTGCCTTTTGCCCAGAACGATGACATAATGCACCAGAAACGCCACGTACAAAACTGCAGCATCGTGCAGCTGCATGACCGACAATTAACATTATCGCCACAAACCGCCGCCATTATCAAACTCGAAACTATATCAACCACCAAACCACAACAGAAGCACGTGCTTATACAACAGACTAGACATACTGACACCGCCAAATGACCTAACGTGATCACATGATCACTCATATAGGCGGGCACTTGGGACGACATACGCCCACAAGGTCACGACGCACGCAGCCAACGTCAGTAAATAACATCTGGCTAGTGCTTGTTTGGAAGCAGGTTTTTTTCACTACTTACTTTTTTCACCAACAGGAACAAACTAACGTGACAGCTATAGCGACACCTAGCGAGAGTTGAGAACAAAAACAACGGATCGATATCTGTATAGACAATAGATAAGTCCAACAAAGTCACATATAAATGAGACCTAATATTAATGTATGAATATCGGCATGCAATTTACAGCAACGATTCAACACCGGTAAGTCTAATGCTAGTCAGAATTTGTAACAAAAACCAGCCATTGTCTGGTGCTTATAACATAGATTAATACCTAGGCCTATCATTAGGCCTATCTGCTGTGAATTTGCATCGAAACAAAGTACAGTAGAATAATTGCCAGTGGTATTTAGTACAGTATTATCATATTATGCAAGCAATAATAGCAAGTTAGCAACTTCTGTAGTCTGTAGGCCCAACTTATGTAATTGATCACATCACTGGTAAGCGGCCATGGCTTTTGAGGTGATGTATTTCAAAAATGTATAAACTATACGCAATGAGTCAAAAACACAGCACTAATCTTTTGTCTATATTTTCCTGGCCTAAAGTAACTACCAGATACGTTGCGTAAGGTTGGCAGCAAGTGTGGTGAAAAAATCAAGTTAAGTTTTCTCAACATGCAAATTTTTCACACCACACATAATTACCACTATTATAAGAGAACGACATAATGACGTGATTAACGTCACACAACTTAAATTGTGTGATTATTTGCTTATTTCTCAGCTTCAATATACATGTTTTCATACATCAGTTTTCACGGCATATATCCAAAAGTAAAAGGATGTTACCATTAAAATTCACGGAAAAGTGTACAACTTGCATGTTTCAGCATATAAATATTATTTGCCTGATTTACGCAAATCTGCCCCACCCCTAAAATCATGCTTAATTGGCAGTAACACACGAATTTATCTTGATTTTCATTCAGCATACAGTGAAATATCAACAGTCGTTAACGCATACATTGAGTTTAGATGAAATTCGACATAGGCAGTTGCCCATCTTTTGCATTTATAACCGTCATCAGTCTTTTTAGGCAGCTGATCTATCGCTGGAGTCAATGATCAGCTGAGCCCAGCATTCGATTAGCACACATTTTAGCCGGTCAGTTACTCAAATTTTGTGACCATGCTGTCTGTTGCAATGCCCCCACACTGTATAATTCACAGAATTTAAATCTGAACTTTTTGCAGTAAGTTTTTGAATTCAATGAACTCGGGCACATGGGAGTGCAGGTAAATGCCTAATTTCAGGGGTAGTGAAGATTTATGCAAATAAGGCAAATAATATTTAAATGATTGGCTATGCAAGTTCGGCCCTCTTTGTCTACAACATTCTGAAACTTTTGACATATAACACGCCTTTCTACAGGTAACCGTCGCTGAGTTATCAACGCTCAAACAGGTTCGGTTTTTTATGGCCCACCCTGTATAGCGTTCCTGCAGACATATTTAAGCTTGAAAACCTATTATGTTTTACCCATATTTCCAATATGCTTTTGGTGAAAAAAATTTAGTACTGTTGTTTGTTTTGTGTATTTTTCCTAAATTTTGCTTTGCTTTAGTGAAAGTGTTTTAATAATGAATGTGTGTTGACAGAACACCAGCAAAGTCATTCTGGAGAGAAACTGTTTGAGTGTGCTGTTTGCAACAAAAGATTCACGAAATCATCAACTCTTGTTACACACACCCGAATTCACACTGGAGAAAGACCATACAGGTGTGTCTTATGTGAGAAGGCATACAGTCGATCTACAGATTTGAACACTCACATGAGAGTCCACACAGGAGACCGACCGTATGACTGTTCACTGTGTAACAAGAGTTTCAGCAGATCCTGCCATTTGCAGACACATAAACGTCATGTGCACAACAACACAAGACCCTACAACTGTTTTCACTGTGGGAAGTTGTTTAAAACTAGTGGTGAACTGAAGTGTCATGTGCGTATTCACAGTGACGCAAAGCCGTATTTATGTAGTCACTGTTCAGACTGTTTCACGTGGCGTCACCAACTCGTGAATCATCTGCTGAAGTCACACAATGAAGGTATTTGGTTTACATGTCACATTTGTCAGAAGAAATTCAGCCGCAATGGTAATCTAAAGGTACATTTGCTTCGTCATGATGGTGTGAAGCCATATGTTTGCTTCGAATGTCCAAAGTGCTTCTGTACAGCCTTTGAACTGAGAAAACATTTCACTGCACACTCGGATTATAAATGTTTTCGCTGTGGTCTCTGTGGTAAATACGTCAAACGTAAACAAACGGTTGTAAGTCACTTCAAGAGATGTGCTCATAAACTGCTGTTTATCACTTCCCTAGCTACGGACAATGTCTAAACCATACAATGTCTAAACCATTCTAACCAGAAATAGAGAGAGAAACAGGAAACAGTATCAGACACTTGTGGAACTGTTACATTCAACGCTAGACCTAGGTCCTTGATAAGACAACAACAATGCTGATGATGAATCTATGTTAATGTGCATTTTTTTCTGTAAGTGTAGTTTTGATGTGTACTTGATGTAATTGCATGTTAACAGCTGATGTAGTGTACGTTGAAATGTGTCCATTATGCTTTGTGTATTAGTGTCTTTAGTATTAGTATTTTTTCTTAGTTCAGCTTTAAGCTGCGGTTTCCCATTTTCAGATTGAGCTAATTTTGCGGCAGCAGGGTATGCTGTGGGATCATTATTAGTAATAGTGTCTTCCAGTGATGTCTGATGAACTAAGACTGATTTGAAGGTGGAGCTGTGTCTTTCAGAATAGATAAGATAATAAATAATAATAATAATAAATAACAGAATAAGATAGATATAGATAGAATAGATGCAGTCAGTGGGAAACTGATGGCCATATTGTTATTGTCTTGGTTAATTCCAATGCAGTCACCAAAAATTACTAAACTTTCTGCTGCATAATGCACATACATTTTCAATGCAAATGGCATCCCCGTCAGGTTTTTGATAAGACATACACAGAAACAGAAACTCTACTTCCTTCACCTATAAAACCTCGTGTTTGGGCAGACATAGAGAACTATAGGGGCCTATGTATTGCAGACTTTGGCTGGTTGCTACGATATGGCTAGAAATGAACTGTAACTGTTTATCTAGCTGATTATCTTACAATTCAAGCCGCTACTGGCTATGACAACAAACGCCAAAATTGACGTTTTAAGATAATATATTGTAATAAACACACAATAATACGCAGTAACAGTTAGTCAAGTCAACTAGCTTCACATTATTTTATACGTAAAATGGCTGGCTATCTATACATTTAAGCGTTTTTTATTACGGCAAAGCAAGCAGCTTAGCAAGCCAGCATGCACACACGCCTGATGATGGCTGTCGTCAATTCAAATTCTCCCAGCTTCTGCCGCCGACGTTTGACATCCAGAGTATCTGTTGTGCTACAGCCTATACAGTTCCTGTTGCAGTATCGACCTTTAAGATGATTTTATCTGATCTAACTTGCGAGGGATTTCTAAGTCGAGAAAGTATATTTTGATTGCGCTGTTGAGGAATGAGATGATGGATAGTATTAGATACATGAGTCTAGTTGAGTCATTTAATTTTAAAGATGCGAGATAAACTATCTTGAACCATTCCGTCATCATCCCTGCTGATGAGTGCTGACCTGAAGCGGATTGCAATAAAATTTAATAAGTTCCTTCATGAGCAATGCCCGGCTCCTCCACAGAATTTAACAGAAATATGTTCACAACTTACTGAGTTATCTACTGTACAAACAGCAAACGGCCCCGAGTCACGGAGTCAGGCAGGCACAGACAGCGAGTCAGCGACAGTGACTGAAATCGAGAGATGTACCGAATGCTTTATCTATGTTTGTATCGTGCTGGGTTTTTTAAAAATATTTTTATCTATGTTTACATATTAGAGGTCAAGGATGTCGGACGTTCAAAGCAAGAAGACTGAGGTAAAAAGTGAAGAAGTTTCACCAGGTCGTCGAAATTTTCTACAAGTTGCCAGTAGAGCATGTTATAGATACTTACCCGCCATAGGATCTGCCAGTTGCCTGATTTTTACGACGGATATAACTAATCCAAGGATACTGCAAAGGTGGGCGATATTCAGACTTAATAAAGCTTGTTTTGCTGCTACGCTGTGTCTCCACGTCCGAAAGTCGGACGTGGATTCCCTGAGACTCCACGTAATCCACGTCCGACAGTCGCAACGGATACGACTTTCGAACGTTGTGACACTGCACAGTGCAGTGTTTCAACGTCCGAAAGTTGTAGGCTAAGGTGTGCAAATATGATTCGCATCGTACGAGTGCGTACTGCCGTACTAACTGTCTGAGGCGACGACCGCCTGCGACGCACGCCCTCAAGGCAGCGGTCAACTGACGCTTTCAAGTGAGTGAGTGAGTGAGTGAGTGAGTGAGTGACGCTTTCAACCTAGCAGAAACTAGGATATCACAAACACAATAATGAGCTTCACACCATTCATGCTCAAAAATTTAACATTCCTCTTCTTTAAATTCTTTCTTTCAACTTTTGCAAATCCTGAACGCTTTCACCCACAGCCTTTCTGCACTCAATTCATGCTCCAATGTTACACCTTGACTCGGGTGTACATCTATCACCACATAATTCTCTGAAATATGCTAAATTTGAACTTTAAGCCTAAACCTAACCAAATTGTGCCCTTAACCTTACCAAGGTACTAAACTGAAAACAATTATGCTAAGCTTTGCATGCAACGCTAGCGCAACTTATAGAATCTCTGACTGGCGGACGTAGAGCCCCGGTGAATAGCCGTTTAACTTTCGGACGTCAAGACACTTTGTTACTGATAATGTTGCAGTTTAGCCTCCTAAATTTGTGAGATATGTACAAGCTAGTATAGTATGTTGCATTATCATAAAGTAGTCATTATTTGTAGAGTGTGTGTAATTAAGCATCATTTTAGATTGTCTAAAATGCTGCTATTTTATTCATATATTTGGAAGCAAGGTGATATGTTCAGATTGCTGATCTGAGAATCTTGGACCAAAATTGATATCTTCAGATCAGTGATCTGAAAAATGTGTAAAAACTTATATGTTGAGATCGGCAATCCCACCACTCCAAAGATAGTCTGCCATAAGTGGCGTCCTGCCATAAGGGTATGAGTCTGCGGTGGTACGAGCACTTATCGGTGCCAGATGGCCAACTGACAACCTCAACCCTAACAGGATATCATGGGTTACATACAGTATCAGTCAACTCCAATAGATTCACCAATGTTACATTGTTATTATGGGTGTCCATCTATCATCATGGAATTCTGTCATATGCAGTAACCCTATTTCAAGCCTAACCCTGATATTAAGTCCTTAACCCTAAACTCTAACACTTACCCTAACTATAATCATAACTGTAACCCTAATAAAATAATGATAAATCTTACTGCATTACGCATAACATTAGCACCCCTTCAAGAATCTATTTGCATATTGTGCATGGTGACACATCCAGAACAGCGATCTAAAAACCTTGGACAAAAAGTGATACCTTCAGATGAACAATCTAAAAGGTGTGTAAAAATTGGTACTCTCAGATCGCCGACCTAAACATACAATTGTTGAATTTGGAATGCCTTCAGATTCACATTAAAGGCCAAACTGTCGCATCAATTTACATAACTGTTGTAAAGCACCAATTGGCTTTATCAGATGCTAATGTGTCAATATTCATTTATCTTCTGCTTGCTAATATGTCTTAATACCCTAAAAATAACATTTAAAGTACTCACTTTTCCCTTTTCATGGCTTTGGCCATTTTTGGAAATGTGACATCATGTACAGGAGGGTTGCTAACTAGCTTTATTGCTTTGAGGTTAAGTGTAGCTTAATTTATGGCCAAATAGCCTCAAAAAGGCCAATTTTTTCAACAATAGTTAGCCCACTAAAAAAGCCACAATATTCGAGCACTGTTAATTTTGCTAACTGCACACCTCTAGTAGTGAACAGATAAACAATGGCATAATTTCTGATGTTACCTATGTGCCATTACTTGTACTATAAATTGACATTATTCTGAGTAAAAGCGATGGATTTACTGTGTTTTCAATGCAAGTGTCAGTTTGTCAACAAAGCGTTCTGAATGTGGCGTCATCAGTTATTGTGACACATTCGGGTGCATATTTCTCTGAGAATTACTTCAAAGCAATGTTTTCATTTCATTAGGTCAGCGTATTATTAATTAGTGTTGCATTTTACACATGTTTAGCCAATATCTTTTTTTCATGCGACTTGGACTTTAAGTGCTTCAGCATTGAGCATAACTTGGTCATATCCCATGGTCCAAACTTGTCTTCCCATTCTTGCTGTCAGCTGTATAATCAGTATCATGTCATATGTCTTAATTGTGTTGGTTTGTGCATTGTTTTTAGCATATTTGCTCCACATGAAGAGCTGGTGTCGAAGGTACTACTGTTAAACTCACTTGTTGGTCTGGGAGTGTACTTGTACAGTCGCCATCACATGCAGTTGGCAAGTCCATCATGGCAGATCATATACTCAGTTGGTGGCGCAGTGATGTTTAATCTTGGCAATGTCATGTTCTGTGTAGTCACCAGGGTGTTACTGCCACGCTTTGACGCCCTACGCACAGTTTTCGGTGTGGCTTCTGGTGCAGTGTTTCTGGCCATCGTGGGCCGATATTTGCAGTTTGTTGATGATAATCTTAGTAGTATGACATAGCCATGACTTATTACAGATGTATGAAGCTGTTGATTTGCTAACTGGTTAACTGAAATGCCTAACCGGTTAACCAAAAGTGGTGGATACAGAAAATAAAATATATATGTATTGTGACTTTCTGACAGTACACACAACTAACTCAAACTCCATGTATATATTCTTCCACTTATTATGGTTAGTAGTGACTATAGCATGAGTTTTTAAAAACTGAGTGTGGTAAATGGAAAAACTACTTAGTTGAAGTTGGTTGTGCCAGGTTAATAGGTTCACATATGTTTTGTTATTTATGTCCACCATTATAGGTGGATCTGTAGGTTAATTTGCTAATGCGTTAACTGTTTGTTATAAATGTACAAAACATCAGTCTATAAGTAAGTAAGTAAGTAAGTAAGTATGTGAATATTTAAAGTGCACAATGTCAGCCAGTGGCTGAATCTGAGGCACTTGGCTATACACTTATTAATGGCAACATTGAAGAACTCACACATCGAAAACAGCAAAAATCACAGAAGATGATATTGCCCGCATCACACTGACAGTGTGTCAATGTGCTGCTGAATAATATCACCTTTTGTGATTTTTGCTGTTTTCGATGTGCAAGTTCCTTAATGTGTCCGTTAACAAGTGTATAAACTGATGTTTTGTTCATTTATATTTGCTGTTTCATTACTAAAATACTGTTTTCCTACAGGTGATCAGTTACAAAGATATTGCGCTTCAGATATTTTTTACAGTAGCTAAGCCGCTTGTAACTGTTACTTACTACCTATACTAATGGTGTGAACGAAGCAGACGACACGCATCAGGCATGACGTCACTGCTGGCCTGCATTGCTGATAAAATTAAAAATTAGTTAAACAAAATTCTTTCTATATCCACAAAATGGTCATATAAATAAACAAACTAATATTGCACGCATCACCTGCTTAATATAGGCCTAGGCCCAGAAAAAACTCCAATAATGCTAATTTAATTGATCGTATTATTGCAGTTATTTGACCGTTGTGTAAAGTGGCCGACCACAAACGTTTATAAAGTCAAGTCAAACTACAGTCTGAGCCCATTTCGTAGTTAACCGAGTTCTAGCCAATTTGTGGCAAAAATTCTACAAATTTCGTTGCCATGGCAACGAGAGTCAATGATGGTAGACTTACTAAAATTATTTATTTGCTCCACCCTCAAAACTTCTTGTTAGATGCAAGAATCTCGGAGATATCTCGTACATTATGGCGAGTTATAGCCCATTTTGTCCCAAATTTCGTTCCCATTGCAACGAGGGTCAGTTGGGGCAAAATTTGATTGGCAGCATTCGCTGGCCCATCCGTGAAACCTCCCCCCCTATAAACGCAAAAATCTCGTAGATATCTCTTACACAGACCGAGTTATGGCCAATTTTGTCCCAAATTTCGTTGCCATGACAATGGGAGTCGATCGGGGAAAATGCGATTGGCAGCATTCAATGGCTTATCCCCGAAAACCCCCCTATAGAAGCAACAATCTCGCAGATATATCTTATACAAGCTGAGTTATAGCCCGTTTGTCACAATTTTCGTTGCCATAGCAACAGGGAGGGTCTGGGGTAAAATTGAATGACAGACACTATTAGATTGGCCATCCCTGAAAACCATACCATAGAACCAAAAATTACGACTCTATTTTATACACAGCCAAAGTTATGACCGTTTAAAGAATTGTTTAATTTTCCCTATAGGCGCCATTGTATTTTTTTCGATTTTTTTTAATAAATACGTTAAATATTAAATTTTAATTTTCTAACCCCCAATAGGCACACCCTTGCCTGATACCCGCATCGTTTGAGCCATTGCATGCAAAAATCCACTGAGGGGTCTGACTTGTAGGTGCGTGGAAGAAAAAGGTATATGGCTATAAAAATTTGTGCACGTATTTCACCTTTTTGCCGAGAAGCCCCCCTTGGGCAGATTTACATGAAATTTCGCATGAGGGGTCATCTAGCTGACGTAATCAACCGTGCCAAATTTTGTCTCAGTTGGGTCAGGGGTTTTGATTCTGTAGGGGTCGAATTTTTGGCTTCCCCATAGGAAAGAGAAGTCGCCGTTAACACATGGCTTGAACTACCATTCAGCCTGTGATCGGTTTATTGGTTAACCGTGCACATGCCTATAGCCTGTTATTAGTTGCGCTATTGCTAATTTGTGCATGGCACATTTTGTTTCCATTGCTGTTGTAGCAGTTCTTGTTAATGTTTTAAACACATTGAAAGTTATCAGTGTTAGACAGTGTTTTAACATTTGTAAATTGCTGTAACGGACTCTGGCCTGAATGGCCCTGAAAGTGTTGGCATAATTTTGCACCCACCAGCAGAGCGCTAGAATAGGCCTAATTATCAACCATTTGCTCTACATAATGTGTTGCAAAAATTTTATAGTAATAACTTGAAGGAAGTACATTGTTAAAACATGTTTGCTGATTTGGAGCATGTTGTGAAAAGGGTACTTTGTATTCACTTGCAATAGATAGCATTGTATTAATATGTTTTGATTTGTTTTGATGAATTTGATGTTGGATTTGTAGGCCAGTTATATGATAATTGTGCCATTTGAACTTGACGTAATAAATAGCCCTTGAAAATGTGATAGTCCGAAAATGGGCAAATTTACTTGCAGGTTACTGAGTGTTATTTTCAATTTACTTGGCCTTTCAGAAGTTTGTTGTTTGACATCTTTGTGTTTGTATTTGTAATTATAGGCCTACTATTTACGCATTTGCTTTTTCTTGTTTTATAGATATCTTTATTTCGCCTTAAGGGCAGCCACAAACACAATTAAAACTGTAACAAGACAAGCGCACACACAAAAAGAAACAGATTAAAAAATAAAAGAACCGTAGAATGCAACCAAACACACATAGGCCAACATCCACACACCTGTCAACTACACATAAGCCTATGCTAAAAATAGAGTTCTGAACATGCATTAAAAGCAGATTAGAAAATTGACAATCACCAGACAACCGTTCAATTGAGATAGACAAGGATAAGCTGCATATGTAATTTTCAGCATTGAACGTAGATTTCGACGGTCCAAGTCTCGATTTTCTACGTTCAAGGAAACCTGCGCATGAGGGTATCAAAAAGTGGTACCCCCGAAAAAGTCGTTATTTTACCGTTGTTGGCCAGTCTTCCGTGAAAACGGTTGCAGATCATGGGCATGCAGCATGCTTAGGGACCAACCGAATTCACGGGAAAAAATGCATGATTTCATGGCAGAATTTTAAAAATGTGTCAAAATTCACGGAAAGAGTTTCGGAAATTCACGGGCCACACAGACGTTATTTCGAGGTGCTGTGCTAATGCAAACGAAGAAATTTCAAAACAACGAATATTTACTACACTAAGTCAAGACTCAACACAGTCAATGTTAACTACTTAGTGCTAAAGTGCGACACGTGGCAAACAGCAACATCCGTACAAAAGCTGCTGATAAAACTCTGGAATTGTCATAAATTGAACTAAAAGCGCTAAAATTCACGAAAAATCACGGATTTCACGGAAATCAGCGTTTTTCACGGAAGGAAGGGTCAATTTCACAGAAAATGTCACGGTCGTGAAATTGTGAATTAAGTTGGTCCCTAAGCATGCTTCCTATCACAACAAGCACTAGTGACGAGCGTTTTAGTTGTATTAAGATCGATGACTTTGAAAGACCGTGAACTTACAAAATAAGGAATTTTATTGATTTTTTGCAATCCTTGGCTGCAGCGCACACTTCAAGAATGAATTGCGACGATATGGCTGTAGATAGACTGACAGTTTGCGAACAGAAACTTCTAGGGCCTATAGGCTTTCGTGCGTCTCACGAGCATTTGCTCAAATTTCCTGTAATAAGTCAACTCGTTTTTGGTACTATCAACTTTCAAACTAATTCCAAATCAACAACATCTGGTGAGCAGCAGCTGATCGACGCTAATAAAAGACAAAGAGATTGATCATGTAGGTGCATGCTGCGGATGATCTCTATACGCGCGAGCTATAGACTTTCTCGTGACACGGCATGTCGCACCAAGCAGCAGAGAAAGCCCACATGCTGCCAGGTAATTAAGAAGTTCTGTTGCACAGTGTTGTACACTTGCAGCGACCAGAAGCTAAAATAAGTTTTAAGCAAGTATAGAGCAAACAAGATAATGTTCATACGAACACGTAGTCTGTCCAATACCTCTGTAAAATAGAGTAGGTCTAATTACTCCAACAAATGAGCAGTTAATCATGTTTAGTAGTGTTGGCCGGGCCACGTCATATTTCTCTTACGCAAGCCGAGTTATAGCCCATTTTGTCCCAAATTTCGTTGCCATGGCAACGGGAGTCGGTCGGGGAAAAACGCAGTTGGCAGCATTCGATGACACATCCCCGAAAACCCCCCTATAGGCGAAAAATTTCGCAAAAATCTGTTA
>Ga0209367_1000313_pt1 | contig 44088 bp, 36 predicted proteins | sample WorMetLIZISLAND2_FD_187412 | JGI IMG/M metagenome (GOLD analysis project Ga0209367, IMG submission 187412) | Marine gutless worms symbiont microbial communities from Max Planck institute for Marine Microbiology, Germany - Olavius geniculatus... ... | reverse complement strand
CATTAAAATATAGTTAGGCCTACACGTTATTACAGTACCGCGTCTATCTGTATGCCTATGCAGAAGTTCACCCCACGCGCGCACAATGTTTAGTTATGTATTGACAACTTACTCAACACAGAAGATTGTATCGCATTATAACAACAAGCCACGCTTCGCTGTCGACGAGAGGCTTAACTGTAATCAATTCTCAAGAATTCTCACGATTACTCAGCAAATTCTTCAAGATTTAAGCTGACAGTAAACTAAATGTTCTACTACGTGCACCAATACGACACTGCGATCACATCTTCCACTGCGTCGTATAAAGGTCAGATACTTATTAGACTTGTGTCTTGCTCTACAGTGGGGTGATAACGCGGGTACAACTTTTAAGGACACCGCCCCCTTAAAATTTGGAAGGGCAAAAAAACGTCCAAAATTCGGTGCGATTCAGGACAACTTACGAATTTGACTGCGAATATCTCTGGAACACATAGAAATATCGACAAGCGAAAAACGGCGTTAACAACAACGATCCTTCCGCGTTGTACAAAAACTGGTGAACTTTGGTCGACTAACAACGACGATTAGGGCGCCGATGTTGACCTACCCCAAGTCGACTTTGCGTGTTTTGCGTGTGATAGGCCTAATGCATTTGAGCACGGGCCACGTAAGTTTACTACGAAGAATATTTCAACTCCATAAATTCCCCCCTCAGTTGGACTTCGGCGCCGGGTGGACTGACGTTGGGCTTTGCCCCAAAATTCTAATTATTTTCCCCGTTGCAAGATCTCTAACTCCGTCGGCGGATCGCCGCCAAACTTTGCACCGTGATTGAAAGTGTGTTCAATTTTATAATTTCTGTCCAAAATTTCGGGTGCCTTCCAGAAAAAAATGGGGACCAAAAACGTGCAAAATTTGGCGCGAATTCGAACGACTTCAAAATTCGACGGCAAATATTTCCAAAAAAATAAAGATATTAAAATTCGGACAAGTACTTGATCGATCGCGATTCCTCCGCGGTGAGTAAAAAAATTCCGGTAAACTTTGATCTAGAATCTAGATCAATTTGGTAACTTTTGAGATCTAAAAATCAAATCATACCCACCCAAAACGACTTTTTCAGAAAACCATATTTCGGCCACTGGTGCGCTGTACCCCCAAATTTTTACACGCACTAGAAAATGACCAAGTCTTACTAGCGCACATTCCACCAAACCAAAGACTGGCGTCCCCATACATTTTTACAAAAAAAAATCAAAAATATGCTTTAAATACAGCATATATACTGGGCGGACTCACGTTTGGCTCTGTCCCAAATTTCTAGTTTGCATTTTAACACATATTTGACATTTAAACATTATTTTGTTGGTGTTTGGGTGATGTTTGTATGGCGAGGCGTTGGTGCTGTGACTTTGTGAGTTGATAAAAATCAAAATTGTCTCAAATCTGGCATAAATTTATTATATCTTATGAATTGTTAATATGCACTTTATTATTACGGATAAGATTAGATTGGATTTAAAAAAACTGACTAACGTCCAAATCCAATTACTCTGGTGCAAAGTGATCACGGATTCTAGTTTCATTGAGCATGCGCCCGAATTCATTCTTTTATACACCGTTTACATGATGAAGCAAAAAAGAAGGAAACATGAAGCAAAGATGAAACAAACGTATTCAAAATACACGTGCACGACGTGTGCTCTAAGGTTACTTCATGTTTGCTCATTCTTGCTTCATGTAGGCGTTTTAGGTGTGATGAATTGGGCATAAGCGTTTCTAGCAGACAGCTGCCATTTTTACAGAGAAGCTTATACATGCTAAAAATTATTATTTGTCTTTGAATTTCTCTAAAATAAAGGGTTAAGTCCCAATTTTTGCATTCTAGACGAATGTTTTTCACAATCACGATTCAATAAAACAGCGCGCACGACGTGACGTATTGGTTAACTGTCAACGTGAGTTTGTGTGTGGAAAATCGTCGTGAATAGGCCTACAGTGGTAAAAGCAGTGGCGTCGTGGGGTGGGGGGCATGCGGCAATTACTGCCCTCAATTTTCGGAAATTCTTTTGTTTGTTTGTGTTGCGTTCTTCGACTGAAAAGAATGTTCGACGTTTTTTACTCTATCACAAACACTGTATGTATGAACCATACTGCATATTTACTGCAGCTTTATCGCATTTTAGTCTGCGCATGCGCAAACCCCACCAATATATACGAGTAGGTGCGGCGTGACACCTAAAGTCGATCGTCTTCGTCGATGAACGCGATACCCGAGTCGCAATGCAGTCGCCCACATGTCGTAACAGTCGGCAAACAGTCAGTCGTAGTCCTAGTCGTAGTCCTAGTCGCAGTAGCTGCGTAAATGCCGTTTGCACGATGAAGCTAGCTCGTTGAGCCAGCTCGTCAAGCCAGATTGATCGTGTTGTAAATATTCATCGAGCCCGCTTAACAATCTAGCTTGATGAGTGCACAGTGAAGTTTTTAAAGTCGAACAGATTTGGTATTGCAAGCGTTCATCAAGCTCGTTTGTTAGGCTGACTTGATGAGTGTTTACACGACGAAGCTAGCTGGACAATGTGGCTCGTCGAGCTAGCTTGTCACGACACGTTAGCGAGCCGGCACGACAATCGGCGAACTATTTTTATCGTGTAAACTCTGTAGTGGTCAAACAGTCAGTCCTAGGTGCGTCTTCGTCGTCGTAGTCTGGTGCCGTTGCTGGCGGTGACAGTAGCGGCTCACAGGCCGCGTTCACTGCAGCCGCCGCTGATAGAGTATAGTTATTGTAGTACCGGGGAAGTTGTAGTTGTAGTAGTAGTTTGTAGTCGTAGTCGGCAGGCAGACGCCGCTGACAGACTACAAGCACGTGCTCCGGTAGAGTCCGGCGCTAACAGTCTCGCCGTTGATATAGCATCACCGGACATCATAGCATTGCACACTGCCGCGCCGGGCGATGATGACGTCATGCGAGCCGCGGCGTCACGTGACCGCGCCGTAAAACAACATCCGATTGTCGGCAGTAAGTCGTCGTCGTAGTGCATTGAAGACAGACGCACCACAGCTGCGTCAGAGTTGTACGACGAGCGGCCTTGTAGGTCTGGCGGTTGAACCGGAGGTACATGTACGTGATCTGCTCGAAGGTCGTTGAGACCGATGGCGGGTGACGCAGTGGAACTACTCTGTCGTGAAAACGCGTAACCGGTGGGTGTAAACCAGCGTTTCAACGTGGCCCAGCGTCGACGCAAGTCGCTGCTCGACTGTGACGTAGATGTGGCTTGCAGCGACGAAATCTGCAATGTCGGCAACGCTTGATTGTCAACGCCAGCAGAACGTTGAGGTGTGGAAGGCACAGTAGCTTGACAGACTGTAGACGCGTTCTCGCTAACATCATTATCGTCGTTAACGTCGTCGTCGTTGTCAGACGTGTACTGGTGAGCTCGCAGTAGGCTGGTTGTTTCGGCTGGTGTTTTGGCGTCATCCTTGCACGAAGACTGCACAGATGACGCCCGGTTACGACAGTTGAACGACGCTCCACTCACACTACTACTACTACTAGCAGTAGTAGTAATAGTAGTAGTTGTTGTTGTTGTTACGACAGTTTAGAGACGGTGCACTCACACGGCTAGCACCAGTTCGCTGCTCGACGTGGTTGCTCTTCTCAGCACCGTAGTAGTCTGAACAACAGCACACGCAACAGATAATATATAAACATCATCCAGTATAAGAAATATTTTAGATTGTAGCCAATCTAATGTACTTTTTGTGCATAATCCAGCAACACCAAAAGCCCAAAGCAGAGCCGCTCGATCGATCAACCCCGAATACCTTAAAACCAAACAGGAAGTGGATTTGATGACCAGCTGCAAATATAAGGCCATTAAAAATTTTTTCAGGACACCAGACAAAAAACTTAGTCGTCTGTCGATCCTCGATAAAAACTGATAAACTAATATCGTAAGATAGGTAAAAATATCGCAATGTAATAAACCTTTATGCAAGTAGAATTGAAGTAAGCCCTACGACTCGCTAAACATGCTGCGCACCAGGCCTATATCAAAAAAACAGCAACTTTAATTCTAGTCAACACTGACACACGATTAGATAGTTTTTAGAACGCATTTACATTTTGACGATGTTATGAACTTGCATCGCCCGAATTACACGACGAATGACAGACTACCGCGAGTGTCGTGATCGTCGGTTGTTTGAGCGGGTTGCAGAGTCAGGCCGCAGTGCTGCACGTCTGACGCCAGATGCGTCCGCTACGAAAATAAACACACGACTCCACCATCATTCAGTCATCACCATGCAACCAAAATGCAAAAGTAAAAGTACTTGCTACAGCGCTTCTTAGACGAGTCAAACTCGTGGCCAGAAGCGCTTTGCAATCTCCAAAGCATAAGCTAAAGATATGCCGCAGCGCACTATGCAAAATACGTGTTCAGAGGAGCATAACTAAAATGAACTGGACTGAATTGGAGTAAAACGACAGTTTAGATATAAATCGAACGTACTGACAGTTCAATTAATTTCAGCTCAGATCATTTCGTTCGCTCTGTACACGCCTTAGGATCTGACAGCGCCGGTAATTAGTCGTAAACCGGATCAAAGCATTAACGCTATTCGTCTGTGTCTTTAACAGACGGCGTTTAAATACCCACGCTTTACGCGTCAAAGCTAATTACACGACTGTGCATTGATTACACGTACGGTTTAGTGCATACAATACTGCCGCAGCATTGCCAAGTCGCACAACATACAGCAAGTAACTCGGCAATAATGACTGCACGTGAACGCAATAAGATTGTTGGGTTATTCCGTAACAGTATTTTTCGTTATAACACGCCATTTATTTTACAGACATTACACGGTGATGTAGTACAGAGATATAGACCTCTAGTTTTCAACCAAAGCAACGCACGTAAAGACCGCTTCTATTGTTGCGTCATTTGCGTCAGCTGCGTCTAATAGTACGCAAAGGCCACGCATTGCGCGCGTTAGGTTGGGGCAAACTATAGGTTTTAGCTAGCTGGTAGATAGGCAAGAATCTACCTGGGTGGAGGTTACAGGCGTGGAGAGACAGATGTTAGGGTTTGAAATGGTGAGCCGGACAGATGGATGACAGTTCACGTCCAGGTGCCCGGTGCTGTGACGAGGTTGCTGTAGATCGGTCTGATGATGATGTGTTCCGTTCAGTCGAGACATGCTGGCTGACTGACGTAGCACAATGTCTGCAGTGGTATTTGGTCTGGCACTGGCTCGACGTAGCGACAAGATCGACAACAGTCGCTGCTTCCTCGTCAAATCACACGAACGCTCATCTCTGTATACACCACATAACAACACATAACACACCGGCTCAACTCACTGTATATAATGTTTGATTGCCGGGGTGGATTGGATAGGGTTAAACCCCTACCCCAGATGTTTTATCTTGTTTCCAAGTTGGGCCTACACCCTGTCTGATTATGTATTGGGAGTCAGTCGTATACAGTACACATGCGACTTACATTGCAATCACACCTCACACAGTAGTGTGAGTGTTGTAAGGACGACCTTCAAAGCAGGGATGTGGTCTCGGTCGAAACGTCTCGGTCTCGAAACGGTCTCGAGACGTACTAACGTCTCGTTTCGGTCTCGTCTCGGACAAAATCCTCAACGTATAGGTCTCGTCTCAGTCTCGGACTGATAAGTCTCGGGTCTCGACTTGGGTCTTGGACCTTTGCGTCTCGTCGAGACGTTTTGTGGAAACACGCGCCGTGCATACTACTGCAGTTAGAGCGATACTAACCAGCATGACATTTGTGGCTTAGACATATTCGTTTATAGTGTTTTTCCTTTTTCATTTACTTATTTATCCTAAAGCAGAATTATGTTATGTCAGTCTTTTTTCGTCATAAAATGACCTAGTCGCAATGAAAATAAAGTGTATGATGTCGGAATGAATACTATCGACCAAACGTAGCGCGTTTTGGCCGTCGCAATTCTGTCTGTCCGTCCGTCTGTCTGTCACACGGGTGGATCAGTCAAAAGCGGTGCAAGCTAGAATTACCAAATTTTCACCGTCGGCTGCCCGGAAAACTCTAGTTTCAGGACCCGTAAAGATTTTCCATAAATCCCAAGGGGGTCACCCCGAACGAGGGCGCTAAATTGGAGGGGGGTAGAGAAAATTTGCTACATCGAGCCGATATGGCGTTGCCAGAGCAAGTTAGTGGCGCCGTCTGGTGAATAATTACGTTTTACTAAGCCTTTTGTGAAACTAGCCAAAAGCCTTATGGATGGGACCTATGAATGAAGTCAACGCATCACTAGCGTTAGCAGAGCTTTACTTGTTTTCATTGTCAAAGTGTTTCAGCATACATCACGGAAAACGTCTCGGCGAGACGTTGAAGCTCTCGAGACTCTCGAGAGTCTCGGGAGCTTCAAGGTCCCGGCCAGCGTCTCGGAAGCTGCAACGTCTCGTCTCGGTTTCGTCTCGGTCTCGGAGACATGGGTCTCGGGTCTCGTCTTAATCTCGGCTCAGAAGGTCTCGTGCACATCCTTGCTTCAAAGTCTATGGGAAAAGGCAAACTTTGACTCTCAGCCAACCCAAAACACCTAAACCGATCGTCACCAAATTTGAACGGCGTGATTACATCGTGGACGCCTACCACCAAAAAAATTTGGGCTCAATTCGCCCATGGGTTTTTGCAGGCCCGTCGAGAGCCACAGCGGGGTCCGGGAAAACATTCTCGCGGGGCTCTCAACATTTCACGGGGCCCCGCTAGGAAAAAAAGTTTAAATTTTTCTTTTGAAAATGATACATTCTGGCGTACTTTATATTTTTGGCCGACGGCGGAGCCCCCAAACGTCGCGGGGCCCGATGTAGCTAACTCCCCTACTCCACCCTTTCGACGAGCCTGGGTTTTTGCTCCCCATATAGGTGAAATATACACCACTCCTGTTCGAAATTCCTAGCATACATAGTCTAATGAAGAGGGCTTTAGACTATGTTAGTTATTACCAATTAAAGTCAGCTTGTACCGACGCCATATGCATAGCCCCATCTAAGGTTACCCAAATGATTTTTGCTGTTTTAGAGGACTGATATCATCACATCGTCCTTACACACAGTTGTAAACTGGTAAGTTTTTTACATATATTTTTAATGACGCAGCCCAAAACGTTTACCTTTCAGATATTTTTGCATTATTCAAATCCGGAGTCGACTTCCATTTCTCACAGTATCATTTCGTGTCCTTTTTCGCTTTTTTGTTTTTTTTTATCAAATTTGCAAAGCGGTGAAAAAACACATAACAAATTATCATTCAAACCAATGAATACGAAAAAAAATCACAAGCTGAACAGTAGTTTAAGCCCTGTGTTAACGGCGACTTCTCTTTCCTACGGGAAAGCCAAAAATTCGACCCTCCACAAAACCAAAACCCCTGACCCGACTGAGACGAAATTTGACACAGTTGACTACGTCCGCGAGACGACGCCTTCTCCCAAATCACTTTGTTGGGGCTTCTCGGCAAATAAGCGAAATATAAGCAAAACTGTTATTTATATATGCTAAAGAATATCGTACTGAGGGTTGAAGGAGAGAATGCTGCCACTGCGCTTGGCGAGTTCAAGCGCTTCACGGCGCTTGACCGCCTTCTCCCGACGCATCTGATCCTTGTAGTATTCGGCGAAGTTACTGACGATGATTGGAATGGGCAGCGCGACGACCAGCACTCCACAGACACAACACGCCGCACCGACCAACTGCACGACAACGAAGTATATTAGCAACCACGACTGCGATAGAACAGTGGCTACTGGCCAATTAGTACCTGTTGGACAGCTACTTACTTTCAGAAATTTGAGGATATAATTCTGTGTTGCTCTTATGCTTATGTTGACATTGTGTTCAAAAAATGATGAGGTACTGAATAAAGTTACTTCATTTGTATAATGTTATGTATACAATAAATCTGAGCTAATGCTCATGAGACGCGCAAAAGCCTATAGCACTTTCTGTTCGCAGGTAGTCTTGGTCTATCTCCATCCATTTCGTCGCAATTCACTCTTTGCAGCCAAAAATCGTCAAAAATCACTAAAACCCTTATTTTGAGGTTCAAGGTCATTCAAGATTATTTATGTTGACATTCCTAAGAAGCTGGTGGCCAGTGCTTGTTATGATAAGCAGCATGTCTGTGCATATTTGCAACTATTTTCACGCAAAACAAGCCAACAATGGACAAATAACTACTTTTCAGAAAAGTACCTCTATTTGATACCCGCTTGCGCAATCCTCTTTGAACCTAGAGGGTTCGGACTTGAACTGCGAAAATCTACATTTAATGCTGAAAATTATATGTGCAGGTTGTTTTGGTCTATCTCCAGCCATTTTAACGCAATTCACTCTTGAAATGCGTGTCGCAGCCCAAAATCGCGAAAAATTCATTAAAACCCTCTATTTTTGAGATTCAAGGTCATTTAAAGTCATTGATGTTGACATTGCTAAAAAGCTGGTCGCAAGTGCTTGTTATGATAAGCAGCATGTCTGCGCCTATGTGCAGTCATTTTTACGCTAGACGAGCCAATACCGGTAAAATAACGTCTTTTTAGAGAGGTGCCCCTCTTTCGCTCCCTCGTTCATAAGGACTCCCATGACCCAGCGGCATGAAATTTTGTCGCGAAATATTGGAGACTCTATGCTATCATATGGTGAAAACCAGAACTCTCTATCTCACCTGGGCTCTAATCGGTACCGGGTCGTGACGAACAGACAAACAGACGGAGGACGGACGGACAGAATTACCGTAGCTAATACGCGCTGTAGCTATGCTAGCTCTCGCGCGTAAAAATACTGAACCATGGTGTCAGAAGTGGGATATACAAACATAAAAGGCAGTTTATACATAGCAGTCTACTTAGGTATTAAGCGATTAGGCTACTACTTGAATGGGTAACTGTCAGGGATGTGCACGAGACCTTCTGAGCCGAGACCGAGACAAAACCGAGACGTTCAAAATTTTGTTTGAGTCGAGACCGAGACGAAACGTTCAAAATCCGAGACGAAACGGAGACGAGACGTTGCAGCTTCCGAGACGCTGGTCGAGACCTTAAAGCTCCCAATACTCTTAAGAGTCTCGGGAGCTTAAACGTCTCGCCGAGACGTTTTCCGTGACGTATGGTGAAACACTTTGACAATAAAAACAAGTAAAGCTCTGCTAACGCAAACAGAAACGCGGAACAGCGGTGTACCGTCGTACGCTAGTGATGCTTAGACTTCATCCATAGATCTCATCCGTACGGCTTTTGGCTAGTTTCACAGAAGACCAGTAAAACAATCATTCACCAGATGGCGCCAAACGCCCTACGGCTAAATATGTAAACCTTAAGTCTTATAGGGTGTTTACACGATCCAGCAAACTTCCAGCAAAGTTCCAGCAAACGTCCAGCTGGCCTGATGGAACCCCACCCCTTATCAGCCTCTCAGCTGCCTACTCCGCCGCCTATCAGCTGTGGGCTAAGCCGTAGGCGGGCCTAGGCTTAGCCCACAGCTGATAGGCCTACGTGTTATAAAGGCTTTCCAATATGCTTATCACCAATGTCATTAATATTTAAATCTGTGGTTACAACCCGCCCGTCGTCTTAATTATCATAGAACTTCCAGCTAGCTGGATAAATGCTGCACTTACTTACTTACTTACTTGCACTCATCAGATGGCGCCACTATCTCGCTCTGGCAACGCCATATCGGCCGGATGTCGCAGATTTTACCTACCCCCTCCCATTTAGCGCCCTCGTTCGGGGTGACCCTTCTTCGAATTTATGGAAAAGTTTTACGGTTCCTGAAACTAGAGTCTTTCAGGCAGCCGACGGTGAAGATTTGGTAATTCTAGCTGGCACTGCTTTTGACTGATCCATTCGTGTGACAGACAGACGGACGGACGGATAGAATTGCGATGGCTAAAAAGCGCTACAGCAGTAGCTGCTGTTGCGTGTAAAAAGTATACAGATTAATTAACTCGCATCATGGTAAGCGTTTTCTATTTGTGATATTGCGAGTTTTTTGCACTTTATTTTGACAATTATCACTGAATAATTAACGACTTGCACCGTAAATAGTTGCAACTGCAATGCTGTAGACATAAGCCATTATGTTTATCGTAATTTGCAAGCAACTGAAATCAGTAAACTACAGCTGATTATAGCCTTATACGTCGTTTACATTTGGCTGATAGTATTCATTCCGACATCATACACTTTATCTTCATTGAGACTAGGTCATTTTAGACTGACATAACATAATTGTGCTTTAGAATAAATAAGTAAAATGAAAAAGTAAAAACACTGTAAACGAATACGTCTAAGCCACAAATGTCATGCTGGTTAGTATCGCACTAACTGCAGCTACAGTATGCACGGCGCGCGCCTCTACAAAACGTCTCGACGAGACTCAATGGTCCGAGACCCGAGACGAGACCTACTGGGGCGAGACCGAGACATATTGCTCCGAAATTGAGATGAGACCCGAGACTCATCGGTCCGAGACCGAGACGAGTCCGAGACGTTGAGGATTTTGTCCGAGACGAGACCGAGACGAGACGTTAGTACGTCTTGAGGCCGTCTCGAGACCGAGACGTTTCGACCGAGACCACATCCCTGGTAACTGTCTGCAGACAGGTAAACCATCTCGGTATATAACAACCACCTAAATCAACTCAGCCTTTTATCCTTCTGAAGTAGGCAAATCGATTACTAGCCTGCTTGGCTGGGGTAGGGCGGGGCTCGTTCACCTGTGTTGGGCGACAGGTACATTGAAGCAGTACTATGTAATTCCAAATGGCAGGTAACGCGTGGTTGCACTGAGATGGGTTTTTAACAAAACGAAATGCATAACAAATACGACAACCTCAAAATTGTTTGCAATAATGACAAGCTATCAAAAAGGGTAAACCTACCTTTCCCCAAAGAGTTTCAGGGCACATGTCTCCGTAACCGACGGTTGTCATGGTGATTGCCGCCCACCAGAACGTATCCGGGATGCTGACGAACTTTGTCCTATCGACTTCCTTCTCAGCAAAGTAGGCCAGGCTTGAGAAGACGAGAATACCAATAGCCAGAAACATCATTAGCAGGCCGAGCTCCTTTCAGCACAAACAGTGACGTAAATGCGACAAAGTATGCAATGTTGCTACTCGATGGCAGTTGGTGGTAAGTTAAGGCTTCAGTGCGTCGTGGCAGGAAGCAGGAGGTAGCTGCTTCCTTACATCTTGGGCTGTCAAAAATTCTCAAAAAATCTTTTATTTTAAGAACAATTTCGTCCGAGAATGCCACATTTGCGGTTAAAACCCTCATTTCAATACACAAATTAGACTCAAAATTGAAATTTTAAGCAACCATGATCTTTTTTGTAAGAAATTCGCAGCTATGTCGTAATTCTGTTAGAAAATTTGCAGTGTCTGTCAGAAAAATGTAATTTCCTGGCCGCCTACTGTTAATCAAAAAGCTCAGTCATTATACGACACCGTAATTAGCTAAATTTTGTTGAAATATTTAATACTGATTGCAAGCAATGCATCTGGAAATTTTCAAGACTTGTTGTCACTTTTCTCAGTTTCCGGCCCACCTTGCATACCTTGTAGCTGCGCTGCAAGGTGTATCCTAGTGACTGAAGTCCGGTAGAATGTCGCGCCAGTTTGAGTATCCGCAGAATGCGCATGATGCGGAAGATCTGAACGACTCGCCGTACGTTCTGAAACTGAGCAGCACTCTTGTTGGACTCAACCAGTCCGAGTGAGATGTAGTACGGCAGAATAGCCAGCAGGTCTATGCCGTTCATCACACCCTTCAGAAACACCTGCGAGCACACTTACGATATAATCGCTCAATCAGTGGGCTGTTTCAATTGTCAGAAAACAACGTATTTTCTTAAGGAACTAAAAAATCAGTCAACATTAGCGAATATATGACTCCTATTCACTCAAGATGCACTAACAACGTCTACTGACTGACTACTGACTACTATTACGTGACTTCACTGTTTAGGCTTATTGTTACGTGTCCTTGTAGTCTTAGGACTTAACGCCACGCTAAAGTTAATTCGTCCTTCATCATCATCATCATCAAACTTTCCATGACTTCAGCGTTACAATCACTGTACGCAGTTTTGCTGCTATTGCCTGATTTAAGTTACGGCTTTCTGTACTCGGAAGCTTTATAAACCTTTATAAACCTACAGACTATAGGTAAAGCTGCGTCAACTGAACTTTTAAATGTTAGGCCTACAACACGCCATAAACAGGTCCTCACGGGCCAAAAATGTCGCGCTGCCGTCCGCAATTTTCTGGCCTGCGGGAGCCCCTTTTTGCGGAGCCTGTGATGCCTGTGATCGGTCGAACATGCAAAACATATCTAAATCCGTCTTTTTGTGCGGGTTCTTTCATCATTCTGCCGCCGAGATGTGGACAGCACCGTGCTTTGATAGAGCAATGTCTACAGTGTACGTGACGCTGCAGTGCGTGGGCCTTAACACAGCAAGACGACTACAAGTTTTCATCTCACTCGTTCGCTACCAAATGACAACGCATTAAACCGAGTTTTCATCCAACACAACGCACGCAACGCAACGAACACAAAAAAAAACGCAACGCCTAAATAAACAACCCTTCTATATATTCTTGCGTTTTAGCCAATATATTAACTGCGTACGTTACGTCCTCTGCGTACGTGCTTCTGTTGCATCGCCTACATCAGTTGCGTCAAAGAGTGGGCAAAAAGTCATGCGTTGCATTGCGATGGAAAGTGTGCTTTAGCGTATATACTCCCGTCCAGTGAAAAAAATCAAACGCCCAGCTGCTAGCAGCGACGTCGAAAAAAGCTGATTAAAGGGAGTGACGTGTGAAGACGTTACGCAACTTTCTCCCTGCTTTTAATTGATTTATTTATAAACTCCAAAGAGCAAATGGCAAGCGCTAGCTATTTTACAAGAAGCCCAGCTATTAATAGAAAAAGCCGACTGCGCCGCCTACGTCCGAAGCCCAGCGTCCGAATTCCATTCACGGAAAGAAAACTATTTGTCAGAGGTAAGACGGTTCCATGCACGCTATGTTAACGAAACGCTGTCTCGAAAGCTACAATGAACGCTAGTATAACAGACATCGCACGTGGTCATTTCGCCACGCGATATAAATAGCTACAGAAGAAATGAACGAGGAAAATATCGGACGCAGGTTTTGCAAATACTTCTCGCAATAACAGCGCCTTGCTCGGGAATACACGATACAGCCTACACAGTTTTTGTGCAGTACTGACCTTCGAGGTCAGACAAGGTGAGTAATTTTCAAGACAATTAGACTATTAGTGATCAATAGCAACTTAGGCCCTATCTCGCACCGTTTAGCCGCAATAGTGCGTAACGGCCTTCAAGGGCATCTGAGGTCAATAATTTGGATTTAATCGTATGTCACTTCCTATTAGTGATTAATGGTAACTTAGGCCGTATCTCTCACCGTTTCCGAGATACGGCTACTTATAGCTTTGAACATTCTATTCAAAATTGCGGTCAAACCGTTGCAGATGGATACATGGTTACTATTGACAGCCTATAGAAAGTCGCCACTCTCTCCGATAATACCATCGCAGATCCCCTACGACTTACCGTTTAGCCACAATACCGCAAGATTGGCATTGGATAATGCGTTATGACCTTTCAAGGTCATCCAAGGTCAATGGTTTATGTCTCATTTGAAAGCCAGTGTACGACTTTCTATTAGTGATCAATAGCAACTTAGGCTCCATCTTGCACCGTTTCGCCACAATACATCCATGACGGACAGACAGACAGGCAGAGGGACAGACGGACGACAACCGTGACAACAGCTCGACCTTTACTAAAGTACGGTCGGCTAATAAATCTATAGTGATGCAGAATCAAGATTACTACCAAAACGTAGATGTCTAAATGCTTATTGAGCCAAGGTAAAAATTGTTTCTGTCACATTATTACTCAATGCCGTCAATGTCGTTAACTGCAGAGAGACAGTGATCACCTCTGAAAACACGTAAAAATGGCAATAAGACCTTCGAGATTTTTCTCTTTTTTGTTTTTTTTGAATGAGGCCAAATACCGTCTTGCTCCTAAAAACCTGACGGTCTTTTGACAGCCCAACAGCTTCGCTCAGTAACATGTCAGTCCATGCACCCCGTGACGTTTTTACGCGCCAGCATGTAATGCTTCGTGCGTCTTAGCCATCGTCAAGGTGGTTGTCCGTCTGTCCGTCCGTCCGTCACACGCTTGAGCCCTATCAAAACGGTGCAAGCTAGGACCACAAAATTGTCACTGTGAACTGCCGCAAATACTCTACACTGTGTCTCGAAAAAACATCCCCGACATTTTTGATTGTAACATCAAGAAAAGTTATCAGATTCTAATAATTTCTGGTGTGAATGTTTCAGACACAACTTGCCATCAACTGTACGTTCAGTTTCCCACCTCACCCAATGTTTGCTTTTGCACTGCCAAGAAAATGCAGACCAAGTGAAATATGTGTTGAAATATGCAAAAACGTAAAAAAACAGCCCCGACATTATCGATCATAACTTGAAGAAACATCATCAGATTTTAATAATTTTTGGTTCAGATATTTCAGACACCACTGGCTATTGAAAAATTGTTTAAGTTCCTACCTCATCCAACTTCTGTTCTTGCACTACCTGGGGAAAAGCGACCAAGCAAATCATGTGGTTAAATAAATGAAAAAACTTTAATAAATTCTTAACTATCCAGATCTTTAACCCCAACAGCCAGTCATTTACCAGGTGTGACTGTTATAAAGCAGTGTATCTACCAGATAATGTTCAGGAATGTTTATGAATTTGAGAACTGACTGGTGAAGTTTGGATTAGTCTGACGCAGAACATTATCGATACTGCTGTCAATGAATGCGGAAAGCGTCTCCATGCCTGTGTTCGCACAATACGCCGATATTTCAAGCAATTTTGTTGTAATCAGTTGAAAAACGAAACAATTAAATAAAATGTCAGCCAAAGTGTCAAGAAAGTTAACAAAGTATGTTTTGTGCATTATTTAAATTAAGCAGTAATACCGCATTGGGTAAAAAGCAATATTTCATTGGTTCTGCTTTCCCCAGGTAGTGCACAAACAGATTTTGGGTGAGGTGAAAAAGTTAAACATTTATTTAATGGCAACTTATCTCATAAATATTCGTATTAAAAATTATTAAAATCTGATCACCTTTCTTCAAGTTACAGTCGAAAATGTTCGGGATGTTTTTTAAGACCCAGTGTAGTTTATTGCGACAAAATTTCTGGTCCCTGTGTCACTGTGTGAGGGGGTTCCACTCGAAAGAGGGCGACAAAAAAAGTACCCGCTTAAAAAACGCTATTTTGCCGCTATTGGCTCGTATGGTGTAAAAAAACATTGCAGATACGTACAGATATGCTGCTTATCATAACAAGCACTGGTCACGGGCTTTTTACTTTTGTTAACACCGATGACCTTAAACAACCTTGAACCCCCTCTCTCAAAAAGGGTTTTGGGTAAATTTTTCGTCATTTTTGGCTGCGCTGCACATTATTTTCAAAAAATGAATTGCAACGAAATGGCTGGGGATAAACCAAAACAACCTGCATATAAAATTTTCAGCATTAAACGTTAATTTTAGTAATTTAAGTCCCGACGCCCAAGGTTCAAGAAAGCCTGTGCACGCGAACGTCAAAGAAAAGTGGTTACTTTACCGATATTAGCTCGTCTAGCGTAAAAACAGTTGCAGATAGGCATAGAGATGCTGCTTATCATAACAAGCATTGGTAACGAGCTTTTTTGAGGTAGCTACCTCGATGACCTTGAACGACCTGAACTCCGAAAATAAAATGTTTTGTTAAATTTTTCGCGATTTTGCGTTGCGACAGACATTTTAAAAGTAAACTGCGTCGAAATGGCTGGAGATAGACCAAGAGAACCTATGTATGACATTTTCAGCATCAAACGTAGATTTTAGTAGTCAAAGTCTCGACCCCCTATGTTCAAGGAGGCTTGCATGCGCAAGCGTCAAAGTGGTGTACCCATGTAAAAACTGGTTATTTTACCGATATTGGCTCGTCTAACGTAAAAACAGTTGCAGATAAACATAGAAATGCTGCGAATCATGACCTTGAATGACCTTGAGCCCCCAAAATAGAGTGTTTTAGTGTTAGTGCGATTTTCGGCTGCGATGTGCATTTCAAGGGTGAATTGCGACGAAATGGCTGGAGATAGACCAAGACAATCTGACAACGTAGGCCTACGAACAGGAACTGCTAAAGTTGTCGCGCGTTTCATCAGCTTTGCTCAAATTACTTGTCAATCCACTTCTTTGAAGATTTTTCTCTTTGTCGTACAGTTATGACTAACACTCAAGATAGAACGACTGCAACAGAAGTAGGTTATGTGAGTAGATAGATCATGAGTGCGCAGTAATTACGAGTTTGCTGGGAGACGCTGAGAAGCGGAGAATGTACTCGAGTGTAAACCAGCCGATGCAGCCAGCCTCGACTATAGCAAGGTGCCGGTTGTCCGAGGTCCCGTTGCCGTGCTTGTCCGCACTGGCCAGCGAGGGCATCGTGTTGATTGTCACAAAGGGATGGCCAGGCTGAGTTGGCACGGTGTTGATTGTCAGTGCTATCGTAGAGACGACGATGAACAGGATCGATATGATCGCCAACACCTGTGAACATACCAACGCACGGCACACGTCTCAGCACCATATTAGTCTACTTCGCTGCAGCAAAACAGTTTTGAGCACGTATGTAAATTTATACAAAAGGCGCAATGTCGACATCACGGCGTACATCGTAAGTTTTTGTAATTAAATTCGCAATATTTGTTTCAACATGCGTTTACTTAAAAGTTAAAGGTTGGAAAACCCACATGAGATCACAAGTGTGGCCTGCCACCCGACACAAGTGAATGCGCCTTTCCTCAAGCCCATGCAGCCAGATGCCCCACAGAGACGGAAGGCTGAATTGTCCTTGGTGATGGTTATTTTTGAGAAAAGGAATGACTGACTGATTAATTTTTGTCGGTTTCTAATTTTGTGGACACCTTTTCGTCCATGGCATTGCATTGGACAGAGTATCACCTAAGTGAGCGTCCGTGCGTCCAACGTTTCAGGCGCCATATCTCCATAACAGTGCATGGTCACTATACCCCCCTAATTTTTAACCTGTCGGAAAATTTTTATCAAAAACACAAACTTTATAGAAAAAACGTCGAAGTAAAATTAAACTTCTGAGTGTCCGTAGATAGCTTAGATCACCTCTGTCGAAAATTGCAACATTTCGCCGACGCCTTTTTTACTTTTTAACCGATTACACCGCAGTCTCTGACAGTCACACAGCAGCGGTCACGTAACAGCAGTCACGTGACTGCAGTTGATGAACGCAGGCTGAGGCTGGCAGTGAATATGTGCTCGGGTGCCGGGGGTGTCATAATCTCTGCTCATAAACCTGCTCATATCGCGCTCCGTCAAGCCGCCAAGCTGCCACCGTCGTCGAGTTGACTGCATGCCCAGTGTTTACACGATCCAGCAAACGTCTAGCAAACTTCCAGCAAATGTATTCAAAATACATGGACGTTTGCTGGATCGTGTAAACACCGTATGTGACTCACAGACGACGCCTTAAGCCAGCGACACACGAGCCGGGCATCCGGGCCGGACATCCTGGCCGGGTACCCGGGTTCAGCGACACACGAGCCGCTTTAAGGGTACATTGCAATGCTTTTTGTGGCCGACAGCCGGGCAGTCGGCTCGTGTGTCGCTAGACCTGGATGCCCGGGCACCACTCAGAGTAAAATTTTATTTCGATTTACATACTTATGAAGTTGAACAGTGCGTTTTCGAGGGAAATTTGATTTGTTTGTAAGCCCACACTTCGTCTAAAAATTATGTTGTCCTCCTATTCTGAGTACCCGTACTTCGTACGTACTGCTTAAGCTTCTTTCTGGGAGGATCGAGAACGTGTAAAAAGTTGCTATAAAATTGTATCAATCAGACAATCACACATTTGTCTGTGGAAGATGAAGATCGCAAACTACAGAAATATTGCAATAAAAGATAGCCGAGAAAAAAATAGAACGCACTTTGGACTTTTAGGTGACTTATGCGTCGTTGCGTTTGCTGACGACGGCTGGCTCCCGGCCGGCTGCCCGGCCGGGTACCCGGGTCGTGTGTCGCTAGAGCCGCACATTCTGCCCGGATGTGCGGGCCTCCCTACCCGGCCGGGCACCCGGCTCGTGTGTCGCTGGCTTTGGAATGTATCACCAGTGGAGAGGGGAATATGGGGATGGGAAAGAAGAAAAAAATAGTTTCCCATCTTTTCAATGTTACTTTGACCACTGTGCATGACTGGACTGTAAGACTAGCTGACCAATAGCAGTAATAAGTAATCAGTTATAATTATAATTATAATTAAAACGTCGGTTAGCGAGACTGCAAATAGGCTTTTGTCGACAGCACACGGCGAGTTCGTTATGTGCACTGTATAACTGAAAACATATTGCTGAAGCTCTTTTGCTACGGCAAAGACAGAGATGTCAAGGGGGTTGTTCGGTCGGTCGCTGGACATTGACATTTACAGCTAATAACAGTACAGGAACGACGACGACGTTGTGTCCACGCTAGACAGTCTGCGGTTTCGACAGTCAATCAAGCAAGCTGTTACCGTCGTCTCTTCTGGCTCTGACACGTGGTCGCTCTCTAACACTGGCCGTCGAGTAGTGGCGACACGCTGACAACACTGCGGAGCGCTATCGTACCACACCATAAATCTAACAACGAGTTTTGCAGTATACAAAATAACGTCCAACATAGTGAAGTCTCCACAATAAAGTTTAGTAGTTATGCTCATTAGGTAACCATCAAGCAACGTCAACAACAATACGTAAAACGGTTGCTCATGATATCCTCAGAGCAAGCAAAAACAAACCTGGCCGTACCCCATCAGAAGTATAGGCGGGGTGCTCATCTTCCATACGTTGGCCGTTGAGCCCGTAATACGCATTTTAAAGAAAGAAATTTTTAATAAAAATGTAGCACAAAGACAGCTATTAGCAAACGGGCACAAAACGATACTTGGTTTGTTTGAATGTTAGTGTTTTTAACCACGTAGGCTATCCACGCACTTGATCAGTTCGTAGCTATGGCGTTTAAAGTAAGTTTTGTTAAGTTTTTTTTACTTTTTAGCTTTCGGACAACTATGAAACATTTCTTCGTTTACATATTCTGAACGCAGTATGTATCTTCTGTTTGCTTTGTTAAAGTTGCGTCTGTCAATTTTACATTAAACGAATATATGATGATGATGATGCCAACAGTTGCACGACGAAAACGCCTTCCGCCAAATTCGTTCTTTGCATGACGTTAAGAACCTACTCACTCACTCAATCACTCATGACGTTTAAAATGCGTCAAATTCGATTTTGGTTTTGACCCCGCTGGAGAAGCTCACGACGCTCTCCAGAACTCACACGCTATAGAATTCCATGCATGTGTACTCGACGTACGGATATATTTCAATGCAGAACCGATTTGGCACTTAAAATGGCCCAAAATGCACCAAAATACTTACTTCGTGATACAAAAACTAAAACAAATTCTGGGTATAGGGGCGCCCCATATTCTTAGCGACCTCGGCGCCTCCAACATTTATTCCTGCGACTGCAGCGCTGGACTTGTCCTTCCCCGCATCTGAATCATGGATGTGCCCCGGAGCGTCATGGGATCGACTCATGGGATTTCCGGCAACGACGACGACGGATCCAACGATGAGCGGCCTCTGGGACGTGCGATGACAGTTGAAGAAGCTAGTGGGAAATATAAATGGACGTTTGATGTCGCTAGCTGGATCACTGTCAGAATGGATGTCGTGTAATGTCTTCGCTCGTCACTCACACGATCGCTTGCTCCTCGCTTGCCTCAATGCTGCCCTCTTTCATGCGTTACGTTACGTTACGTTGTGTCATTCGTCCTGACAAAGTGGACGAGGTCAAGTTTCGCTAAGACTTTAGTCTAAGACTAAAAAAGTCTTGACTTTGGTTTTGATTTTAAACTTGACTTTTGACTTGACTTTAGGCTTAAACCAAAGTCAGGTCAAATTCGGTCATGACTTTGGTCTTAGACCAAAGTCAAGTCAAGATTTTAGTTCTAGACTAAAGTCTTAGCAAAACTTGACCTCACCCAGTGTCTGCGTGAGTGAGTAGTTTCTTAACGGCACGTCAGCACAAAATAGGCCATTCAGTGCCATACGCGGTTAAAATTAGTTAAAAGCAGTTAATATATGTATTAAAAGCAAAGTTAAAATACTTGTTAAAATCAAGGCCATTAAGCCAATGTAAAATCAACATTATATACGATTGTAAAAGCCGATATCTTTAACATAAGCAATAATGTAGCGAGATGCAACATTTTCAAAAACGTCCTTGAGTGTTGCCACTCCAAAATATCTGCACGCAAAACTGTCGTTATGCCCACACCAGATCAGTCTCGACAATTCGACACCATGATGCATTTAGTTTTCTGCACAGATTTAATAATTAAATAGCAAAATCTATAGTGCCTATACATTGATCGCACATAATTAAACAAAATAAACCCATTTGTCATTGGTTGACGCGTACGTCAGCGTAGTCGCGTAAGTCAACGACGCCGATAGACGTGCCTACTGTGATGCATTGCTGCTTGCTCACTGGTCAGTTCGTCAAAAACTAAACCGTGCCAATTCAGTTCAGTTCAGTTACGTGTACGTCGTTCTATATGCGCTTTAACATCATAAGTGAACACGATTATACCAAAATGATGACACTGAAGCCCAGTACACACTAGCGGTCCGGACGGACGGACCGTTCGGACGGCTGGTGTTTTTGACGACCGTTTGAACGGCTGTCCGAACGGTCCGTCTGGACCGCTAGTGTGTAGGCCTACAGGTGGCCGTCCGAACGCACCGTTCAAAAAAGCATTGTTTGCAATGCTTTTTTGGCGGACGGACCGTTCGAACCGTTATAATAATAATAAGTGAACATTTATATAGCGCACTATCATTTCGAAGAAATCTCTAGTACGCTTGGCGGTCGATCGAGTGTGAATACTGCATGTTCACAGTGTCCACTAGAGGTGAACTGGGACATGTCTTGTGATGACAGTGCTGGTGCAAACTGTTCAAGTCATCAGATGGTAAATCCTTTGACTGTTAACGCTGTCCAGGCTACAGGTTACCCAACCTTGTTTTTTGACATATGTATTATTTCTTGATAGACTCTGGTCAATTTGGTGGCGCTGATTTCAAATCCGATGTATAAAGTGTAAATGTTGAGCATTTTTTCTATGACACAAAAATCCAAGATGGCCGCCAGAAAATATGGATTTTCGCAAAAAGCGTCAAAACCATTGCATTTTGACCGCCATATACACCGTGTCTCAGAAAAAAAAACAGTCAAAATTGTTTTTGTCATAACTTTGTCAAATTTTTACTAAACTTGATAAATTTTGGCACGAAGATGGCTAAGACAATGTTGTAAGGTGCATTTATTGTCCACCTCGCGTAATTTATGTCAACGCATTGCCGTGTAAAACATAGATGCTCCAAATTGTTGCATAACGCTCAGTTATTTTCCAAGTAAACGCTGTAATGACTTGATTAAGCATAAAATAAAGCTCAATGTAAATTATCTAATAAAATTATAAGTAACGTAACGTCATCGGCAGTATCGTTGTAACCGGTTTTTGAAAATTAAGTAGCATTTTTAGCATAAGCATTTTTAATGCTAAAAAATCGGTAGGCAGTCATGTTAAAAAATCTATAACTTTGTCGTTTTTGCAAGAGAATCACATTTTATTTCGCAGTTAAATGTAGAAGGTTTTCATTAAATAAAGCTGCAAAATTTCAACTTAAAATTCCAAACGGTTGCTGAGAAAACAGCGAAAAACTTTAGGGGTCTACTTTTTTAGCCGCACTCTATATGCTCTACCTCTACAATATGCTCGTAGCGGCTGGTAGCTGTCTTCTTGTACCAAGCGTCCAGTAGCGTAGCAGCAACGGGCCGCTCGTAGCCGCTACGTTCCTGGACCCGCTTCAGATGACGTAGAGTGGCTGAACGGTCTGTACGGACGACGGTCCGAACGGTTGGTGTTTCTGACGACCGTCGTCAAAAACATCAGCCGTCCGGACGGGCTTGAGCAGTGTAAACACTGTACTTAGTTCCCGTTTAACGCAACGCATTCAACGCAAGACTCTTGGGTACATGTACTTTTTTGACGCAACTGGCGCAAGCGACACAACTGACAAAGCGCAAGGAAGAAGCTGTGTATTATTCTTGCGTTGCTTACGTTGCGTTAGGTGCAAAAGTAAAGGCTGTAGACGACGTATAATCTATACATACCCTGGCGGCCATTGAGGTCTGCGGTTTCTCGAGTAGGTCCCAGAGCCGCTGCTGCCACTTGGCCCATGGTCCATCGCCGAAGTCCTCTACAGCAGGTTCAGTTAGCAGACTGTCTGCTTCCTTACGCATCTCCTCGAGGACGTGCTCTTTGCGCTGATGATACCTGTGTTGACAGCACGGCTCCAAGTACAGCTCGTCTATGCCCCAGTACTCGAGGTCGTCACAGAAGGACATGACGCAGACGTCTTCGACCAGATGAAGACGACCGGTCCGGTAGAAGTTCAGCACCGACGCAAACGACCTGACAGCAACGGTGTTTACAGCAAGAAAGTAAGTAAGAAAATAAGTCATAGCTAGTGCATCGCACATCGCGCGGCGTGCCTGTTTTTTCCCCAGCTTTTTGCTAGCAGGTCAACTCACTGCACTTAGTCTATACCTGCGGGAGCGTGGCTGGGTTAAGATGAGTAGATCTGATGCGTTTGCGACAAAATACGTTTTGATTGATTGACCAAACTTGATGTAATTTTTACGCGCAATAGCAGAATGCGTGAAAACGGTGGCAGATAGGTACAGACATCCTGCTTAGCATAACAAGCACTGGTGACAAGCTTTTTATTGGTGTCAACGTCGATGACCTTAAATGACCTTAAAACCTTAAAATATGAGTTTTCAGTAAATTTTTGGCGATTTCTGGCTGCGACACGCATTATAAGAGTGAATTGCGCCGAAACGGCTGAAGATGGACCTGAACAACCTGCGTATGACATTTTAGCATAGAACGTAGGCCTACATTTTTAAAAATCTAAGTTTGATTTCTTAAATTCAAATAGTCTTCCGCACGGAAGCCTTAAATTTAAGTAGGTTACTCTTTCAAGATGCATTAGTATCTTATTGCTGTAGGCCCATACACTGATTGCGAAAGTGGCAGGACCGCTGCTATCGCGCGTCACGTGAACTTTGCTCAAATTACTTGTAGTCTATACTGTCGTCAGTATATTGTCGACGAGTGCACCCGTCGAGTTATCAACCCGTTATACCACTGCAGACATGGTGCTAGAGACAGGCAGTACGAGGGCGGTCACCGTGGAGTAAGTTGGATTTTGTCGGAGTAAAATAGGTCTATTTATTTATTTATTTATTTATTTGTATCAGGCAACAAGGCCCATAAACATCATAAACACGAACAGAAAAAGACAGACAGAAACACAGATATGCCGATAGACAGACATTAAAGCAGTACAGGAAAAACATGGAAACAGTAAACACAGTTACACTAATGCAAGCCTAAAACATCAAACAGTCCATTCTTAACACACTTCAGTCTGGCACAAAATGACACTTTGGCATTATGCAACACAGTATCAAAGCTTGGCAGACGTAATTGCATTAACATCGCTGTGACACTGCTGTATTTGGGAAATCCAAAAAAGTTTAAGGCTTTTAACATAACCAGAAGCAAGCTTTTCAAGGCTGGCCAGCTGAAAGTTATTCCACAGTGCAATGTCATAAAAACACAAGACAAACGACCGAAACGGTTTCACTTAAACATTTGATGTACACCGTGCAAATCTTCTAATAAGTAAGTTTGTTCTAGCAAACAGTGACTTCAACTCTCTGAAAATATCAGCATCGTCACTGAAGGAGTGTTCAATGATATGACCTAGATACTTAAACTGGGATACAAACGTCAAGTTTTCTAGGACGTACGAAGAATAGTTGTTGATCGATCACTCATGGAGCGCTTGTCTACAGCCGGTCAGCAGTAAGTTGTTTCGCTTCAGAGTCTCAGACAACTAGAATGATACATTGTTATATATCGCACTGCATGTCGGGAAAAAAACCGAGAACCTGCTGCAGCCGAGTCGTCCGTGTGTAACAGCAATCAATTTCCTGCACAATGTGTCTGAGTTATTCTCTGGTTTGAAGTAATGCCCCGCCTATTCGTTCATGATTCATTCATTATGCATGGCATTATGCGCGATATGCCGCGAGGACAGCACGGCAAGTCGTTATGAGAGAGGGAGGACCAAGAAGAAGTTATATACGGGCGGTATTGTGATAAAGTATCATCATACGCGGATTCATAATGCATTAGTCTCGGTGAAGAGACTGCAGAGCGATCGCACTTTTACTGTGATGATGATACACCGGCACACACGTGTGTCATACCAGCTGACTTGCCACCAATTATTTTTACTGTACGGATTCCGCACGGTGAACTGATTAATCGTAAGGCCGATTCTTCTAAAGTACACTCGACTTTCTCGCAATTCAAATTCAACTCAGCATAGTAACTCGCATCGGAAACTGGCGCTTCAAGTCTCCAAGACACGATGCGGCCAGGTATACTGTACTAGGTCCACTCAGCCTCCTGCTTTCAGCGGGAACGCGTTTGCTTTACGCATGTTGTTCCAGTTCTCGCTGAGATAAGAGACTGAGTTGATCTGATAGCGTACCTGGCGAGTATCGTGTCGCGGTTGCAGTTTTAAAGGCAGATTCTTGAGTTTCTGCTGAGGGCAGAACGCTGGGTTGAATTAGAGGGCTAAGGGGAAGAAAGGGGAAGTCGAGAGTACGCAATGAGTTATAACCGAGTACGATATAGGCCTACAAAAATCGAATACGATACTCTAGCATCATTGACGGCGTTGACATATTGTGAAATGAAACTAATGGGCCTGGACAGGCTTCGGGCAATAATGATTTTGTTACTGTGCTGGGTTGTCTTCTAAACAAGATGGCTCTTCTGAAAAAGAGAAACGGAGACCAGCAAACGTTTTAGGTTGTCTTGCCTTACGGTTTCATCCCTGCGTGCTATAAATAACGGTAGGCTATGCTATTTTTGTTGTTGCTTTTTAGCCGACCGTACCTTAGTAAAGATCAATGGTGAGAAAACAAAGACGATGGCAGTTGGACAACAAAGAGTCGACATGTTAATAAAGCTAGACAGTGAAAAACTACAGGAAGTGGATGAATTCATATATCTTGGGGGTGTCATGACAGAAGACAGAAAATGCAAGAAAGACATAAAGAGAAGAATTGGTATAGCATCAGCAATAGTGAATAAGTTCGGCAAACTATGGAGGGCAAAAAATATTTCAAATATGACAAAAGTGAAGTTGTATAAAACCTTCGTAGTTCCAATAGTGTTGTATGGCTCGGAATGCTGGTGTCTGAAAAAAGGAAGACGAACGTAGAATCCCAGTGGCAGAGATGACGTGGCTAAGGAGATTGTTGCGGGTGACCGGATAAAGAATAAGACAGTACGGAGTAGGCTACTCTACACCAGAAAAGGACATTGGTTGACAGATGAAGAGCACAGTGAAGACTGACATGGTTCGGGCATGTGTCAAGGATGGGCAGCGAACGGCTGCCAGCAAAAGTGATGCACTGTTTCGTAACTGAACGGAGAAATCAAGGAAGACAACCAAGGAAGTGGATAGAGAATAATAAACAAGACATAGATAGGAGAAACATACAATTTGACAAAGCGATGGCCATGATGCAAGACATAGTTAAATGGAGACGTATAATAGCAGCTCAGCATCATTTTGATGGAAGAGGAAGAAAGAAGTAAAGGTCGAATTATTGGCATGAGTAATTGTTCGTCGTCTGTCTGTCTGTCTGTCTGTAACGAATGTACTCCGGCTAACGGGTAGGACATAGAAGAAAACTTTTTACACAAATAATTAGCCATCGCCCTTGGGTCTTATATTCCTGCATGCACAATTTCAGATACGTACCCGCCAACAAACCAACGTCGGTGGGACGAAACCGACCATTCCAAACTCGTCGGTTTGGTCGCGGCCCGCAAGTTGCCGCAACTGACGTCTGCAGGACGTCCGTGTCTGGGACGTCCCTACTCCCTACACCACGTTCTACAGCACTTGGTATAGGTTTAAGCGTAACTTGTTTGACCAAGTTTGACGTGACAAAAAGCGGGGTGACGTCAACTTTTAACGCTGACTTACCAACGCGATTCGATAGCGATATCGGTATAATGCTTAGGTTGTAAACGCGTGACCGTAGGATCGATTCCGACGTGCACCGAATAGATTAGGCAAGTGTCTAGGTAGGTAGATTAGTAAGGTAAGCAGTACATAGGTAAGTAGGCGAAGATAGGGATAGCTTGCTGGGCTTCTTGTTTGGTGCGTGCTGTCAGCTGGGCGGTGGCAACGAAGAAGTAACCTATAGCCTACTCCTTAAAATGTGGACAGAAGAGAAATGCAAAAAATACCAAAATAAAAGGTAAAACGCGGTGACTATTTGAGCGGCAGCCTTTGAACTATCTGACCGCCGATCTGTACATCCCATGTTCCTCTTGAATCCAAACTGTAAAGTCTGTAAGTCATCAGTCTGCAGCTCCTGTTCACACACTGCAGCTACAAACTTTCAAAGACTTTGGCTATTACAGGACCAAGCGTGATAGCTCTGTAATTATCAACTGAGTTCAAATTGCCAGACATATCTTTGACAAGTGGAATAATATAGCCTTTGTCAAAACCATGTGGGACAAAGCTGTGCACAACCATTTCAAATGCATGACCAGTGATGGATGCGCATATAGTAAGTGTCCCGCACTAATGTTGTCTGGCCCACAAGCTTTGCCACGTTTGAGACTTCTAATACTTTTGTCCACTGATTCCACATTAATTGCTGACAGACATTGGTTCTTTTAGCCTTATCAAACTCATCATTATATGCATTAAATGCAGTTACGTTGCTACTCGAGTCATAGTAAACATCACTAAAGCAGTCGGCAAAAGCATTAGCAACAACAACATCATTACTACATCCATTTATAGTAACCTGCTTTGTAACATTTCTGCAAATTTTTTATGTGACAATGATGAACACGAAAAATTAGCGTAAAATGTGGGTTGTAAATTCAAGGTTCCTGCAAGCAAGCACTGCTGAAAACTTGCCGACCGGCTATCTTGTGATGGTCTACTTGCTAGGTTTGAGATGCTAGTTGGCCGACTGGCGGATCCCTGATGCTAAGGCTGAGTTTGTCACTTGCTCGCCCGTTCGCAAATTTGACCGGTCATAGCCTATAGCTATCTGACCGGTTGCCGGTCAAATATTTGGTGCCAGAATAAAAATGTATAAATTGTAGGCTTATTATTCTAAACAGAATAGGAAAAACGTGGCTATTTGAACAAAAGTATAAAATTCTCAAAATTTTTTTAGGTTTCAAGTGTATTGTGCGCAAAGAAGGAGAAACACAAATTTTAAGACTTATAATAAGAACATCCTATTCGCTATATCTGTGTCAAATAGCCTAGCTTGATGAGTGAATGAATAAAAGCATGCATGTAGGCCTAACACGTCCGCCGTGTCGATAGATGCTAGTGTGCAGGCTAGCCGTACGGCTGTCCTGTCAGTAGTCACTCCGTTGTTGGACTGGATAATCACTATTCTATGATTGTTTACATCCGCATTGTGGATTGGATGTTTTTTTGGTTGATTTTTCGTATTATTGTTAGCATTAGTTTTTACGCGCGACAGCAGAATGTTTCGCGCGTATTAGCTATAGGCTGGGCGTCCGTTTGTCCGTCCGTCTGTCACACTCTGGATCTGTATCAAAGCGGTGTAAGCTATAATCATGAAATCTTCACTGTGGGCTGCCCCAAAGTCTGGTTTTCTGTGACACTATTTGGTGCCCTTGTGTGCGGGAGTTCCCCTCGAACGAGGGCGTCAAATAGGGGTACCCTTTCTAAAAAGGCGTTATTTTGCTGCTATTGGCTCGTCTAGTGTGAAAACGGTTGCAGGTAGGTACAGACATGTTGCTTATCATAACAAGCACTTAACTGGTCACCAGCTTGGCTAAGGGTTACCGGCCAAGGGTTACCAACCTGTCCTCGGATCATTGCGTTCTAAATTACTTTTTTGCATACTACTTTGTCTTAATAGTCGATATCTAAGACAAAATTTGCGGGTTTTTGCTTAGTTTTTGCTCACGAGCGATTTAAAGTGGCCGGGTGTTAACGATGGCCGTAATGGCCATCCGTAACACCGGGCCACTTTAAATCGCTCGTGAGCAAGAATTTCGGTTAGGGTTGGGGTTAGGGTCAGGGTTTAGGGTTAGGTTTTAGGGTTAGGGTTAGTGTTAGCTATGTTATTTGGTCATATATTTCACATTTAATCGCTGACATTTCATCGAACATGAAAACATAAATAAGCACAGAATATTAACACACCATGATTATTATACCTCGCATTTGTGAATACGTTACGTTACTTTGTTACGTTTAATGTTTTTTCGGTTCAGATGTTGATGTTGACAAATTCTGTTTCGCTTGCATTAAAACTCGAATGATGCTAAGTTAAAACGATTAAATCAATGATGCAACGCCAATCCATCAAAAAAGGTACGTTCAGTACCTTACATTGAACAGAATTTCGCTAAAATTATACATTATAAATTATATATTACATTATAAATTATATATTAATAGTTTTAAGAGACGTTTAGATTTGATTTGGCGCAGTTTTAGTTTGTATTATGACTATAAATCCGACATCTAGTACCGGAAGTCAATGTGAAAACAGTATTAGTTTAGTTTTGATTGATATTTGTGTAAATGTCATCTACTTCGGGCGGAAATAGAGGCCTCTGGCCTGCTTCCAGATATTGATTGATGATGATGATGATGATGATGACGTCGCATTGGCTGTTGAAAGGCATAATGCCATGTCTACGCCAGTTCTTGCTGTTTTACTGTAAAAAAACTCTCTCTCAACAAAAAAAATAACAAAAACCCAACAATTTTATTACAGATAATAACTCATAAGACGTAAATCTTTGCAAAAACTCCTTTTGAATCACTAAAATTTGAGGACAGGTTGATAACCTTTTACCACGAGCTTTTTAGCTTTATCAACATCGATGACCTTAAACGACCTTGAACCCTTAAAAGAGGGGTTTTTGGTGAATTTTTTGGCAATTTTTGGCTGCAGCACACATTTCAAGAGTCAATTGCGACAAAATGATTCGAGATAGACCAAGACAACCTGAATATGAAATTTTGGTAATTGGTAATTTTGGTTTTGGTTATTCTCGCTTACTTTCGCTCGAACGTTTCATGCATGGAGATTTCGCTCACTGATGCTTACACTCCCTGGGACTCTTGTTACCAGGAACTTTTGTTTCCTGGAACTTTCGCTCCTCTGAGTGAAAACAGGGTGTAACTTTTGCTCCTCACTCAGATTTAACATTATAAGCCTACATGCTTAATGCCTAGTAGAAGCAGCTGAAATCAAAGTACACTAGCATGCGGTATAAATGTTCAACGTTCAAAACAAGAAAGCTCAGCTGTCGCTAGGGAAGACGTGCTACAGCTAGCCTACAAAGGTTTCCCGAAAGACTATAAATGGGTTTAGGGTTTAGGGAAGAGACTAGAGTTTAAAATAATGGTAAGAACTTGATGAAAAATACAATTTAAGGAAGATTTGTAAAGAAATGTAATTTGAGGAAAAAATTAGGGAACCTTATAAATTTAAGATAAAATAATTAATAAAATAATTTGCTAGAACCTGCCATTTTTCACTACAATGAAGCTGTACAGAGATATGAACAAGCTATAATGCATTAATACCATTAGTTTATCAGTTAAATAGTCATAATTCATGTTGGGGATCGAAACCACATTACTTTGGCTGCCAGAGCGAAAGTTCTAGGGAACGAAAGTTTTTGGAAGCGAAAGTTCTACATCACTTTGACTACTTTCACTCCCAGCAATGAAAGTTTTCGCTCCCTGGAACTTTCGCTACCGAGAACTTTCATTCCCGGGAGCAAAAGTGGCATAGAACTTTCGCTCTAAGGAATGAAAGTTCTCAGTAGCGAAAGTTCCAGGGAGCGCAGATGGAACTTTTGTTGCTGGGAGTGAAAGTAGTCAAAGTACGTGGGAAGGAAAGTTTCATAATTCAAAATTTTCAGCATCATACATAGATTTTAATAGTCTTATGTTTCGATCCCCTAGTTCAAGCAGGCCTGTGCATGCAAGCGTCAAAGAGGATACCCCTTCAAAAAGTGGTTATTTTATTAATATATGCTCATCTAGTGTGAAAACAGTTGCAGGTAGGATTAGGCATAGACATGCTGCCTGTCATAGCTAGCACTGGTGACAAGTTTTTTAGGGGGTATTAACATCTATGACCTTGAATGATCTTAAACTTCCAAAATGAGGTGTTTTAGATTTTTTTTTGCAATTTTCGGCTGCAGTGCATACTTTAAGGGTGAATTTCGACGAAATGGCTGGAGACAGACCATGACATTGTGCAAACAGGAACTGCTAAAGCTGTCGTGTGTCTCATGAGCTTTGCTCAAATTACTTGTATTCTGTATGCCGATAACAGTTGTTGCTCAGTGATTGTCATACAGCGAAGATGGTTTGGCAGACGGTTCGACAGTTTGTGCGCAACCCGTACTTTGCGAGAACACCCCAGGACCGCGCAGCATTCACCATGTTGATCGTCGGTGCTCAGCTGGCTCTGTGGTACGAGACTTACCATGTGATGGGGTACTATCATGTAGAGGATGTCGGGATGTCGGCCTCGGCTGTTCTCCACGTTGTCATCTCGCTGTATCTTTACGTCAGCTCGCTGGCGAATGTTTATCGGATGGTTCGGAGTCGGGTGGTCTGTGACTTGATGGTGCTGGGCGTGACGGAGGACGCTGATTGGCCATACTGTGAGCGCTGTCTGATTCACTGCCCACCGCGTACACACCACTGTCCTGTCTGTGACGTCTGCGTGCTCAAGCGTGATCATCACTGCTGGTTTGCTGGGACGTGCGTTGGTCATGCTAACCATCGCTACTACATCTGCGCTGTGGCTTACATGTTTGCTGCCGCCATCTACTCCAACCTTTACCACTTCCGGTAGGTCTTGGGGTTAAACTTCAGCATCTAGGTTTTAACAGATATACTTGAAAAGGTTTTGCAACAGATGGTCAGGGTACATTACGATAACGACATTAAGCGGGCGACAAATGGCTACCAACATTTCACTGGCGACATCTGGCTAACGACAACTGATGAACGACAATTAGCTTGTGCACAATAGGATACATGACATTTTCTCACAAATAACTGAAAAAACTAAGTAGTATTAATGCTAAGGTTGCAACTTATAAACACTGGACCAACCACTGTAGACAGTTGATATTTACAGTTGTTAATTGTGTGCAACACATCTTAAAAATTCAGCAAATGTACGATTATTTTGGTCTTTAAATGTGGAAGATACATTTCGGTTTGTGGGTTTGGCCAGCTAGCAACTGAACAATAGTAAGTCTGCGTATTTCATTTTCCCACATCAGTTGGTCCAGCAGTTTCCATAGCGTATGATGTGAGCATTGTACGGATGTCTGGTAGCCACACTGCCACTCTTTGACACTGTTATTGGTGCGAGGGAATGACTCAAGAGCACGCTGATTTAAGTTCTACAGAGTAATGGAAATTATGATCTCTGCAGTTGTCTCTTCTGTCTGGTTGACCAATAAAGTTGTCTTCAAAGTAGTTCATGACTGGTTGCGCACGATCTGGATAGCCAGCATCTGCCAGAAAATCAAATGCATCTCATAGGCTAATGCGTAAAAGTTATACTCTGTTTACACGATGAAGCAAACGTGAAGCAAACTTAGAGCACACGTCTTGCACGTGTTTTTGAATATGTTTGTTTCATGTTTGCTTCGTGTGTGCTTTTTCGTGTAAACGGGGTACTAATGACTGGCCAGGCGAACAATGAACATTGTGAGATGCTAACGACGCAAGCCAAGTGTTGCCAGCCAATCATGTTGTCGTCGCTTGTCATCAACAAACTGTCGCCAGCCAAATGTGTGAAGCCAGTTGTGTCAGCACGTTGTTGCTAGCATCTTGTTGCCCACTCACCAGTCGGGACACCATTTGAAAATGCTCATTACACTAGTTTGTATAATATAATAAAGGTAAAGTCAAACCTGCAACCTTGGGGCTACAAGTTCGGCATGCTATCGTTCCACCACCAAGCCACATAGTATTATAATTTGTATAATGCAAGTAGATTAACATGCAACAGTTTACCAAATTATGATATTTTAGAAGCAGAATTCAGTCTTTGTGATGCAAATACCAAAATACAAATTCATTATGCATGATTATGGTGAAACTAAAAGCATGAAGTTGTTACCATTTTCTACGCCGTAACTGAGTTTTTGGTTATAGTCATATGCAGTCAATTTTTGTACTGTATTATAGTTTGTATGTAATCACGCCTCACACGGTAGTGTGAGTGTTGTAAGGACAACATTTAAAGTCTATGGGAAAAGGCAAACTTTGACTCTCAGCCAACCCAAAACACCTAAACCGATCGTCACCAAATTTGAACGGCGTGATTACATCGTGGACGCCTACCACCAAAAAAATTTGGGCTCAATCCGCCCAGGGGTTTTTGCTTCTCATATAGGTGAAATATACACCCCTCCTGTTCGAAATTTACTTCACTTTTATTGGTGCTTCCACTGGCCTACAGGCGAGCTTGTTAGACCAATTTTTACACTTAATATGTCAAATGATGCAGTTCTGTGCAAGGAAGTGCTTTTTTAATGTTACAAAATGGCGCCATATGCATAGCCCCATCTAAGCTTACTCAAATGATTTTTGCAGTTTTATAGGACTGATATCATCACATCATCTTTACACACAGTTTTAAGCTGGTAAGTGTTTTTACATATATAAATAATGTGTTTGGTGTAATAAATGATTGACTTAATTGTCACTGTAGGTTCATGGTAGATCAGCTGGCTCATCTGGGCAACTTTGGTATTCCAGTCTGCATCACAATTCCTCACTTCTGTGCAGTATTCGGTTATCTCAGCCTCTATCAGTTCCTTGTAGCTGTACTCTCCTTCATTGGGTTTTTCCTCATCATCATGTTTTCCTGGCTCATCTGCATTCAGGTTGGCAAGCTCTTTTTCAAGGTAACTTCCACAGTAAAATAAATTCCTGGGTACAGGTAGGTAAAACAAGTACCAATTTGCCAGGTTGGGGTTAAGGAGGGGAAGATTTTCACGTGCGATGGCTCAAACGATGCAGCCTCACATAAGGATGTGCCTTTTTGGGGAACGAAAATTCGCAGTTAATATCTAACCCTTGAAAAATTTCCTAAAGTTGAAAATTAGACCCAAAAGTGCTCTTATAAATTTTCGGCCAAAACACTCCTGTATAAAAATTTCACCTATAAATGGCCTCTAATCGTCGTCGTAGGCCCATAAAAGTTGTATAGTGAATAAGCAGTGTGGCCTCGAGAATTCCAAATATAGACGTTAATTTTAACAATATGCGCTATATAAATTTACATTTTACTTTACTTTACTTTACTGTGGTCATTTTTGACCCCCTGCCTATAGGTCACGTGACATGCGGCATGCACAGTCAACGTTTTGGCCTTCACGCCTATGTATAAAATTTTCACCTACGAACAACCCTTAATCGTTGTCATAGCCCCATAACAGTCGTATAGTGAATAGGCAATATGGCTGTGGGAATTCCAAATATGCAGTCATTTTAGACCCCCTGCTCACAGGTCACGTGATACAGAGCATGCGCAGTGAACTTTTTGCCTGCAACATGGGCTAAACACAACTTTGAGGCTTTATATCTCCATAATGATGCAAGATAGATGCAAAGTTACAATAGACCACTAAGTCTGGCGTCAGGCCAAAATCATTGCTTTTCCAAATTATATATAAAAAAATTGCAAACAGTTTATTTAATGTTGTATAAGCGATGATGTAAAACAGTGCAAATCAGAAAGTATAAGCACGAAGTAATGTATTAGCTTAGACATTTAATCTGTCCTCAGTAGCCAGATAACAATGTTTAGGCAAATGCATAATGTTTGTGCTTATATTATTCCACAGCACACTGACAGTTAGGCAATGTGATGGTGAGTGATATCACTTTTTTATGATTTTTGCTGTTTTTGAAGTGTCATTTGTTGTGTGTCGCTGTTAACAAGTGTATAAACTGATGTTTTGTACATTTATCAATTTTATTGATGAGACCATGAGACGAATGATGTTACCAATTAAGCCAAAGTGTTACTCAGTGGCTTGAATAATATTTTTATTTTATTTGAACTTCTAAAGAGATTAACTATTCTTTGGTGCACTTTGTCCGTTGGGTTCAGCTCACGTTGATGTTCTTGTGCTTGGTTTGTGCTTGCAGGTTGCGCAGATAGCGCATGGTCAGACTCGGTGTGAGCGCAAGCGAAATGTGCTCATGTATGACAACGGTCTGATGCATAACCTTTGTGCTGTGTTTGGTGAGCGTTGGTACATCGCGTGGATGTGTCCCTGGATTAAGTCTCCTCTGCCAGAGGATGGAGCCAGATTCAGAGTCTCCGAACTCAAAACCAAATAGCAAAGAATATACTGGCAGGGCCAATTGAAACTTGATTAGGTTCTGTTTGGTAAAAAGTCTGGGGCCAATTCCATCACCTAAATTTTCTTACATTAATGTACAAAAAAACTCACCAATTCAGCGTTACAGCTGTATGCAATTTTGCTGCTATTATCTGATACAGCTTTCTGAATTTGGAAGATCAATGTAGGCCACAGAATGTCGTGGTGCTCCCGGTGAACTTCTGAGTGTTACAAGTTAATGTTGAGGTCTTGTTGATGCTCTAGGCTCTGTTCAATGATGTTGCGCAGGGTGAATATTTGTTCAGTGCAGAAATGTCAGGAGTTTTGATGCTGGCGGGGGAAAGTCAGTCAATGACCAAAAGTAAGAGGGTTGTCATGGAAAATCTTAGTACAAGTTGAAGTTTTGTTGTTAGCTTTACACTTTACAATAGGTTCAGCAATAGTGTTTAGTATTGTTCTTGACTGTGCATTTGTCAGTGCATTTCACTACATTATAGGGTAGTTCGATAAATGTCCCAACTTGTCTTTGTCAGAACTTCATCAAATCTCCACCAGATTTGATAATTTTTGGCACAAGATGATAGAATTATGTGACATACACTCACAGTCCATCTCACTTGATTTATGTCAATGCACTACTGTGTAAAACAAATTATTGCACAATGCTGAATTCTTGTGCCCATAAAAGTTCTAACGACTTAATTAAGCACACAATAAACTAAAATGTGATTCATTTAGCAGAATTATAAGTTTGTATAACAACTTGCTTCCAAATTTTCATAATTTATAACCAAAGTATGCATAATAGCTTAGACGTGACACTGCATTAACGATCAACTGATCAAACTCCACAGCACTCATTCATGGATTTTATGTGTTCTGAGCTCATCAGTCAGCTATTTTGTTGTCTGCTATTTTTAGCGTAAAATATTTAATATCACAGCATTACTAAGTCATGTGATAATGAAAAGGTGAGCAATCTGATACTGATAATCACCATATAATGTAACAAAAATTTGGAGCGTCTGTGTTTTATATAGTAGTGCATTGACATAAACTAGTTGAGGTGAAAATGAGTGTACCTCACATAATTCACATCATCTGTATGCCACAAATTAGCCACTTTTATGGAGATTTGACAAAGTTCTGACAAAAACAAGTTGGGACATTTTTGGGACAACCCTGTATATTTGATTATTTTGTTTATGTGCTGTTAGCATTATGTGACATTAACATGGGTAATTCCAAAATGTCATTCATTCATTCATCATTCATTTTATTCTTTAAAAAAGCTGACAAACGCAACTTCTGAAAAATATAGTCAGTAACCAAGTATAGCAAATCTGATATAGGCCTAGTTTGCAAAGATGTACACATCAATAGCGAGTGCCATGTCACTTATGACCGTGTACTGTATGCAGTAATCTAGTGGATCATTTCACTGATTGTTAACTGCTGGACTTTTTTCATTCCAACACTGTCATTACCATGATCTGTTGCTGGTACTTTTTAACATTATGTGTCAGTGTAGTTTTGTAGTTAACATTCTTTATTTTATTCCAGTACCAGTTACTATTGTAGCATTCTAGCAGTTACCTCCACCAAAAAAGATATTATGTTCTGTGCCTGTCCATCTTATCTTTTTCTTTGTTCGTTTGTTTGTTGGCTAGATTTATGAAAAAGATTTCAACGAATTTTGGTGTCTTTTTTGGTCGCCCAAGGTTAGACTTAGGTCACTCTTTGATCTGAACCCTGAAACGTTTTGACAGATGCATACAGTTGCTGTCTTAAGTTTATTGTATTCGCCAGGTGGCAGCGTATTTCTCGGCGGCGGTTTGAGATTTGTGATGGCTGTCAGTTGTTACTTCTAAACGTGATTTATGTAAAAAAAAACTGTTCAGTTCATATACAGTGTAAGGGTGACATCATGGTTGTAGATATTAAACAGCATTAATAACTCAAACTTTACCATTACACAGTCAGCAAAGTTCTTCTGACATTGTGTAATGGTGATGTTTGAATTATTAAATTGTGATTTGTGCTGTTTTATAACTACAACTGCAATGTCATCCTTACACTGTATATAAACTGAACAGTTTTTTACATAAATATTTGCAGTTTTTTTGCCGTTGGAAGTAATCTGGAGCTGAATAAAATCGAACAGTAGAATAACCACTACAACTGCTACCACAACTAGGCTACTCCTATTTCTACTTCGACTATAACTAACCCTTACTTTACTATTACCATACTCTAACCCTACTATAACTTGCCTTACCCCTATTGCTACCATAACCCTACGCCTACACTACCACTATCCTACCCCTATCTCTACTACTACTAGTCTACTACTACTGTGACGGAAGTCACATTTTTGACAAACCACAATAATAATTTAAATTGACCCAACTCTAGCACCAACGTTGTCTGCTGGCGTCGTCATGAATACTGTCAACTTCCGCTAACTTTAATGACTCAAAATCCGTCTGTTTTTGTCTTTAAGCTCTACTTTTCACCAGTATTTTATTTATTTTATTGTGCGTAAAGTAAATTTAAAATTGGTTTTATCTTGGAATACAGGCTACTTCGCTTAGTTCTATGGGTTTACTATCAATTTACGTTCAAAGCGGACGGGTGTCCTATCTTGCTTTAAGCAGCCCTCAAATTAGAATATTCTGTCGATAACTTTTAGAATGTCATACTAATCTAACGTCTGATTAGTTAATTATAGCAATGTTAGAAAATGTAGAAATGTTTTTGTGTTCGTAGATAATAACGATCTTTCGTATATTTAACATATGATTTTTGCGGGGTGCGTATGTGCGCTTTCAAAAAATTGCGCACGCGCACTGCCCATACCAAAATAAATCGGCCTCGACAACACCCCCATCTGATGCAAAGATCTTTGATATACCTCTTGTGTAAGCCGAGATCTAACCCAATATGTCCCAAATTTTGTTGCCATGGCAACGAGAGTCGCTCGGAAAAAATTCGGTTGGCAGCATTCGATGGCCCATCCCCGAAAACCCCACTATAGACGCAAAAATCTTGCAGATATCTCTTACACAGACCGAGTTGTCCCAAATTTCATTGCCATGGCAACAGAGGTCGCCAGGGAGAAATTTAAACGACACCATCGGATAGCCTGGGCCCAAAAATAGGGGGTAGGTGCAAACAGCATGCAATTATCTTCCAAGGAGGCCGAGTTGTGGCCCATTTTGTTCCAAATTTCGTTGCCATGGCAACGGGGTCAGTCAGGGGTAAATATAAATGACACCGTTAAATTGGCCGACCCCAAAAACTCTACTTTAGAACCAAAAATTTCGACTCTGTCTTATACATAGCCGGAGTTATGATGGTTTAAAGCATTGTCTAATTTTCCCCATAGGCGCCATTGTAATTTTTCTTATTTTTGTGAAAAAAATAGGTTAAAATGTTGAATTTAAATTTCATACCCCTCAGAAGGCACTTCCTTGCGCGAAACCGCGTCATATGAGCCATCGTTCGTTAAAATCAGTTCAGTCGTTTTTCCTGTAGAGGACGGCAAGAAAAAAAGGAAAGGAAAGGTACAAAAAGTCACGCAAACGTTATATTTTGTCTATTCAGGGGGAAGCCCCCCGTGAACGGATTTTCACCAAATTTTGCCCATCAGGAGATATGCCGGACGTAATCATGTGTGCAAATTTTGATGTGAAAAAATTAAGGGGTTTGGGATATACGGGAGGTCAAATTTTGGGTTCTCCCGTTGAAATGGCTGGTCACCCTTACGAGAGTGCTGCGCTACCGCGCAGCCTGTGATGCAGGCAACGATGTAGTCAAGGTTACTTGTATTCTGCTGCTTGTCGTTATTACAGTGTTGTTTTTGGGCATTGTTCTGTGTTTAGTGGCAGAACGTTTTTTATGTGTAGTAACTTGTGCAGTGTGACGTCTGGTTGTGTAGCATTTTCTGTGCAAATGTTGCAAAACGACAGTTTTATCACAAACTTACCATGGAGTGTAACAGTTAAAAATGTGCAAACTGGCCAACATCTGTGCTAATTATTAATCAACGTTTAGCATAGATTAGGAAAAAAATTTAGTGCCCTGTTTTTCACCTACAGGGTGGGCCATGGCACTTTGCTTAAATTGTCCATATCTTCGCCAATTATTGACTGATTTCCAAATTTTTTCACTGGCACACTCTGTGGACAATTTGCATTAATGTGATTATTACATATCTCACTACAGCGTAAATGTGTTTCTACACTACCTTGTGATATATGAATGAAATATGAATGTATAACGATAATAACAAACAAACATTTTGGTAAGTGAAAAAAAAACTATTCAGACCAACATTGCGGTAAATGATCTGTATGACACTAGACTGTGTGGGTTTAACACAGTCTAGTGTCACACGGATCATTCACTGCACTATTGGTCTGATGTGTTTTTATGCACGATAGCAGAATGCTTCGCGCGTTTTAGCCATCGACTAGGTGTCCGTACGTCTGTCTGTCCGTCCGTCCGTCCGTCACACCCTGGCACTGTATCAAAACGGTGCAAGCTAAAATCACAAAATCTCACACAACCTATTTGTGGGGAAGTCCCCTGCAAACGGATTTTCACCAAATCTTGCACATCATGAGATATGACAGACGTAATCATCTGTGCAAATTTTGGTGTGGACAAATTAAGGGGGTTGGGATATACGAGAGGTCAAATTTTGGAGTTTCCCATTGAAATGGCTGGTCACCCTTACAACAGTGCTGCGCTACCGCGCAGCCTGTGATCACATTATTGCAAATAATTGTCCCTAGAATGTGGCAGTGAAAGAATTTTGACAATCGATCAATAATTGATGAAGATGCCACGTTTTTATGGCCTATGGTGGACATTGGTTAATTTCTTAAATCTTCTTTTTGCTAACTTACCTTTTTATTTACTTATTAGGCCGCCCGGAACGGTAGTTCCCGGAAGGCTTTATGTTTTACTGCTGTTTCTTTATTTTTTCATCGCGAGATCTCCGAGGTCCGTGGGCCGATCTCCGCGAAATTTTGTCACGTGTTCGGAAGCATGTTCAATTTACAAATGCTAGTCCGAAAATTTGGGGGCCTGCCTTCAAAAAAATTTGGGGGGGGCGAAAACATGCTAAATTTGGTCCGATTTCGGACCCCTTTCCACTTTGAGCGCGAATATCGCCGGAACGGACAGAGATATTTAAAATCTGAAAACCTGGTGCACTACAGCATTCCCTGCGTTCAACGACAAAAGTTCGGTGAACTTTGGTCCACTAATTACAGAGATTTAGAAGTAGAATTGTACCCAAAAAATCGACTTTTTTGGAAGACCATATTTCGGCCCCTAGGGAGTGCTGCACCCTGAAATTTTTACACGCGCCACAGAATGGCCAAGTCTTGCTAGCCCCTAGCTCACAGGGAATGGGGGTTCCCTTAACAATTTTTTTTCAATGGGGGGTCAAAACTTGGCTTAAAATGTAGCGTAGGCCTATGCGTGCCTATAACTTTGGAGCTGATGGGATTAAACCCACGAAACTTTACCACGTGATGTGCCCCTTAGTGGGGTTGTTAACCCGGATACAACTTTGGGGGGCACCGCCCCCTTAAAATTTGGGAAGGCAAAAACGTCCAGAATTCGGCGCGATGTAGAAGAACTTTCGAGTTTGACCGCAAATATCTCTGGAACGGATTGAGACATCGACCAGCGGTTAACGGCGTTATCAAGCAGGATCACACTGGAGTTGAACAAACAAAATTGGTGAATTTGGTCCACTAATAGAAAAGTTATAGGCGCGCATGTTGACCCACCCCAAGGCGCCACTGCGCGTTCTGTGTATGCTAACTTCGAAAGTTTGACCGTGAATATCTCTGGAATGGATACAGATATAGACAAGCGGTGAACGGCGATCCCTTCCGCGTTGAATAAAAGAAATCTGGTGAAATTCAGCCCACTAACAACGATGGTTAGCGCACGGATGTTGACCCACTCTAAGTCGACAACGCGCATTTTGCGTATGCTAACGTATTTGAGTTCGGGTCACGTGACTTTACTACGAGGGGAATTTCAACCCGCTAAACTTTCACGCGTCGGACTTACGGCGCCGGGCGTCCTCACGTTGGGCTCTGCCCGATATTTCTAGTTTTGTGTTTTTTGAAACTTATTTTTAAATGCATTCCGTTGTAATATTGCTGCTAATCAAATGTTCCTCACTTTCTGTGTTGGATATGTTATTAAGTTTGTCGTATTATGCTATTTCCCCCTGGCGTATTTTAACTCTTTTTCTAAAACGGTTAGCGTGCAGTTGCATGTACTGTCATGATGTGTTCGGAGCGACCGGAATGAACTGATCTTTGTATTTCATTCCAGTTCATTGCATTTGACATGTCACTTTAAACACATCTTTATGACCGACTGTCACCGACATTGATGTTTCTTTGTCAGTTTCCATTATCATCTGCAGTCATATTTTGACGTCATCATTTGTTTGTGTGCATGTAACATGTTTAGTTCCAGTAGTCATTAATAGAATAATATTGCTTTTTGTAGGCTACAATATTTTCGTCAAGAGTTTTAGCAAGTTTTGTTATTCTGTTACTGAGATGCATAGAGCTGTTTGTGGTTATGCGGAGTATTGCAGCCTCACTCACTACTAGTCATGTTGTTGTAATTAAAAGTTGCTGGCTTGAGTTACTGTTGCAAGTATTTAATAACGTAATATTGCATCCATAGTTAGCAGGCCCGTCGAGAGGGTGGGGTAAAGGTGGTTAGCTACCCTGGCCCCGCGACTTTTGGGGGCCCGCTGTCGACCAGAAATATAAAGTACGCCAGAATGCGCCCCGTGTATCGGAGTGAAAGGCCGCTTGCCCACGTGGATATTTACAACGCACATTAGGCAAGATGGTCGCAACGATATACCACGGCCCATCTACTGAGTCTACATTGTGTCTCAAAAAACGTCCCACTTTGTGATTTTTCATATCTTCGCCAAATATTAACTGTGGACAGTTAGCAATAAAGTAGTTGTTAAATATCCCACCACACTTAAACTGTGTTGCTAGGCCCCTACACTATCATGTAAACATAAATTTTCAAAAATCACTGAAATCATTATAATATTTATGCAAAATATCATCTTCTGAAACAATTTTTGCTAATTTTCATACAAAAATTAAATTATGTTTAGTTTGCATACATTTCTGATGTTTGTAAGCAAAAGCAGATGATATTATCGTAGATAATGATTTTTAATGCACGGGCTTTATACTGGTGATGTACAGGGTGCAGCAGAAAAAGTGGACCCCAAATTTTTTTTGCCGTTTTCTCAGCAACCGTTTGGGATTTTAATATGAAATTTTACACATTTATTTAATGAAACCTTCTACATCTAACTACCAAGTGAAGTGTGATTCTGTTGAAAAACGACAAAGTTATAGACTTTTTAACATGACCGCCTACCGATTTTTTAGCATTCAAAAATGTTCAAGCTAAAAAAGCTATTTAATTTTCAAAAACTGGCTACACGTTAGCAGTAACGTGTAACCAGTGTAACGATGACGTCACAGTGACGTTTTGATAAACAGCAATTTTTATTGTTTGTAAATTATCACTAAATTATCGTTCCTTTAAAGCAATCGCCGGCTGCTTACCGGATTCCTCTTCCAGCAGGACGGCGCATCAGCACACAGCGCGCAACGCCGCGCAGCGCACAGAACTGGCTGCGGGCCAGCTGTCCTGATTTCATCACAGAAAACCAATGGCGTCCAAATTCGTCGAATATAAACCCAATGGACTATCACGTATGGGGTGCAATGTTGGAGGCTTACTGCAAACTTAAAACAAAGCTGAAAACAAACGCCGAACTCAAGGAAGCGCTTCAGGTTATCTGGGGCAACCTGCCATAGGGACCGATCGACAAGGCTGTAAAAGATGTCTCAAATAAGGCGACTGGAGGCTGGTGTTGTAGCTTGGAGCTGGCGGTGAACACTTCGAACATTCACAGTGACAATGGAATTCTGGCATTTGATCATTATTTAACTGTGTTGTTTCAACGATCTTATTAAATTGGTGTTGTAGCCGGAACATTTTTGAATGCTAAAAAATCTGTAGGCGGTCATGTTAAAAAGTCTGTAACTTCGTCGTTTTTCAACAGAGTCAAATTTTACTTGGCACTTAGATGTAGAATGTTTTAGTAAATAAGTCTGTAAAATTTTAAATTAAAATTCCAAACGGTTGCTGAGAATACAGCGAAAAACTTCAGGGGTCCACTTTTTTGCCGCACCCTGTAATGTGCCATTTAGCAGTGGAGACAAAGCTCTGATTAAGAACTTGTGCCGGTTCAAAAAAATACAGTTTTCAGAAAATACTGGCAGAATGTTTGAAGATAAACTGCAACAGGGAAAGAGTGGGAATGTTATTAACAGAGATGTGGGAAATATGCGACACGACTAAAAGCATGAGACCGGCAGACTGAAGCATACCCGTACTAAAGAGAACGTGACCACTGTGGATGAAATGGTAGGCTTGCTAAACTATACAAAGGCCAGAAACAAACATATCGTTCAATACGCCAGATATCCATAGAAAATATATCTAACAAAGTGTAGTGTCGTACAAATCATTCACTGCATTTTTGGTGGGAAGTGTACTTTGTTTATCAACACTCTTGCTATCTATTATTAAGTTTTTTTGCATATATATTTTACAATGTTGTGTAGCGACACAGTTAACGGGTGGTGGGATATTCAACAATCTCTTTGTTGCTTACTGTCCGCAAAATGCACCAGTGAAAGAATTTTGAAAATTGGTTAATATTTGGCAAAGATACAGACAATCACAACCCCTTTGCCATGGCAACGAAATTTCGAACAAAATTGGCTATAACTCGCCTTGTCACGGCTTGTGCGGTAGCAACAAGCTGTTGTATAAGCGATGTGCCAAGTCAATGGGAAGGCCGAAATTTCGACCCCCCACAGCTCCCACATTTTTCAACCGATCTTAATGAAACTTCAAAGCAAGAAAGATATCCGGGATACGACCCCACACGCAAAATTTGGTTGATGTGGGACGAGGGGAAGGGGGTCTGCGTAAGGGGGAATTTTCCGTTACTTTTTGTGTTCCATCTATCTTTTAGTCCGCCCGAAAACGATAGTTTTCGGAAGGACTTCTGTTTTGCTGTGGTTTTTTCTTCTTCTTTTTTCTCGCCGCGTAATCTCCGAGCTCCGTCGGCCGATCGGCGCGAAATTTTGCACGATGCTCGGTGCTGCGTTCAATTTTATAATCCCGGTCCAAA
>Ga0209367_1000312_pt1 | contig 44176 bp, 24 predicted proteins | sample WorMetLIZISLAND2_FD_187412 | JGI IMG/M metagenome (GOLD analysis project Ga0209367, IMG submission 187412) | Marine gutless worms symbiont microbial communities from Max Planck institute for Marine Microbiology, Germany - Olavius geniculatus... ... | reverse complement strand
GTTTTTAATGGAATTTTCGGCCACTTTCGCCTGTGAGAGTCTATATCATTCACAAGGAGGCGCCACCGTCGCCAACGCCACACGCGCCTATGGCCGATGTGTATTATGGTCCCGATGGGCCGAGTCTAAGTGATATGCGATTTTCAAAACTATAACTACTGAACTGGAAATGCTATAGGCTTTCGCGCATCTCGTGAGCTTTTCTCAAATTTCTTGTATAACTTGCGAATACGTGTTGCTAACATTAAATTGCGAGTTTCTTCAGTGTAACAAAGCAGAAAGTAGCGATAGCATTAAGTCATGTGAATGACATTGTTGTATATAGTGCGACTGAAAATGCGGTAGGTTTACTGAAAAATGCAGCACAACCAAAAATGCAGGGTCAGGGGTGAAAAATGTAAGACTGGAATATATAAGAAACAAGAAGCCCAGCTGTCGCTAGAATAGCCGACCGTACTGGGTGTCAGTTACCTTCAAAGTCATCTAAGTTGGATGGTTTTTTTTCGTCATTTGAAAGCCAATATGCGATTTCTTATCAATGATCAATAGCAACCCAGGTCCTATCTCGCACCGTTTAGCCACAATAGCGCATAACGGCCTTTAGTATCATTCAAGGTCAGTGATTTCCATCTAATCTGACAGCGCGTATGATTACCAGTAACCTAGACCCACTGTTTAGTGTTTAGCCACAGTAAATCCATGACAAACGAACAGACGGACGGACGACAACCATGACAACAGCACGACCGTTAGACGTTAGGCTAAAAATAATCTCAACAGAGTGGAATTGTCGTGGCAGAATTTTCACTGACAACCATCCTGATGTAAGTTAATGCATAGATTTATTAGACATAAACTTCGTTGTTAGAAAACGTTAAAATGAACTTCGCTTTTTAGTGAAGTAACTGCCAAAGACGTTGGTAGGCTAGTGGTAACGGCGTCTAAAAACCGTGCCCGTCCGCGATCGGTTCGCTCGCCAGAATTTCGGAAAACAGAACGTGTGGAGGAGCTTATCTGCAGTCATGAGAGTGCTCTGCATACCCACAAAAGTCCGCGCAAAATTGAAAGGGAGAGGGGCATTTTACGGTCGTCTGTGCGGCGCATTTAGGGGCCTCAGGGCTGGAAAATTGGTCCGAAAAACTTAGGCTTTTTAAGATTTTTTTTTAAAAACCTAAAAAAAAGACCTGAAAAACAGTTTTAAGTGTTTTTTTTAGCTTTTTTTTAAATTTGTTGTGAAATTTATTACTGATCATGTTTTAATTCATACTTTAGTCGTGATTTTTGAGTTACGACTTTAATCACGTCATTATGTCGTTACTCATAAGAGGGTGCATAAGCATAATACGTTATTCCTGGGTTATAGGCCTACCGGTAATTTTTGCACGGTATTCATTGGACAAAAACTTTAAAAAACCTATATAACGTAAAAACCCAAAAAAACTTTTAAAACCTTTAAAAAACTTAGAACCTAAAAAATTTCTTTAAAAACCTAGGTTTTTCAGCCCTGGGCGCATTGCAAAACAAGAGAGCGCTTGTCGAGGGTGTTGTCATGCGTTAGATAGCGCCATTTTATTTTCTCAAATTGTTTCAAATAAATGACGAATTACTCTTAATGTCAAAAATGAAACAGCGTTGGTTTATGCCAAATCTGGTGCCGATCTGATCCATATTTCTAAAGTTACGAGCCATGAAACAAAGTGGAGTAGCGGACCCGTTGTTTACGCACCACCCTGTTATAGGCCAGGCCAGGTCTGTGGGCCACGTCTTTCCCGGGAAATCGAAACCGTAAACCGGGTATTTCCGACACGCTGTAAGCGACAGTGCGGGTGGCGAGAATTTCCAGTGGTTGCGGTGCGTATTGCGACAGGATCACAACAATACGTCGTATTGTTTAACGATGTTTTGACTGGACTAGGCGATGCGTTTTTTTGTATCGTAATTTGTGGAGGTTATTTGCTTTATTTATTATTTGTTGTTTCGTTTTCATGCGGTACACACAGAGTGTTCATTCGTCTTAGAGCATAAGTAGGTTGCACATTATAAATTGGCCGACCGTTAAGGTCGAGCTTTGGGTCGTCTGTATGTCGTCTGTTTGTCTGTAACGCATGTATTGTGGTTAAACAGTACGTCTGTATGAACAAGTAAATAGGGCTTCTAGGCCATCTTGTTGTACCAAATCGGCTCCCAAACAACCCTTTATTTTCCCTAACCGAGGGTACTGACCACCCCAAATACGTGCGTTGTGAATGTGAACCAGTGGCGGACTCAAGGGGAGGGGAAGCGGCCGCCTCCTCTTATTGACTGGATGCATCTTAAAACAAGTGAACATTTGCCAAGACAGTGCATTATTTTTGCATAAAATTTTCCAAAATTTTTGGAGAGAGGGCATAGCCCTCTTCCCAGACCCACTCTTTACCCTTTTCCCGTATTCTAAATTTCTGGATCCGCCACTGTTGTAAACTGTAGCGAAACTGCTTCAGTTAGCAGCGTGGTGACTATTGACAGCCTACGAAGTTATCAATGCGCTTTTTAACGGTACCATCTTCGACCGTCTACGGACACCTGTTCTCACAATATAGGGGTCCCGACCTTCCCCTCCCCCCAAAAAAATATGCATAGCGCATCACGGCCAAATCGTATCAGTGCAATGGCTACTATTAACCAGCTACATACATTTGCAAATGCCGTATTTAATGCTTTTATTGCTGACCCTTCCCTTTTATCCAAACCGGTGTACTGAACTGATTCCTAATTCACATTTGCTGGCCTTCGGATAACGGCGTACGGTCAGCTTTCACTATCGACAGCTGGGCTTTTTGTTTTTCATAAACATGCAACCGTTGCTAACTCGTAATTGTGGATGCTGTTTATATGCCTACAGTCGTCCCAGACGGTGAGATGTGGACTGCGGAGAAAGGAGCGACTGCTGATTCTGTCAGCGATGATGAGAATCGACCCGCGGGCTGCATCGCTGAAGAGCTGAAGAAGAACCTATTGGACGTAGTAAAAACACAGCGTCATCGTGGAGTCGACGTGGACAGTTTGGAGAGCTGCTACACTGACAAAATAGGCACACCGTTGGACTTCAGAAAACAGGGCTTCAACAACTTATTCGACCTGCTCAAAACAGTGAAGGAAATACGGTAATACAGTTAATTGTTTGTTGACCTCGAGTGCGCTGTTATTATGTTTACAAGAACGACTAATAGCAGCACAAAAATTGAAACTATTGGGCCTACTAGCATTAGTGTTATTACAGTAGTTAGCTTATAAGCCTAAATTTATTAGACCTACACCTTGTTGTGTGAAGGTTAGGCCTATAATTGATTTATTTCGGTGAAAAACGATAAGCCTTTTGTGACTATTAGACACTCAAGCACTGTTGTTATATATAGCCTACATGTAAACTGGTTTCTTATTTAATTTGATGTGCTAGCCCTTAGGCTAAAATGCTAATGAATTGCAATAATTTTACATCCTATAGGTGCATATTTCACTTGCATTCAAGGCTTTGTGGCATTGATGCGCTATATAAATTTATGTTTTACGCACTTACTTACTTACTTTCGTTTCTGTGTTTGTCAGGGTGACTCGAGATCGGAAGTCCAGTAAGCTGCGAGTGTATCTCAACGATGCTTAGGTCAGTGAGTCTATATCGGTGAAAACTCGAGTGCCAGGCAGAGACAGATCTTCTGCTGGCGTCACTTCTCATTGCAGCGCGCAGCTGAGTTCTGTGATGAAGAATAAGATGAGAACGGCCACCAACGGCGACAGTCAGCCTCTGCAGCTGGTCTGTGTATATAACTGCACCGTATCCCACAAAAAAACAATCGGTCTATTTCGCATTATTTTTCATCCTTGCCAAACTGTGATGATTTTAAAATTCTATCACTGAAAAACGCACGAAAAATTAGCCACAATACTATTAATTACCTTTTCACTACACTTGAATAGTGTCGCTATACTACCTGGTAAAATATTATATTATGCAAGGTATTGTTTTTTATGCGGATGTAAACTGGCTGATGTCATTATCTTTCGTTGAAAAATGATTTTGCTATTAATTTTGTTGCATATTCTAATTTTATGAATATAGGAATGACATTTGTAGGCATATCAAGCTGCAAAACTTGTAGGCGGTAGACTTTCTGTTAGTTTTCTGGTAGCATTCATTGCACCTTGACAATATGTCAATACTTGGTCACTAATTATGTAGGCTTAACCTTAAAATCTTTAATAAATCTTCGAGTTGGACATAACAGCTAAAACGGATAATTAACGTAACGTAACTAAAGCAACGTTTTACACAGATACGGTTTTTGTTTTGCGTATCTGCTTTCAGTGCAAACCACTATAAAATTACTTATTCGTTTACTAGCATATTGTGCTGTACGCCAGACTGTGTTAAATTGGTCGACGTGTTCTTCGTTTTCGCAGAGGTTCGGTGTAGAAAGCGACCGGCAAGAACTCGAAAGAAACGAACGAGGTGACATTCACCGCATGATCGTGTACTCTGCAGTCTGTCAAGTTAGTTGTAGGTCTAAGCGATGTTTAACTTCAATTAAGCCTATCACAATCGCAGAAATATACTGCATTATTAACAAGCATTACATAGAGTCTACAACTCTTTCGTTGCGAGGCCCTAAAGTTCCTGTGATTTTTATTGCAGTCTGACATAAAAGTAGGACGAATGAAAATTATTCTTTTTTATTTTTTGACATTTCGATGATTTCATGTAATATTGCACATCATAACTTAACAGTATCAATAAAAACTAAAACAAAAATACTGTAACATAGCAGACTAGGTGCAAGCAGTTTTGTTTCTGTAAAACAAGAGCAAACAAAAAAACTGCGCCTATCTTATTTTTGAGAGGTCCGATAAAATTTTCGAGACTACGGTTCCTTTAGGGACCGACTGCAGCAGGAAGCTAATGCAAGTTAAAACATTAACAATATGTGCAGAGCGTGAACGCCAGTTGCGTAAGAAGCCAATACCAACACGATTTCGGGATGATAAATATTGGGAATTGTATATCAAGAAGTTTCCTAACGACACAACTGAGGTAACTGTTTGTTGTCAGTTCTTCGGCTTCAACGTTACATTTTTACTAGAGTTTTAGTTTTGACGCTGTATATTTGTTATAAAATTTTTTTAAAACTGTTGCTAAATATGCATTTTGATTAAATCACGTTGTGATATGTCATTATTTAAAACTGCACAATACAACGTATAGTGAATAATGACGTATGTTATATTTGTTATACCTCAACGCAAAATACCTCGATTGGTCCAAATCACGTCAAGTGGCGTTCACAAATACGCCATAGTCACTTTCTCAGCAACAATGCAGTGACACAGTGCCCTCCATGGAGGCACTATTGACGATAGTGCCCACCCAGAGGGCACAATTTGATTGGCGTCGTCATCACACCGACGCCGGTCACGCCTCATTATCATTCGAGACGTCTATGACCACGCCGACGTCGAATTCATGCATTGTGGCTAAACAGTACGTGTTAACTTTATTCGAAGAGAGCGCAAAATATCACAAATTTTGCGTAGAGGCGTTGAGGTATAACAAAACAAAATAGAGATTAGTGTCTCGATCATTATTGAAATTTTTTTCCTTTCAGTTCGTAACATGTTGCTCTCGATCTTCGATCTCAGGCAACGACCTCGACGCCAGTCATTATTTGTAGGCTATGTTATTACGCCGGGTACAGGTTTGGCTGCCTGTGATTTACGTTGGCTTGTTCATTTTTTTTTCGTAAATAATTTGTTTCGCTGTGGATTCATATTTTGTTTGTAAACTCGTCAGTGATGCTTGTAGGGACAGCTGATGGAAGTTTTCAAGCCTCACGGATGCGTCAAAATGCGAATGAAAAAGCCAAAGGAAAAACCGTAAATATTCGCTCAACTGCATATCATATAGGCTACCTTGTATATTGTCATGCTAGCTCATATAGAAAGGAGACGCATGTCGTTATTTGTTTTCAGACATCGTTAAAATTGGCATTCGTAATTTTGGGTTACTTACGAATATCAATACCGGGGTATTGATTAATTGAAAAATAATTAACTACAAAATGAATTTAGTTTTTGAATTATTACGATGCGGTTGATGTAGTGTCATGAAATGACAGTAGCGCACTTCATACTCGAAAATAGTAACGTCGTTGTATTTGCAGGCCGTTTGCATTCGCTCGCTTTCTGGACTACGAGAAAGCTACAGAGGCATTTTACACGCTTGACGGAACAGAGTTCGGTGGACGTCGGCTGTTCGTCTGCTTTGCGAAATCGGCCATCGTGACTGAAGCAGAATACACGAGACGGCATGAAAACAATCGTTTTAATGTCACAGTGACCACCGGCCGACGGGACACTGGTCGCTACTGAACGCATTTGTTGCGATACTTTAAAATGGGTTGTGGTCTTTACTTAGGTGTCTTAGCTAGACACCGGCTTATGGGTCTATACCCACTGCGTGTTGTGCAAAATGGCAGGGAAGGTTCTTTTTGGCGTAACAGTCGAGTATATATTACCTGCTTCAGAGAATGAGATCTTCTTTCCGGATCTGCCCGTTTTTGTCTGTTTATTTAATATTAATTTCTCAAAAGAATTTTGAACGAATTTCGATGAAATGTATTATAGAGGTGGGGTGTGTTAACAAAGTCAAGTAGTTAGACTTTGATGGCGATTAAAGAGTGACACGGGGATGAACTAGCATTTCTATCTCCACTCTATCCCCACAAAATTGTCCCCATCCCCACACATGACTTCTCTATCCCCATCCCCATCGTTGATTGGATGAAAATGATTGCCGCTAACTATCCGCACATTTTATTACTTTTTGTTACTAATGTACTGCAAATTAATAACGTTTATAAACTCCACAGTTGACCAGTCAAGCACAGAGTTAATCATCACAGTAAACGACTAGAGTTCAGTTCAGTTCACTAAATATAATATAAATACAATAAATACAATACCTTACTCTAGCTGCAGAAATTATTGACCTGTGTAAAAAATGTAAGTAAGACAAGTATTATTATATGTTTTAAATCAGAATCTATCTACGGATGAAGTTGTAGTTGTCCCCATTACCGCGGGTATACCGCAAATTTTATCCCCATCTCCGCGGTATTAGGCCTACCGTGGCTTATATCCCCATTCTCGCGGGAATATCGCCGTTATTGTCCCCATTACCGCGGTAATTACCGCAGTTACCGCGGTATTACCGCGGTCCTCATCCCCATGTCACTCGGTCCTCATCCCCATGTCATTCTTTGATGGCGATACGGAACGAAAATTTTTCTAACAATAATTTGCAGCTATATTAACTCCATGGCTTTCGCTGTGCAGCGCCACTGTTCTTGACGGAGATTGAGACCTCTGATCGTTTTAGTTGTGTCAATGGCGCGCTGTTGTGGTTAATGTAAAATACGAATGAACCGTGTAAGAAGTGCAGTAGGCGTATTTGTTAGCTAAATGGTATAGCTCTTCAAAAGAAACCCATCTCAGAGCTACGAAGCGGCACCTGCCATATGGGATCACACAGTGTTAGGCTACCTGTCACCAGACATGTGTGAAAGCACCTTACCGTAACCGCAGTTAGACATGCTGCTACCGGTACTCGATTTACTTACTCTGGAGGGATGAAAAGCTGAGTTGACTTTGGTGTTGGTTATATGCGGAGATGGTTTACCTGTCTGCAGTCACCCATCAAAGCACTAACCGCTTGAGAGCGACCCGACCGGGAGTGAGTCGAACCAACGATCTTGCGATCGTAATTCCACCATTGTAACCGTTACACTACCGAGCCGAGTGTAGAGAGATAGGTTTTGCTGCTGATGCTGTTGCAGAAGCTGACAACCGAGACACTGACTACGAAGATGATGATGATGCTGATGACGACGTCTGGGATGCAGTTGGTGGTGCCGGTTGTGACGTCACTGTTCAAAATGAAGCAAGCAGCAGGTGTCACGGCGCTGCTGCTGCTGCTGCTGTCCGCCCAGATCAGCATCACATCAACACCAGTGATGCTGAGACATCTGATGTTATTTGTGTACGTCAGAGAGTTAAATATGACGATGGTAGAAGTTGCGCTGGTGCTGTCGAGGGCCGTGTTGATGGAATTGTACGTAATCATGATGACGCTCATGGTACTGACAATCGTTCTGTCACTGAAGGTCGTCGTGACCTTGGTCGTGGTCATGCTGATTGTCTTACAGACAGATTCTCTGCTGCTGATGATGTCGTTCTTCGGGATGTTGACGGTCTGAGTCACGGCGAGGAAACTGCGAGTCAGCTATCAGCATTCGTCAGACAACAGCGCATCAAGTGGCTGGAAGCGAACGGTCTGACTGAGACTGGACGACAGTCGGAGGATTCGCAGCCACGACCGGTGGAGAATAAACCAAACCCCGCCGTGATCAGCAGTGTACGTGGTCGAGATAAAGCGATCACCGCAGCATGTGGACAGAGTTCTTCAGCAGTTACTCGTGAGAGTGATGTAACGCAGCCACATCGTACGTCTGCAGGGCGTGTGGCTGCAAGTCCACAGAAGGAGGAGGCCAAGGCGCATCCGACAACAGCCGCCGGCGCCAGAAACAAAACACAGCAGAACGCTGCAAAAGACGACTGCGGAAACCGCGTCGAACCGAGCAGTCACAGTGCTAGCGACGCTACAAAAGTGAGGACCGTTGGAAGCACGAACGTTGTCAGTAAAGAACGAACAGATAATGCGTCGAAGAAGAAAAGTTATGATACTGATCACCAGCGAGAAATACACGCGAAGTTAGATGAAAGTTCAAAAAAGCAGAGAACTAGATCACAGTCTCCGGGTCAGCATCAGCAGCAGCAAGTACATGTAATTCGTGCTTGCGCTGATGCGTCGTTAACGGAGCTAGGAAGCTGGTCTGGCAACGATCGTATAGAAACTCGTCGAAAACCGGTGGCGGACGAAGCTGAAGACATTCACAGAGTTGTTAATTCAATTTCTTGCCCAGATCCGTCATCGAATACCCGTCGAACACTGACGTCATCGACACAGAATGATTTGAACGTCGCAGATGATCGTTCAGCAGCACAAGTAGCAGGAACAACGAGTAACGAAGTCATTGGAGGAAGGACAGCAGCGCTGGAGTTGCACGATGTCTTGAGACAGTTACAGGACTTCGACGGGACGACAGACTGTGCCGCCAGTTCAGCATCGACGAAATCTGACGAAGTTATGCAGCGTTCATTTCACCCGCTATCTTTGCATTTCAACGACGAGCCGTTGATTGAGGACAACTTCGACGTCTACGTGCCAACAGACTGGTCGTCACGCTTGACGCCCTCGCAAGCTCGTTCAACGTCGGAGTCGTCACGCGCCGAGTTGCAGCTCGAAGTTTCGACTATTATCGAAACGCCAGAAACTTTTGCCGACGCTGACGAAACGCTGCTTAAACTGCCTCATTCGGCTACTGATGATCGCGAGGCGGTCGGTTTATCAGAATTAACCCACCTGACGGAGTGTGAATCGTTTCAAGATGTGACACCAAACACGTCACAAGTCGCGAAGGAAAATGCAGGGTCTAATGCGAACTGGCTACCGCCTGGCTCCCTGCGTTTGTGGTCTTGCATTTATTCCCGTGATGGCATCGAAGTTGGCAAAGTTTCGAGCAGATTTTCACCTGCTCTGTGTAACGACAGAAGTCGATGTAGCGATGTGTCTGACGCGCGAACTACTGAAGCATCAGCATCAGGAGTTTGCAACAAGAATGAAGTCGTACCCTTTCAGACTTCAAGTAATAATCATTCCGCCGTCATTTTCGTTTCTTGTTCCGACAGTGATCGAGACACTGCGACTCACAATGCGAGTCAGCCCGCGACTTCACAGCGTGGCGAAGCTTTCAGCTGTACGCCAGGAGAGCTGAGGTTGAATTCACCGCAATGCTGCAACGAAGCAGAATTCCTGCGCGAAAGCGATTGCGAAAAGTCATCGGCTGATGTACGGCGTAGCTCGACAGTGCAAGAAGCAGACCTCAGCCGTCGAGACTTACGAAACGCAACGAAGGAGCCTTCAGGTTCGGTGGCATTTGGTGGTTTGAACCGTGCTCAGACCGGTGAAGATCGATTGACGTCAAAGATTCCTGCAACAATGGAAGCAGACTTTCTGGAGCAGATGCATCATGAAACATGCCCATGTGCGTCGCGATGCTACGCCGCAGATTTTGCCTCCTCCGAAATGCAACTACTCCATATACTGATAACCCATGTCGACGACGATCAGTACTTCTGGGGCCAAATTGTCAACGAAGGAATCCAGGTGACGTATGATATGTGCGATTTCAACCTATTTTAATGCTTTGTCGTTACTTTTCTGGATGGAGCTAAATGCATAGTCATCGTTGTTTAAACCGTTTGTCGACATCGTCAACATTAAAGTTTAATTTTGGGCGTGCTATTCAAACAAAGGTTTTGAATGTTTTGTTTATTTAAAAGATTTTATCAGAGAACAACTCTTATAGGTTAGTTTGTCTTCTTGGTGACGTTTGTTGTGTATCGTAAATCGACGACGACAAACAGCAGTGCTTTGATTTTTTGGCTGTTAATATATGTACCTTCAATTGCCTCGTTTTTCTGTCTATATTATATTTTTTATGCTGTCTGCGCAGCTGTTTGTGCTTATGTTTTTTTTGTTTAATTGTGATGTTATTATGTGCTGCGGTGTATTTTGTGCGTTAAATAAAGAAACAAATGAGTGTGACTGTTTAACAGTTGAGCAATATGTGTTGTTGTAATTTGGAAGCGCAGAAACGAAGCGTTGAGCTGATGTATGAGACAATGGAACAGCTAAAGACCGAGAGCGATCAGTTTCAGCCTGTAGCCAGTCCCCACAGACGCCGAGCGGCGATCTTTTCTGAAGGATCTCTAAACAGGTTCGTTTGCAGTCATCTATGCCTAGGTTAGCTACACTGTGAGGCATAAAAAGCACACCAAAATTTATCGATCGTAACTTGAAGATGAATGATCAGATTTTAATAATTTTTGGTATAAATATTTCAGACACAACTGGTTATCAAATGACCATTTATGTTCCCGTCGCACCAAGCGTCTGTTTCTGCATTACCTGGGGAGAACAAAACAAGCAAATTGTTAATTTTTATTCAATGCAATATCATTATGTGATTAAAATAACGCACATTTGGCACATTTTGTCAAAATTTTTAGCACTTTGGTTTACAGTTTATCCAATTGTCCAGTTGTGCAACTGCTGACAGTAAATGTTTGAATTATCGGCCATTTGTGTAAGCACAGGCAGGAAGATGCATTCTCGATGCATTGATAGCAGTGTTGATAATGTTCTGCTTCAGATTTCAACCAGTCGCTTCTAGAGTTCATTGATTTTCCTAAATAGTTCCATAAACTCATTTCTGCATAACACTGCAAATGCTGTCGAATGGACTATGATCAGGGTCGTTCAGGGCTACGTATCTGAAGTGATTAAATTTACTTATGTTTTTCTTTCTTTTTTATCTCATGTTGCATTTGTTCTGTTTCCCCAGGTAATGCAGCAACAGACGTCAGGTGAGCTGGGAATTTGAACGGCCATTTGATGGCCAGTTAGGCCTATGTCAGAAATGTTTATACCAAAAACTATTAAAACCTCATGATCTTTCTTCAAGTTAATATAAGTAATGTCACGGACGGTTTTTGTCGTTTTTTGTTTATTTTAACGCCGATTTCATGTGTTTTGATTTTCCCAGGTAGTGCAGAAGCATATGTTGGGTGAGGTAAAAACTTGAATAACCGTTCGATGGCAAGTTGTGTCAGGAATAGTTGTAACGAAAAATTATTAAAATCTTGTAATCCGTTTTCAATTAAGTTATGATCGACAAATTTTGGTGTGTTTTTATGCTTTACAGTGTATATACGTCCTACATTGTGAATGACACAACCCAACTTTACGGGAGCCACTGCCAACCCCGCACATTTTCAATTACCAAACCCTGGTTTATGATGGCCTGAAAGGCTAAAACCCGCGTTTGACGACAGCCAAATCCGTGCACGCGGGTTTGTAAAAGTTCTCGTTTGAGGTGTTGTCCGACATCGCCGAGCTCGTCGAGGTTAAAAAACCACGTCCCATAAAATCGTACGTAATGTGCATGTTTATTTTCTTTGATGTTTTTGACGAGATTTTTTTGCCCGTGAGCCAAAAGACGCCCATCAGAATCTCGAAAGGAACTCGGACGCGTCGTCCGACGTGTTCGATTTCCTCGTCCGAGAAGCTCTGACAACACATCGGACGAGGAAATCCGTGCGCGTAGCCACGACTTCAGGCCCGTAGTTGCTGCAACTGTATGGAACCCACATAATATTGACGACGATGATGCTATGGCTAAGGCGATGCCAAAGCAAATCAAACGTGTCTTCGTGTTTTATGCGAGACACAATACTGTTGCTTCTGAACCGTTGATGAATTATCAGGAAGCGACTGAACGAAATATGTGTAAGCTTTTCTTCATTTCTGTATTCATTTAACTGTGAAATACTAATCGATGATGTATATTGTATAAACGCACACGCAGGGTGTGGATATTGACGGCGTCGGCAACTGAGAGTGGCGTGCACTGCATTGACTACGGCAACCAGCTGACCGTACTAACCAGAGATTTGATCGAGATTCCCGCCAACGTCTGGGACATGCCGCCAGCGGCCGTACCATGCCGCTCGGTCCGTGCCGGTGTGTAGACGTGAACGTTCACTCCGCTTTCTTTGTACTACTTTTCTGCGATGAAGGCAACACGTTTCTAAACAGCTCGTTGTAGAACGTAAAGTTTTTGCTTGTTTCTACTACCGCCAGGCTAGCTACTACTTTGTTACGCTACTGGTACTACTACCTCAACAACAACAACTATTATTACTGCCACTATCAATACTTTGTAGAAACACTATAGGCCAAGGCCTAGATGTGACCGTTGTTGTCGCAAGAGACGACAAGTAACGCGCCTTTGTACTGAGATTGTTTTTTTAACAAAATTACTAGTGTATAGCGTGCGACAAAAAAATAGCATAATAATGTCTTAATTAATGGAATTTGTTTGGTCGGTGCTACAGGCGACGAAGATAAGCTTCCACTTCAGCAGTTGCTCTACAAAATAGTTACAGCGCGCCTTCTGCCCAGCCTGGAGACAGACAAAGTCAGACATTTACTTTTCTTAGCTTGCTTAATAATTAGTATTTTATATAGTAAGTACTTATTCAGGCTTGCGTTAAAAGAAATAGGCCTATTTGAAACTTATGCATTACCTGCTAACTTTTTGTACCGGTTCAAGGCTGTTGCGTCGTAAACTTACGGCGTAATAGGCGTAAATATATCAGTTAACTAACGCATGCGAAAAAAACGCGAAAAAAATTATTACTAAATGATCGTCTGATAGCACTAATTGTAAGTCGTCAGTTTTTCGCATTTTGCGCATGCGTTAGAATAACCGATATTCTTATCGCTGTTAACATGCTTGTTCGCATTTATTACTTAGAGTTTAGTTTGCATTGAATTAAAACTGGCAGTATTTTAAGTAACAAATTGGCGTGAATTCAGCAACACTCGTATCGAGTTTCAATTACATATTTTTCTGATGCATAGAAAAAACATTTATAACTGTCACGTTGATCGTCATTGATGGCTAAGATTTTTTTTTCAGTCAGGTCTAAATGTCTGAAAATTTTCCTTTTTTGACGCAGCATTTTAACTAGGACACTATTACCCCACTTCCGACATGTCGTGCTGCAGTCCGTCTTTTGAGGTGAAAATTGTCACATTTGTTAGTAAGTAAGTAAGTAAGTAAAATGTAAATTTATATAGCGCATATTGTTAAAATTAACCTCTAATGCGCGGGGAACTTTTACATCATTTTTGCTTTTTTGTGCCTTTTAGTTTTTACGTTAGGCAGCCGTGCGAGACGGACAGACGGACACCGGACAGACGGACATCTCAAGACGCATAGCGCGCTTTATTAGGACGGCCGCATACATTATGACTCTCAATTTTCGTGTTGGCTTTCTTCGGCTTACTATCAACGCAATATATTTAATGTTGTCGCCAAGCGGCGCGTCGTCAGCCGAAGATTGCGGTTTATTTTTTGACCTACTTACTCATCCTGTCTCTTACTGTATATTGTTTGGCCCCATAATAAGTGACCCCATAATTTTACTTTACTCAAGCGTAACAACTAATAGCGTGTTGCGTTTGTATATCATACGTGCGTCCAGGCAGAACACGCCGTTGATCACGGCCATGTAATAAGTTTATGTCAACACCTCGTTACAGTCGCACAATACACTGTAGACCGAGTTGAAACATCTAACGAGCACCTTGCTAATCTATCTGTGTGTGTGTTTGTTCGTTCTAGGAAAGTCAAATATTGACCGTGCGGATTCTGTGCTCGCGATGAAATTACGTCTGGCAACAAGGCGTGTTGACGGAAGGCTGTTTGCAGATCGCGGTGAATGGGCATGGCCTGTATTCCGTTCTGTTGTATCGTGTACGTGTATTATGAATTTGCTCATTGTGTGGCAGTGTGTGCACTTCCTAGACTGCACTTTTGTGGTTAATTTCTTCTGACTGTTTTCTGTGTTCGTATTATGACCGCGCGAATAGAGACAGTTTATCTATGCCACGCGCGTCAAGAAGGTTATCACGAACGTTTCTTGGAACGGTTAAATCGCGACATACTCTTTAGCGGCGTACACATACAAGACCGTAGGACAACGTCATAACTAGGGGAGTGTTATGAATGGGCATTTTCAAACAAAATTCGACAGCTATGACAGGTTGGTAGACAGTTTTTCTTAATCAAAGGGTCGAAAAGTAGGTCCCCCTTTATCGATGCACAGGTAGGCCTAGTCCTGTTTCTGTTGTATTTTACGATGTGCAGAAGTAAATCTTATACAAGTCTAGAAGATCAGTTATAATAGGCTATGACATAATAATATTTTGAATTTATTTACAGTCTTTCAGTTTATTTTTTTTATGAATGGAGATCTGACTCTGACACGATGATTGAACAGTGACACTGCTAAACAATAAGCTAAAACACACTCGTATGTTTTCATTGCGTATTTGTATAGCATATGATTTTCAGCAATGATATATATAAAATAACAGTTGCAGCTTTGATTCATATTTCCGATATGTCCGTCACGTTTACAGATATTTTGGCAGTAGGCATTTTTGCACAATACTTCATGCATACTGTTACAAGAGTAGTTTTTGCCTCACTGACGAGTATACCAGATGGATATTCGTTGCGTGGCAATGATAGTAAATTAATAACCATAATTCATTACGATCAACTTGATTATTATAAAGGCCTATAGCAGTAGTGGTAAGCACAATGAATAACCGGCAAAACGCCACCACGTAACGTCGACAGAGGTCTAATATGAATGACGACGATAGGCTATATCCGCTATCGCCCGCAGAGCCGGTGGAAGGGCCCTCCGTAGCCTACCCTCCAGTCGGAGGGGGCCTCACGTATGCTCGGGGGCCTGATCAGGGGCGTATCCAGAATTTCAAGTCGGGGCGTGAAGTAAAAGGATCTAGGGGACGAAGTCCCCCAAAAGCTGAAGCTTTTGTGTATAAAAGCATGGGTTTTGTGGCACTGGCTGTAAGCTAGAGATTTTTCCTGGGGTAGCAAATTTAGAGTATTTCCCGGCTCTTACTTTCCCTTTTTACCCCTCCTTTTTCTCACCTTCGTCTCCTTCCTGTTTTTTGTTTCCTTTTCTTCTCACATCTTCTTTGCTTTTCCCATTTCTTTTCTCCTTTTCCTTCCTTCCTTTCCCTTAAAAGTAAGATCCCTAAATTCCAGCTAAAAAAACTGAGGGAGCGCTGTGAGCAAGCCCCAGCCGAAATTATATAGGTGCGTTACAACTTTAAAATCTAAGATCTGTTTGGCAAAAAAGTTAATTATTTTCCTGAGAATCAATTGATCAAATTTAGTGCACTTTAAACAATATAGGCAAACAACGGCGGCGCTATAAATTCGAAAGTGGGGGTAGCAATAATCAGCGAGCGAAGCTAGCAGAATTTTTTTTGAGCTTTTGTGTGCAGAATCACGTTAACTATACAGTGCGTCTTTTAGACAGTCTGCATTAAACCTGTTTGGCTAGTTTAGGGGGGAAGGGCGCCGCCCGCGCCTTCTCTATATACGCCCCTGTTGATGCTACGTAAGAAAATTTTTTTAGTTTTTTGACATATATTTAAAATATAAAATAAGTTAACATGAGGAAAGTTTACCAAAAATGACAAGTTTATTACTTTTTATTATTGTACAGTGATCTGTGACGTACTACTGCGTGACGTACCACTGCGGCCTATCAAAGTTCATCTTTTGCAGAAACAACACAAATTGTATTCGACTTTTTTGCATTTCGAAATTATAGAAAAGTGGGCAAATTTGCTGCTTCCATTGAACCTTCAAAAGTCAAAAGCATTTTGACTTTAGGGGGCTTTGCCCCTTGACCTCCTGACCAGGGACTCTGCCCCTGGACCCCGCTGGGGGATTCGCCCCAGACCCCCGTCGGATTTCGGAGGGGGCCTCCAACTTTTTAGCGCCGGCATTGAACTGAAAACGACCTCAAAGCAGTTGTTAAATGTAAAGCACAAAACATTAATGCAAATGTTTTCTGCAAATGTTTCGTGTTTTACATTTTTGCAGATGTTTTATTTTACACGTTAACACGGCCTAACCAGTGATGTCTCTTGAAAGCAGATGTGCGAAAAGTCATCCTCAGTCATAGGTATAGGCCTGTAGCTTATAGGGTGTTTACACGATCTAGCAAACATCGAGCAGACGTCGAGCAGTTAGCACGTGTATTTTGAATACATTTGCTGGCGTTTGCTCGATGTTTGTTTGATCGTGTAAACACCCTATTAGGCAGCAAACTAGCCCAATATGAGTTAGGGCAGTTCAGCAAAAGCTGCAAAACTACAGAAATATGAAGTAACTGTTTGTGTGAAACAAACAGGCTAGAGGAAGACATGTATTTTCAACTGCATATTCTGTTTATAATTAATTGATAAAATTTTTGAAGAAATTCGCCAGAACAGCGTTGCGCCAATCAACGACTGAGACCGAGTTGTTCCAAGGTAGAGCCTGGAGTCAGCGAAGACATTCTGTAGGCGCGTCGACTCCATGGCATAGGGGCGAAGACGATCACCCCCACCTACGGCGAAAAATTTATGAGGTGACGCCCAACACTGGGCCCACAGACTCTGATTCCTTGAGATTTCTCGAAACCGTATAATGGGCCATTTTTTATCTGCACATTACACCAACCTTAGTCCAAAGTGTCATTTTAGACTACAGTACGTCCAAACTGAACAGTATGTATAGGCTACAAATATAAACGTGTCGATATGCAAGTGACAAAAGTAGTACACAATTTCAGCCTCAAAATATACCAGAATCGTTTAGCGATCAGCCCAGAATGACACATTTTGACTAAACTGCAAACGAAGCTTACAGCAACCGCCGGATTCTGTAGCTAGATTCAGGGACAGAAGAAGGGAAGCAGTGAGGAAGCGGTGAAAATGAGAAAAAAGGGGGAAAAGGAGAAAAGGAAAAAGTGTTGGGTATGATTTCTGTAACAAATCATTTGCAGCTAGGCTATAATTTCAGTTTGATTTGTCATTGATGGGTTTCTGATCGACGTCGATCATCTGCTTGTAGCCGTACTTGAAGCGACAAAAGCCGCGTCCAATGGACAGCAAACTGTTAGAAGCTCCGTCCACTGATAGAGCCTCACTCGGCTGCAGGCGCCCCCTAGCGAACGCCTGCTTCACGATCTCGACGATCTGACCTTCAATCGCCTTGACGAACGAGTTGTTGTCCTTGAGGTTCGTGAACACGACCCTCACGCGTCCGCTGCAGACAACCAAGTCACACATATTATACAGAATTATAGTCAAATATCTGATCTGCACAGAACAAACAAACAAAATGCAGATGCCCTGATGTGTAATTAAACAAGTGAAAAATGTTGGCCCAGTGCCGACATAATAATGATGACATGCAGCCTTCCGCGCCTATCTATAGGCTACGTACTCGCCTACGGCAACCCTAATATTTGACAGTGAGTCTGGTTATTCTTGCTCTGGAAAATGCTCACATCCAGTTTAGATCTTCTATGCTGTTTTTTTCGAGAACTTTAGGAGCCCGTACGTACGGAACTGTCAGACGGACGGACGAACGTACAGACAATAACCGTAATGCGGCCCATTAAGTCATAAGTCAGAACTCGTCTTGAGGTCAACTGCCTACTGAATGCAGCAGCCGAAGGACAGCGCCGCACTGATTATGAAAAGTGTTGGTTTTAACACAGTCTAAAATGTATTAGGCCTATGCAAGCGTAACGAGGCATAATACACTTCAAGCCTTGTTGAAACGTACTTCTTTCAAGACTGTAATTGACGGCATGTTCTGCCTAGATACACGTAGGTCTATCTGCCTATCAGAAATAACGTCTTTAAAGTGCTTGCGAACATTTAAGACTAAACTTAAGACTCGTTGGTTTTTTACCCTCAATTAACTGTAAAGTGATTGCGGTGCCATTGACATCTTTTTACTCTGAATTTAATTGTGTTTTATTGCACCTGATGTGTGATTTGACGGTGAATCGTCCCTCGTACTCCTGCTCGAGAATGACGAGCTTTGCTTCGCCGATGTGTCGTCCGAGCACGTTCACCTGGCTGTCAACCGACCAAGTCATCTCTTCCTCTATTGTTTCGGACTCGCAGTTAGCTAGCGTCATCTCGCGGCGGAACCCCGCATTCGCCTCCAGGATCTGACAAGGAGTGGTCAGTTTGACACCGACTTCTACGCCAGTGGTGCACGCCTGCTCTACGTACACGGAGCACGTCGAGCGCGTCGTACGCTCAGCGCGGAACGTGTACGTCTGTTCACGGTCTGTCCTGTTGGCAAACGTTGTCTGGAACAACACGTTCGATGTCGACGTCTGACCGGCAGCGCCTGGAAACAGCGATATCTGACTTAAGTCAGCGTCAAATTTAAGTAAAACAAATTATTTGACTCAAAGCCAAAGACAAAGCCTGAGTCATATAATTTTTGATGCAAAAAATAAAGTGAAATGAATTTAAGTCCATTTGATTTGACGTTGACTTTTCTAGCGTGTCAGGCTTTGAAGCAACTGAAAGGCAGTTTAAGCCTGAGGTAATTAATCTATTCAAAAAATGCACTCATCGTGTAAAATAAAATAATTATCAAAAACTAAACAAAAAATAAACTGTAACATCCCAGTTAACTATAACGGTACAATATAAACTTGATCGCTAAAAATAATCAACAATAAAACTAAAAAGCATAGGCATATCCGTAAATGTCGCTAGTTTTTGTTTTACGCGAAAAGTCAAAGTCAAATGATTTTAGCCAAATTTAAGTCAAATTTAAAATCGTATGATTCTGAGAAGTCAAAATCAGAGTCAAAGGTGATTTTCACCAAGCGAAAGTAAAAGTCAAAGCCAAAAAAATGGTTAGTGGAACTGTGAAAGTCATATATGTAACTGCCTGGAGACGGTGGTTGCGGCTCGTAGACTGCATCGTCGTGAGTAAATTGGACTCGGCGCCAGTCCAGCTCTTGCCGAATGAAGTCCTGGTCCAACAGACGACGTTCTTTGCGTGTCGCCTTGCGTCGGAAGTAGTCCAAGGCCCAGTCCTCTACCAGAGTCTGAATGTCCACCTTCGTGACGCACGCTTTGCTCGCTGCTGCCGACGCCATCGCATGCAGTTTGTCTGTTTGTGGGGCTGCACACGCAGCCAGCGACAACCAAGATTTATTGCAGCACGTACGTCTTACGGCTAAAATAAATGCACGAATTTTGGCTCCTCGGTCTTCATTATAGCTCCGCCCTGCATGGAAATACGCGAACGTTTAGCAAAAAAATCGCGATTTTTGGCAACTGAAGACTTCCGCAACAGTAAAATAGGCTATGTATCCAACGCACGCACAAATAGGCTAACTTGCTCAGTTTTTGCTGTACGGCATTTGGCTGTTGATGTTGATGCAATGAAATTCCATACAGCTAGCAGAGGTTGTGTACCACGCACATATTGCAAACTAAATTTGTTCAGAGCAAGGAGTAGAAAACAAAATATTATAACTTAAGTTATCTTAAAAGCGACATGCAAATAGTCAGCGCGTTCACAAATTAGCCTTGTTCCGTATTTTTGTTTTAACTCAGTAACGAATGTGGTGATGCGAAAGATGCTAACACGCTGCAGGTCACGGAAGTCCAGTCGTTCTTCCCAGTGAACAAAAGTGGTGGAGGAACCGAGTGGGAATATGTTGTAGCATTTTGTAATTGACGTAAAAGTATTTCATTACCGGGAGACGTCTGGTGAATAATGCAAGCGGCCAGTACATCCGGCCGGTTTTCTATGGCGTCGGTCGAGTACACGGATAGCGATAGTGATGCTGAGCGTAATGTACGACCAGCTGCTGCAGCTGCTAGTCTGTTACTGCCACACAGAGGCTGCCTGCACTAGAAGTCTTGCGAGTCGTCACGAACTGCATGCCAGCGCTATCACAGCATACTCGCTGCTCCATTGCTCCAACCAACCAGCGTACCAGTCAATTATGCGGCCGCATTATGGGTCTTGCCCGTCCGTCGGTCCGTCTGACGTTTGTTTGTCCGTTTGTTCCATGCAGACCCTTTGCTTAAGAAACAAAAAAAACGCAAAACAAAAAAGAAACAGAATGGCACAAATGTTCGCTGGGGCTGGAGTACCCAACATGTCAAATTTCAGTCCAAAAAGTTAAAGGTCAGTGCTAGGGTTTCGTACCTCTAAGCGGACACCCGCATAATTTGTCGGCACTAAACTGACATTATTTTCTATTTATCACAAAGTGCCAAGGCATATTACACAACAACTCATAGAAACAAGCTGACGCACTAAATATTATTTAGAAAAATTTAAGCAAAGTTACTGCCATCAGACTAGATGCAAACATTAGCCTATTTTTAGTACAATTTCGAACGAAAGCATACTACAAGTAATTTGAGCAAAGCTCATGGGACGCGCATCAGCGTTAGCATTTTCTGTTCGCAGGTTGTCGAGGTCTCTTCAGCCACGTCAGTGCAATTCAGTTCTGAAATGTGCGTCGCAGCCGAAAATTGCAAAAAAAACAGTTTTAAAACACTAAACCCCCATATTTTGAGGGTTAAAGGACATTCAAGGCCATTGATCTTGACATCATTAAAAAGCGCGTCAATAGTACTTGTTTTATGATAACAGTACGTCTGTGTCTATCTGCAACTGTTTTCACGCTAATATCAGTAAAATAACCTTTTTTAGATGGGTACCCCTATTTGACGCTCGCGTGCGCAGACATCCTTGAACCTAGAGGGTCGGCAGTTGGACTGCTACAATCTGCGTTTAATGCTGAAAATTTCATATGCAGGTTGTCTTGGTCTATCTTCATGCAATTTATTCTTGAAATGTGCACTGCAACTGCGAAACATTCACTAAAATACCCTCTCTTGGAAGTTCAAGGTCGCTCAAGGTCATCGATATTAATAAAGTTAAAAGCCCGTAACCAGTGCTTGTTATGATAAGCAGCATGTCTGTACCTATCTGCAACCGTTTTCACACTATACGAGTCAATAGCGGCAAAATAATGTTTTTAGAGGGGGCACCCCTCTTTGACGCCCTCGTTCGACGGAAATCCCCTCAACTAAGGGCGCAAAATTTTGGTTCAAAAAACTAGAGTCCTTGGGCAGCCCATAGTGGAAATTTTGTGATTCTAGCTTGCATCGGTTTGACACAATATCGGAGTGTAACAAACGGAAGGACGGACAGACAGACGGACACCTCGACGATGGCTAAGACGAGCGAAGCATTCTGCTGTCGCGCGTGAAAAATCGCACTGATGATTTTGTAGGTCCAATAAAATTTTTACGGAAGCAGATTTTTTTCTAGGGACGGGAGGCAACCAGAAGAACAGGTTTTTTATTTAAAACCTAGTGTAGTTGCGGTGAAGAGTTATGTCCAGCCTAGTGAGTGGTCCAGTGGCTGCGTTGCATGGCAGCACTGGCAGTTATGCGATCATCGATTGGGTTGACATGATCGTTCGGGTGTGTATGGATTGAATGGATCCATCGTGCCACGACTACGAGCAGTCTTCATGCCAGTCATCAGCTGATAACCAACACACTCACTAGCACTACAGCTATCTACATACAGATGACGTCGTGATCAATCTATCCCCTCTCCTTCTCCATCCCCCTGTATGTGTCTGTCTCTCTGTGTGTCGATGCTCTTCTATTCATCATTCCCGCTCACTCAGCCCTCTCTCCCTCGCAGGCCGGCTCTCATCTCATCGAGCAGACCCGCCGGTTATCTCTCGAGACGGATACGTTATCCATTACATCTCAACGCCGACCGGTTCGGCCTCGCTCAGCCCCAGTCCGGCGTCCCGTGGCCCCGCGGTGCTCGACCGTAGGCACGGCATTAACTCCCGGGCCTGACCTCAGCCTCGGCTTGGCCGATGTCAGATTAAAATGTCTCACGCATGAAAAATAATTACGGATTTGATATGTCTCCCCTTTATTAAAATATCGCGGCCGGCCCCATAAAAAGACTCCACATTGTATGATCGCCGCCGTCCGGAAGAGTCTCCCGCGGCTGACAATTCATGGGTAAAAATCAGTCCCGCCGGGCGGATTTTTGCCAGTAAATTGTCGGCCGGGGGAAACTTTTCTGGGGGCGATTTATAATGGGACACCGGCCCTAGTGGAGCGCTAGCTGGGAGAGAGGTTCGCCCGGCGTCACGACCGAGTCGTAACATCAGCAGCAGCAGCAGTGTCGGCAGCGGCGTCAGAGCAACATTCCATTACGCCGACTTATTCGCGAGATCCCGAGAAAAGCACGGAGAAAGTCGGCGATTTTACTGTTTCTTTCTGTGACAAGTCCGCCAAAGTCAGTTTGTCGCGTCGTGCCGTGATCGTTCTCAAATTCCATTAGAACGACGAAAACGGGTTTGTCATTGACTTATTACCGGTTTTTTTCAAACCAGCCGAACATGTTTATTTATTTATTTCAATTTATCAACCAGCACATCCTATATACATATAACATTTGACGAACAATACACTGGTCGAATGGCCAACACAGGGTTTTAAAAAGCTTTTATGTTGAGCCAAAAAATATTAAAAAATATATATAAAACAGTCAAACATAACAGTAATATAAAACATACAGGAACTACGGTGCTTAAAAACTTAAACCCAGAGACAACCTATGACTTGCCCAGTAAAGAATATAAATCAAGAGATCACAACCTATTAAACGCAACACAGTCTTAAACGCAGATAAATTTTTGTCTTGTACTAGAGCAGCAGGCAAACGATTCCACAGTGCGATAACACGAACTGAGAAAAAATGAGCACGTACATTAATTTGGGTTGGTGGCTTGGCGTAGCAGTAACGCGTTTCGTCCGATCAACGAAGTTACTCTACGCCGGGCCGGGTTAATACTGCGATGGGTGACTGCCTGTGGGCAGGTAAACCATCTCGGTATGTAACCAGCCGCCTAGGTCAACTAAGCCTTCCATCTTTCCCTAAATCGTGTACCAGCCTATCTGGCTGGAGTTAAGGCGGGTCGCGTTCACCTGTGTCGGGTGGCAAATAACACTATGTGATCCCATACGGCAGGTGACGCTCTGTAGCTCTAAGATGGGCTTCCCATTAAGAGCTATATCACCACCACCACCTTTAATACGAGAATCAGAATAAAACAACTTTAGTGGGTGACCACGTGTACTGTTGTACTGAGCTAATTTAAAAACTGATCAAAGGGAATATTAACCAACTGATGAACAAGTTTATAACACAAAGTAAGTCAGCATGTAAACGTCTTATTTCAAGTCGTTTTAGCCCAAGCATTTTTAGACGAGTTTCATGAGTATTTGTGGAGACCCGGTAGCCTTTTAGTAAAAGAACGCTGCAGTGATTTTAACTTATTAATACAGGTAACATTGGAAGATGACCAAACCGGGCTATTGTACTCTAAAATAGGGCGGGCATAAGTGACAAGAAGTGTTGAGATAGTCTGAAATCTTGAAACTTCTTTTTATGGTCCACAACCGCGACTTTCCTGTGACAAGCTCGCGACATTTCCCGGACATTTTAAGCCTTCGAGGAAGTTGGCGTAGTGGAACTTGGGATTCAGTGGCGTCGAAAACGGTGCTGGTGTAACGTGAACGGACGGTACGAGGTCGTCACCTTACATCGATCTCGACGCCAGGCGTCTTGCTCAGCGCAGCGCAACATCCAGCGAACTTACTACGTATTCAATCTACGCACACTCTGGCGCGTTAAAGTAGTAGTAGACTAGTAGCAGTAGCCGAATATTTAAGGTCCCCAAAAACAAGATTCATGTCTCATGCAAACGAAAACGTTTTCTGTGGTTGTCGAAATTCTTCTGCCAGTTCGATGACCGACCGACGCATGAGTTCTGCTGAAAGGCAGACTATTCCGGAAGCGTGGACCAGCGCCCGCAAAGTTTCTAATTGGTGGCACACGCATGCTTTATGTAGGCGTCTCAGGTTCAGAAACGCTATGGTCTAAATTATTGCAGCAAAGAATGGCGACCATGCTAAACACTTTTTTGAGTAGTTAATGTAAGTATAGTGCAAAGATGTTGTATTCACTTATTTCTGCATGTCTTTACAAAAAAACACTAAAATATGACGTTAAACTGCATTTGATGCCACTCTCTATACTCGCTGAAAGCCGACACAGACTGCAGTTGAGTTCTGCACCAGCAGCAGCAGCAGCGTCTCAGAGTCTTTCATCCGCCTGCAGACTAATTCTCACTTCCTGCTTTTCCGTTTCTTAGCCTATGTCTTGTCTGGCAAGATCACATATTATTGTGAATGGCACGGACTTCGGCACTGGAATTATCGACGCGGCTGACCTGAAAACGGTAATGACGGGCAATATACCTTTTTTGTTGACCGACCTACAGGTCAGACCGCCCGGCGGATTTTCACGCGCGATGGCTCGAACAACGCGGCCTCACGCAAGGGTCAAACCTTTTCGGGAACCGAAATTTGAAGTTAATATCTAACTCCTGAAAAATCCCCCCAAAGTCAAAAATTGGGCTCAAAAACGGACTGAAATTTTCGGCGAAAAACGCTCCTGTATAAAAATTTCGCCTATAAACGGCCCCTAATCGTCATCGTAAGCCCATAAAAGTTGTATAGTGAATAGACAATATGGCTTCGGGAATTCCAAATATGTGGTCATTTTGAACCCCCTGCCTACAGGTCACGTGATACGGAGCATGCGCAGTGAACTTTTGGCCTTTAACACGAGAAAATGCAAATTTAAGGTTTTATATCTCCGTAACGGTGCAAAATATACGCATGGTTCCAATGGACCACCAATAGGCAACCACATATGCCGAGTCCAATGGTCACGTGACCGATGACGTCACGTGACCCCTAAAGATCGCAATCGTGACCCCAAAATATTTAGGGTTCAGTATCTTTATGGCCGTAGAAAGCAGATGGTTTGTAATTGACCATCAACATAAAAACTTTGTTATTATAACAAAACTGCAAATATAAATGTAGAAAACATCAGTTTATACACTTGTTAACGGCGACATGCAATGACTGACACATCGAAAACAGCAAAAGTCATAAAAAGATGATATTATTCGACAGCACATTGACAGTTAGGCGATGTGATGGTGAGTGATATCACCTTTTTCTGATTTTTGCTGTTTTCAATGTATCAGTCATTGCATGTCGCTGTTAACAAGTGTATAAACTGATGTTTTGTACCTTTATTACAAATTATAGGCCTATTCTCCTCTTTGATGGCGAACTCCTACTGGAGCATAGCGGTGTTGACGCCACTGCCGGCGATCTGCATTCTGACGCCAGGCCGAGTGAACGCCGGTGATAAAGGGCTGGACGTCTGGGGACGCGGTTCTGTGCCTATGTGCACATCAAATGTCGACTTTGGATCAGCAGAACTAATGTTATGGTTTCCTGCCGACAATGTGAGATTTAATCATTCAAAGACACTGGAAATTATTTCACTTATAAGAGAGACAAACGTTCTTTTAAACGGCCGTTTGCTATAGCCAGAATCATGCAAACCTCGATGCAGAAAATCATCGGCGTCACAATAACAAACGGTTTGTCAATGTCAGAAGTTTAGAACACGTACGCAAGACTATCACTTTGTGTGCACGAGCTTTGTATGGACTGCATGCAGGGAGTGTTACGAGCACACGGCAGGTGTGACTCTGTGTTACAAAGTACGTACAGATCAGTTACCATAGCCAAACTGTTGTACGCATTTCCTGCTTGGTGTGCGTTTGCACTTTGCATCAGTCATGCATGGACAAGCAAAGGATTAGCGCATGCACCCGGTTTACGTATGGCGGCAAATGTCCGACGAATACGTCCACATTTGAGCAACTAGATATAACTACGGTGACAAACAGTTGTTCGATGCAATTCTGGCGAATCCAAACCATGCAGGCTACTTTAACACAAACTCCTTTCACCGATTTCTGATGCATCACAATGCTACAAGCATGCAGTTACCTATCCGCTCTTCATTTATGTATTTTATAAAGAAGGAGCTATCTATAGCAACTTTTAATGATAGGCCTAGTGTTTGCTCTTGACTGCTCGAAATTTTCTTTTCTTACATTACTGCATTTTTATAAACGCCTGTTACCTTTGATTGCATTTTTATCTGATTTCGCCAATGTGTGTAGACCTATGTGTAAGTCTGTGTTCTGCAATTTCGGACAACGCATTTGACTGTAAGACAGACAATTAACAGCGCAGCGCAAACTGCGGAAGCATCATCTCGGAGTTCGGCCGGCACAAGTCACAGCAGTCAGCAACAGCAACAGCAGCAACAGCAGCAATAGACTTCAGACAGGTAGAAATCAGGGCGGTGACATCACGTACAGTACGTCGCGGCAGTCAAACGACAATCAACGCACGCAGGCTGCAAGCAATGCTGCCCCGCCCCGCCCGCCTGGCCTGTCTATAGCAGGTGCACCCACTCTGTGACAAGACAAGACAAGATGCGATCGATACACTGGGTCCACGAATGAAGCAACGACAAGTTCCATTCAGCTACGACAAGACGCTATAAGACGTGCGCATCTGCCGTTGACAGTCGATTCCGCCGCCAAACGAAGCCTACACTGCAATTGCTGCTGGGCACAAATCATTATGACAGATTTTACAAAAGCTATACGTTTTGCTTATTTTCAGTCACCACGTGTAGTTGTCACAATGACAACATAGTTAACGCAAGCTATACTGCACGCACACGCATCTTGTAGCCTCAAAGATTCTTAGTAGAAGGCTGCAAAAGCGAAATTTTAGGAAATTATTCACTGACGGTATTCTGTATTCAAGCGTCGTAATTTGTACACAAGCTGTGATGAACAGTAGTGTGTAAAGCAGTAAACTAGTCGCTGTAGAGAATACTGAATCGTGATTCAGCTCAAGCTGGCGTTGGAATGCGTGCAGAGCGCAGAAAAGCACATAAAGGTGCGTACAAAGCGACACAAATGAAAATGATAATATGAACGTCGCGCGCTGTGGTTTTTACTTCATCCCATTTCAGTCGCTCTGTAAGACCTACATCGTTCATCGCTTAGTAACGTAGTCACCGACGCCGTTAAACGGTGCCTACTGTATGTCATTTTGGTTCAGTTACGTTACTATGTACGCACCTTTAAACGGTGTCCTGACAAAACATGAACCGACAAAACCGGGAACGGTAAAACCGGGACACAGTGATATAGACTTAAGTTAAGAAATAAGGTTAGGATATGATTAGGGTATAAGGTTCGTGTAGTGGGCTAGTTTTGACGGTCCAGATTTTACCACTTTAAAGGCAGCAGTACTGCAGACGACAACAACTAACAACGACATCGACTAAAACCCGACCAAAATAATGTTCGATCGAACTTTGTACCGACACCATGCGACGGTCGACTATCGCCAAATACCACGGTACCTGGTACGTATAGAAACAGCTAGAAGTACATTTTTAGGCTTATCATATTCGTCGAGTAAGGGCAAGAACAAAATGGAAAGACAACGAACTTACGATTCGTCAGAAGAACGAACAGTGTGCAGCGTCGGCTGGGGACAATGACGTGTGCATGACGGCATGATGACGCAGTGGTATAGGCCCCCCAATCTAGACTTATGTTAAAAATAGATTTTAGGGGTTTAGAAAAATTATCGAAGTTGTTGCCACCGTATCTCATAATTTACGGCTATAATTGTGCATCAATTTTGATTTCGACCGAGGTTCCGCCCCAGACCCCGCTGGCGGAGCTTTCACAGCGCTCTACCAAACCCCTAGCTAGAATTTAAACGGTCCAACTTCTAAGCAAAAGAACAAGAGGAAAACAAGAGAAAGAAAGGGAAGTGGTGGAAAGAAAAAAGAGGAAAAAATGGGAAAAGAGAAAAGAAAAGGGAAAGAAATAGAGGCGACCCCCGCAATTTACATTTTTGGCTACGCCGCTGTAATGACGTCATGGAAATCGTGGCACAACAGTCAGTGGCACAGGCGGTCGACGAAGGCCTACCAAATACTGTACCAAATACCGTATACTTCCCATGCACCCTGCGGTGGGTGTCGCGACTGCAACAGCTGCGCTCGCTCGATCGACGTCAACATTATACATGTAGGCAGGCTTGTTGATATCAAATATACAGTAAATTGCCGAGCCATTACGTCTAATCGACCAGCACGTAAACGCTGGCATGTCACTCGACGCTGCTGCATGATCATGCAGGAGACCATGTCCCAGTGCGTGGTCGTATCGTTCGGCTAGCTACATGTGCTAATGTGAGAAGATTTTCATGTTCTGGCTCGGTTTGGGTTCGTTTTTGCGCAGTCAGTGCATTCCGTTGGGCCTTATTGCCACGTACGATACTACATGTAGCAATGCATACCGACAAAAGCAGATAGCAATATTTACTGTCCCATGATATTTCAATTTTTACTTCTTGTCAGATGTTCTTTTTCTGATTCCGTTTACGTTAGTTCTGAAACAGTTGGAGTTCTAGTTCTTTACCATCTACTCATGTAATTGCAGCACCGACCCAGTGCCGACATATATGACGGCCGTCCGCCTGTAGCTGCGTAATCCCCTACCCTGTATGCCTATCTTTATTGTCATGAACTTTAACCTTTTGAATAGTAAAACTACAGGGTGGTCCAAAAACGGCACAAAGTTAATGACACCATAATTTTGCAACCGTACATATAGAGTCATATGGTTTTCAGCAAAATGTTTCGAAAGAAATTCTTTACATGACTAAAGTAAATATTTAAATACAGCAGTTAAACATTCTTTGTTATTGCCGCTGGCAATTGAACTATGCAAAATCACTATTACCCAAGACACTGTGGTCCATAAAAGCATGCTACTTTTATTTTTTTAATAGCTCAGTGAAACACTGGCCGATTTTAATAATTTTTGGCATGCAACATTAAAAAGAAACTTCACGTAAACGTTTGCAGTTTTGGCCACCTCGCCCTAAGGTTGTCGCTACAATACCTTGTGAAATGCAGAAGTCGTAGTTTGACCATTGACAACAATGAATTCATACTGGGCAGTGCATGCGTCAGCTCAAAAAATTACTGAGACTACAAAATCATTGAAAATCTGTTGCTTCGTCTTTATTTTAAAATTCTAGGTCGACAAACTGAAATGATGCATCAGCAGCGAGTAGGCTGTTTGAGTCATGCAGTTACTGAACATGCTGTTGGCAAATGGTGTCAATGTCTACCGCTTGCGTTTGTCCTGCAGAAGGACATTTTGAGCACATGCTGAAATGAAGATGATGTGATGTGACACGTGTGATTTTTTGAGTGATAATAATTGCTAATTGCGTTTGTCGCTATTCAGTTTATAATTTCTGAGCCGACGCATACGCTTCCCGATAGGAATTCATTGTTGTCAATGGCCAAACAGCGACTTCTGCATTTCACACGGTAGTGTAGCGACAACGTTAAGGTGAGGTGGCCAAAACTACAGACCTTTGCGTCAAGTTTTTTCTTAATGTCGCATGCCAAAAATTATTAAAATCAGCCAATGTTTCACGGAGCTATTGAAAAAATAATAGTGGCAAGTTTATGTGGACCAAGGTACATTGAAGGTAATTCTGTTTTTCAATAGTTCACTTGGCAGCGGCAAAACAAAGAATAATTAATTGCTGTATTTAAACACTGACTTAAGTCGAGTAAAGAATTTCTTTCGAAACATTTTGCTGAAAATCGCTTGACTCTGTGATGTACGGTTGCAAAATTATGGTGCCATAAACTTTGTGCCGTTTTTTTGGACCACCCTGTATATATGACATTCGATATAAAGGTTAGTCCTGTCTTGGAAAAACTTTAGACCAATTTTAGTTTTCCTACGTTTTTGTGTCGTCGACTTTGGAGCTCGTATAGGCAGGCGACGGACAGACAGGCGGCAGACAGACCACTGGTAATTAAGGTCCGTAATGCAGCCAATTAGAACAGCCGCATAATAAAGTCTCAATGAGCCGAATTTTTAGACACACTGTAGTCGCGCACGCATTTCCTATTAGTGCCAAAAACGATGATTTTGGATGAACTTAAACAACCAAATAACCAATACACATCTAGGCCTAGTTTCAAAATACGTTTATGAAGGCCTACCACAATAACAATCTGAATCAAGCTGCTCCCACGCCGTCAAAGACAAAATAACGTAGTTTATGAACTTCATAGTTTTTCGGTATGCATTATTTATCACCAGAATTCAAAAATGCATACCGACAAAAGACAAAGGTCTGTTGGCTTATTCCGTGTTTGCAATTACTGATATTATGACTCGCATTTGAAGCTACAATTAGGACAGTTTAATTACGTGGTTCATAATATCAGGTTTGCAAATTATAACATGGATGCAAAAACCTTTAAACACAGCTCTTTCAACTCTCTCACAGCTATGAAGGAGCCTGGGGATGACCTACATTTATTAGACCCACGTTTAGTTCTCAATATTGGAATAAGCACGTTATCATGAATATGCGTTGTATTTCTTTTAAATTGATCACTTCAGAACTCAGACACCTTATAAAAATATCTTCGACCAATATGGACACAAAATTAAAGACAACAGGAATTCACAACAAAAATCGCGTGTATAGTTTTTATTCGGTAACAAAATGTAAGACAGCGAATATCGCTATTAAATTTATCATGCATTTGACAGCAGAAATTTAAGAAAAACCACAGAGAGAACTCCAAAATGATGTGGCGTTAATTTTGTGGTTCACTGACGACAGTGATAGAAAATGGCGGCCGTCTCAACTAGATCAAGGACAATATCCGTATACCGAAAAATGTTTAAAAACCGGGAAAAAACTTACCAGATAATCAGCAAACGCGACGAATAAACAGTACGTGATGTTAAATCCGCTCATGAAACGAGGCTGCAACGAAAACAAGAAAAAGAGAAGTCAAAATATCCGAGAGAGAAATTTCGTGCGCAACTCAACGCGATCGCGGATGTACGCTAGCTCTACTCCCTGCAGCTTATTGTGAATGTTGTGATGCTAATGCTCAGCTGCAGCAACTGCGAGTCAGATTCATTGGAGGGCGTGGATCATCGTTTTGCTCCATCTAGCCCATTCAACATTATGAAAATAATCTGCAAAATTTGATTTTGTTCATCCGTGTGGATGTTGCATAGCGGTACGTACCCAAAATCGATAGCAAAAGTATTCGGGAATTGAAAATGTTGAATTTTTTTGTAGCTATAGGCCTAGGCCTAGCTCACCTAATTTTACTTCATTTTTTTCATAAACTTCACGAAAAAAAACTGGCAGCAAAATTTCGACAGACAGAGCGAGTATATAAGCGAAGTATCAAGCCCATCTCACCACTCGTTAAACGGAGCTTTCATCCAACCCATTTTGAGTTCATATAGAGACCTATAGCTTAGGCTGACAATAGTAACCATGTCTCTATCTGCAGCGATTTGACCGCAATTTTAAAATGCAAAGTTTATGCCTGCAGCTATTCACCCACGTGTGCCAAATTATCGTATCGTATCCTAGCGTTCAGTGTAGCGTTCGATATAGCAGCGTCACTATAGCGTGTATGGGACTACAATCACTCTGGGTCTGGGAAATCGCTTTCTTTTCTCGACCGGAAGTCGAACGCTGGCTTTCGGATATGGGCGGTACGGTCGTCACCCTAGCGACAGCTGGGCTTCGTGAAATGACACTGCAGCGGCTGCGTGGAACAGTCTGTCACTATCGCTTTAATGTACTTGTGACACTGCGCCTTTTAAACAGAACTTAAAAATTAACACTACTTCATATAGCCTACTTCAGCGAGCGTTTTTACGCGCGAAAACAGCTACTGCTGTCAGCGCGTCTTAGCCATCGCAATTCTGTCCGTCCGTCCGCCTGTCCGTCCGTCTGTCACACGGGTGGATCAGTCAAAAACGGTGAAAAATAGGATCACCAAATCTTCACCGTCGGCTATCTGTAAGACTTTAGTTTCAGGAACCGTAAAGCTTTTCCATAAATTCGAAAGGGGTCACTCCGAACGAAGGCGCTAAATGAGAGGGGGTGGGCAAAATTTGCGATTTTTGGCCAATAAGTCGCTGTATCTCAGTAACGGTGCGAGATGGGGCCTAGGTTACTATTAATCACTAATAGAAAGTCGTACACTGGCTCTCGATTGGCGCCGAATTCAATGACCTTGAATGACTTAAACGCTAAAATAGGGGGTTTATAGTTTTTTTTGGCGATTTCGGGCTGCGACACAAGTCTATATCATTCAGAAAATGGCGCCACGAAACTGTCGTTATATGCGATCCAGATAAAGTATTTGGTATTTGTATATTTATGTAGCGCGAACACCATAATTTTTAGCTAAACTACTGAACCGTAACTGCTATAGGCTTTCGCGCGTTTCGTGAGCCTTATCTCAATTTTCTTGTTATTTTCGATTTAGTTTTTGGCCGACTATTAGGTCCAAAATGGATAGAAAAATTATTTTCTATCCACTTTGTATTAGGTCGAGTGTTTGGTAAGATGTGTCTGTTTGCAAAGCATGTATTGTGCCTAAACCGTACGTCGTAAGGGGTCGGCGATTGTACCGTTGGATAGCGCGATGACGAGTTCCTATAGGCTGTCAGTAGTAAGCATATCTTTATCTGCAGCGGTTGGGCCACAATTATGAATACAAAGTTGCTGCCTGCAGTCATCACTCACGTGCGCCGAATTACCGTAATTTTAGCGTTGATTGTAGCGTTCAATATAACCGCGTTGCCATGACGTGTAGCCTATGGGACTGCAGTCACTCTGGAAAATCGATTTCTTTCCGTGACCTGAAATTGGACGATGGCCTTCGGACGTCAGTACAGTCGGCTCACCCTGGCAACAGCTGGGTTTCTTGTTTTAATTCGTACATTATTTTTACGTTTTATCTTAGCTTTTAGGCAGTTATTGCACATTGTCATTTTTTGTAAGAGGTTATTTTTTGATTAATAGATTGGTTTACTGACAGGCTATAGGGGCCACGTGAAGTTATGAACTCCATCAGTCCATGCGAATGATGCAGCTACGTGCTTTGCTCATGCTGCATCATTTTACTTCAACTCCAGCTGAGCGCTGCGCCCAGGCTAAGTTCGTGTGACATTTATGACAGTTACTTATTATCCGTTTATCTTTCATGCTTTGTTCTTTAGATTACCTTGGGTAACTGGACAAATCGAATATTCGAGTCGCAAATATTTTGGTTGACGCCTCTCCAAAATATCATAATATTTCAGTGGTAGAATGTAACCATTCTATGTTGACGTTGGCAATTGGCAGTACAGGTGTTTCTTAGCTGTGTTTGTTGTTGTTGCAACATATGCAACAAAGGCGACCAGTTTTCCCGCCACTCAGCACGGACACTGCTTGCTGTCCAGTGCGTACGATGCCGTAGAAGCGGCTGGACGTACTCGTTGAGTATGGGCACGGACAAAATGGAAAGACAACGAACATGCAATTCATCAGAAGAATGAAGAACGAACAGTGTGCAGAGCCGGTCGACGGGCCGGAGGCAATGACGTGTGCATGACGTCATGAAGCTGGTGGCGCGGCAGTCTGTCAGACGCTATGCTGTCGTCTCGGCCATGTCGGTTGTCTGCACACTGGTGGTAGTCGGCCATCTGCAGACGGACTACCTAGCGAGCCAGTCCCAGCCGTCACAGGTCGTGCGGCGGCAACCAGTCACCGACCAGCCAGCTAGTGTTACAGCGGAGCCGGTCACACGTGACTGGTGGCGGACCAACCGCGTGGTGCTGGAGTACGATGCCAAGGTGGCTAAGCGACTGAAGAAACTGAACGAGCATCGTACTCCGGCCAACCACCCAGACACGGTCCGCCTCGCCCGCGACCTCATACAACCTCCCCCCAACAACACAGACGGCATCAAGCATGCCCGGTACATCATGAAGACACCACAGGCTCAAAAAGTCGATGAAATCACGCACAATATGGTATTTGTATTGTTGTTTTGAGTTTTTAAAAATTGATATATTTTTCTGCAGGGCCCCCAAACTGGGCCATAGCACTAGGGCTAGACAAAAATCATGAATTCACAGAAGCCGTGAATTTTGGTGCTTGCCGTGAATTTTAACCCCTGACCCCGCGATAATTGGGTTCGACTCGCTAACCATTAGACTATGGTGAAGTTTTATTTTTTTGTGTCCATTTCACCAGTTGCACTTTGATGAGAGCAGCAAAATTAAAATCAATGATTTGGTGATGTTCTGAATTTGGCAGTTGGTTTTTGGTAGATGATATTTGAAACTACCTTACTGTAAAACTGATACAGTGATGATGTCTTTGTTTGTAGCGTGGTGGGTTTTTTGTGGAGTGTGGTGCCCTTGATGGTGAGCGGTCATCAAACACTTTGTACTTGGAGCGCGAACGTGGCTGGACTGGACTGCTGATTGAGATGGACCCTTACTTCTATACTCAGCTGCTTGGCAAGAATCGTAACGTCTGGAGCATTAATGCCTGCCTCAGTCCTTACAACTACGTCACTGTCGTAAGCAGTAGTAGAGTGAAAAGTTTCACCTCTGTGTGAGATTGTGGTTTGACCTGAGTCATATGCCATGATTGCCTTTGAATAAAGTTAAAAAGTTAGGCTACATTATGTGATGATATCATAGTAAAAGGTATGGATTTGTGGCACTACAGATATTTTTTACACGAGTGAGCAAGCTTTAATTTATAATTGGATAGAAGTAGCTAAAAGTAACAAATTTAAATTGTAAGTCACTATTTTGTTTAATCCAATGAAGTTACCAAAATCAACTAGTGGCATATGCGGTAATGTTTAATGCACGCGATAGCAGAATGCTTCGTGCATTTTAGCCATCGTCTAGGCCGTAACTGGAACTTTTGCACTCGAGAACTTTCGTTCCCAGGAACAAAAGTTCTCAGGTATGAAAGTTCCATGAATCGTCTAGGCGTCTGTCTGTCTATCTGTCCGTCCGTCCGTCCGTCACACCCTGGCACTGTATCAAAACGGTGCAAGCTAAGATCACGAAATCTTCACTGTGGGCTGCCCCAAGGTCTCTAGTTTTTTTGTGACAAAATTTTGTGCCCCTGGATGCAGGGATTCCCCTTGAATGAGGGCATCAAAGAGGTGTACCCCCTCTAAAAGACGTTATTTTCACCCTATTGGCTCTTTAGTGTGTAAATGGTTGCAGATAGGTACATGCATGTTGCTTATCTTAACAAACACTGGTGACAGGTTTTTTAGATTTATCAACATTGATGACCTTGAACCACCCAAAAGGGGTTTTTAGTGAATTTTTTTGCATTTTTTGATGCAGCGCACATTTCTACGCTGAACTGTGACGAAATGGCTGGAGATAGGCCAAGACAACCTGCATATGAAATTTTCAGTGCTAAACGTAGATTTTAGCAGTCCAAGTACCGACCCCATAAGTTCAAGGAGGCCAGCGCAGGTGGGCGTGAAAGATGGCTACCCCCCCTAAAAAGTGGCTATTTTACCACAATTATCTCATGTAGCGTGAAAACTTTGCAGATAGGTACAGACATGCTGCTTATTATAATGTGACATGTTTTTAATTGGTGTCAACGTCGATGACCTTGAATGACCTTGAACCCCCAAAATAGGGGTTTTTGGCAATTTTTTTTGTAATTTCCGGCTGCGAAGCGCAATTTAAAAGTGAATTGCGCCGAAATGGCTGGAGAGGGACCTGGACAAGCTGCATATGACATTTTTAGCATAGAATGTACATTTTTGAGAATCTAAGTTTCAATCTCTTAAATTCAAGGAGTCTTCCATACAGTGGCTTCAAATTTAAGAACGCTTTCAAGATGCATTAATATCTTATTGCTGAAGGCCTACACTGATTGCCAAAGTGGCAGGACCGCTGCTATCGTGCAGCACGTGAGCTTTGCTGAAATTATTTGTTGACACTGTTAAGTCTCTTGTCACATAATAAGCAGCCAAGCTCTTTCCTTTGTAGCAATTGCAGTTTTGTCATCATTCACATTGCATTAGTTAAAGATTTTGAAGAAATCGTTTAATGTCTCTGTTGATATTTGAGAAGCTGTTCAAGGACAGAATGGCAAAACATCCTATTTGTTGACATTTTGAGAAAATTGAACAAAGAACTTTTTACCCGATGCATTTGTATTTTTCTTTTGTTTCACACTTTGTTAATAAATTGCAAAATGTGTTTGCCCACTGTATTTCAATTTGTAATAGGGTAAATGTTTAACATCCTGCATTTTGATAAATATTGTGTCAGGATATTTTGCTGGAGGAAAATATATATACACATTGTTTTGCAATTCTGCCTTTATGTTGTGGTCAGCAGCGTTGTGAGTTAAAAACTAGGCGGGGCAGCAGGTGGTTGCAATCTCTGCAAATTTGTGACAGATGAGATTATGGGTGCTTAATATTTCGATTTTGGCCCAAAATTTCCCGATAATTGGGGTTTTAGTCCCAAATTTTGCATTTTGGACCATAATTTTTGGACAGGTAAAAGATTTTCTGATGACCAGAAATTCCGAGTGAGAAATCGCAGCACCTGCTCCGGCCGGCCACGACGCTGCTGTTGTGGTGCAGTTGTGTGTAAGTTTGTGTGATAGCTGCCATTCAGAGGTGACGACAGCGGGGCCGGACGACTGCTGCTGCAGCACGGCACGCAGCCCGCAGTGAAACCACGCAAACACAAGCCGGCGGCCACCGTGCCGTGCTTCCCCCTCGAGACATTACTCCTAGCCATCAACATGAGCCGCATTGACTACCTGAGTCTGGACGTCGAGGGCGTCGAAATACCGGTTCTACGCACGATCCCGTGGAGCCGGCTGGACATTCGCATCATGTCGGTCGAGTATGGACACGGACCAAATGGAAAGACACCGTACCTGGAATTCATCCGGAGCGTCGGCGGCTACTACGTCTACGCCGACATCCACTACAGCAGCTATGAGAAAGCGCTGTTTGTCGAGGACTTCATATTTGTTAAGAACTCCTCACTGGCGGCGTCGTCTGCCTAGTAGATGATTGAACTAACACAAATATTTGTTGTGTATCGTTAGTGGGCTCGTGAGTCGCTATTTGTCATGGGCTTTCTTACTGTTGACTCTTTTTCTCTCTGTGAATCTTACATTTGTCATAATAATAGCAATAATAGTAATAATCGGTCCTGGAGGTTGTCTTTTTCCTCGTCTATTTTTGCTGAGATTTTTGCACGGAACTCCAATAAGTGATGGTCTACTGCATAATGGACATGGATAGTAATTTGAAGTGCCTATATAGGCTTCATAATCTTATGGACATAATACTTTCATGCACTATCTTGCATCTATTTAATATTGCTTAAATTACAACACGTTTTTGTTTATGTTTTGACATGTTAAGAGTTTTACTGTGTAACAGGGCTCAAGGTATAGTTATTATATATGTGATTGGTTGAATGGTTTTTGTTTTTTAGTGCTCTATTCAGCTGCTGCTTGGTTTAGCTGCTTACTTGTAGTATCCATAACTGTGATATTTGTTGCCATTACTAACAGAGTAACAGGTTTTACGTTTTGCTAGGGATGTACTGGATTTAAGCAATTTTTTGCAAATCTGGCCAAGTCCTGCTGTAGCAAAATTTTGGACCAGATTTGGCTGATATCAGCACTGACAGTACACAACTGTGCATGGACTGTTTGCTAGTAAAACTATCGACTGGCTATGTTTTGAAATATTAAACTCCGGTGCATCGCCTATGTTACTGTTCCCACATTGTTAATTTTAATTTTGGTCCCTATTGCCATGAGATGGTATTTAACATTTCCGTTACATTTTTGAAGTATACATTTTTCACGTAGCTCAACTAGTGTATCGGACTTTTTTGCATGTTTGTTTCACTCTAAACTTGTTGCTTAACGTGGACACTACTTTTGTCGGTGGTTTAATAATAAAGGGAATGTCATACGCATTACAGTGAAATCATGCTGTGTCAGATAGTTGTGTAAACAACTAAAAACCATTGATGTAGCAACTGCATTTAAACAGAGACTAAGAATGGTCCATACAGCATAGAGAAATAAGAAATTGTCAGTAGCAAGGGGCAGTTGCTCCAGTGAGTAATTGTCCCCCTAAATTCTGGGCTGTTAAAATTCAGGAAAATCTGTCCAATAATGCAAAGTGAGGGCTGAAATCCCCCATATTGGGAAATATGAAGGCAGTATTGAAATATATATATATATATATATATATGCCGAAATTTAGGCACTAATAATATGTCGAAAATTGCAGCGGTCTGTGGGAAAATGCAATTTCCTGCCCTGCCTACTTTTTATAACCCACGACACTCCTGGTGGTGGTATAAAGTAAGCTCTTAGCTAGAGTGCTAGACATTAGAAGTTGATTCATGTAACCTGTAACTAACTTACTACTACTTAAGTTATTCACAAGTAGGTATATTACAGGGTTCCTATAGGTCAGGAAAAACTGGAAAATGTCAGGGAATTTACGTTGTCATGGAAATGTCAGAGAAAAATATTTTTGAAAAGTCAGGGAAAATGATGTTGGATGATGCAGACTGCAGATAACTGTGATTTTTTGCATCTCCAAATATTAAAAAGCAGGCAAATTTGTGGCTTTCATTGAACGTCCAAAAGCTAGATGCGTTTCAGCTTCAGGGCCCGACCAGGGCATCTGTCAATTGCATATTGCTCTATTAATACCGTTTCATTACTTAATACCATTTATGACATTAGTGTGACATTTGTGTGATAGGGTTATTGTTTCGATAATGTCATTTCATGACTGGAAAAGTCGGGGAATTTTGCTACAGAAAACCTGTAGGAACCCTGATATTAGTCTGCTGGCCAAAAGGCACTGTAGTTATTTTTTGTCTAGCGGTGCAAGTGCAACGTATGTCTACTGCAATACAATGAATACGCATTTAAAAAGCACATCAAACTGCAGTCAGTGATGAATGATGAAACAGTGAATGGAACTATCTGATTTTGCCAACTGCTTCAACTGACTTCCAAATTATTAAAATTTGATTAATTTGACTGCTAATTCGTTAAAATTTAATGAATTCGGTCAATGACAATACACTATGTGAAAATATGTCAGGCTTCATTTAATCGAGCCGGACATATTCTCATGTAGAGTATCATCATTGGCGTTCACAGATTAAAGCAGCAGTAAAAGTAAGATTTATTCTGAGGCAAGAACTTCTACAAAACAGACAAGTACAGAACATAATAGCACTAACAGTTAATACTAGAAAGAGGCACAAAAATACGGTACATACAACAGAAGTATGACATTACTGCATACATGGAAAGAATTTATGTTTCCCACAGGTTTAGAGTGCAGTCACTACAGTACTCACTAAAGGCAAGTAGATATTTTCACAGAACATTTTGCTACGGGCTGTCCTGTATAGTGCACTACACATCCTGCCCATCCATTCTTTCCATATACGTTCCTAAAGCAACAAAAGGCATAGGAAAAAAACAAAATTTGTGCAATCGTTCCTCCGGGGAACACGAGAGTGCAAATTTTCAGCTCAAATGTCAAAGCTCAAGGTCACTGACTGAACAGGAAAAACTAACCCTGACCAATTGCTAGGCCTAATTTTCTGTTGCAACCTGAAACCCTTCGGAATTGGACAGATGGTGTCAGGCCGATCGAGAGGGTGGGGTAGGAGGGTAAGCTCCCCCAGGCCCTGCAACATTTGGGGGCCCTGCTGTCACTCCGAAATATAAAATACAACATAATGCACCATTTTGAAAAGAAAAATTTTCTCCCCAGAGCGGCCCCGCGACAATGTTTTCCCGGGCCCCACTGTGGCTCTCGATGGGCCTGGATGCAATTAATTTCCTACAAAATAAAACACATGAAAAAATGACATTACAAGTACAATTATACCACAACATTGATACTATCGGTACAGACAATTGGTCTAAATTGTGAGAACATTTTCACACTTCCAGAAATTGCTAACGTAACTACAAATACCACTTTAAAAATAGCTAAACAGTTATGGAATATGGATTACTGTCGACTACAAAAACATACAATCATTGGTGCACAACACTGAATGTGGCCATGCATAAACAATGCATCCTGTTTAGATCAAAGTACAGCGGCAAAACTAAATGATTGGCATAAACAGTACATACAGTCACGGTAGATGAGGTCATCAAAGCACACTGACAATCACAGTGTATTTTGCTGCTAACTCAAAATTGCTTACAGCTCCCACATATGTATGCCTAAGTCCCAGATCTGCTGATAATAAAGGCACGGGAAAGAGTCAGCCAGCTGCGTAGCTTATTAGTTAATCAAACTGTGCCCTGAGATTTCGAACAACAGATGCATTGAATAAAAACCGGGTTCACACTGAAGCTGCATTATGCTAAGCCTTCATTTGAACGTGACAGAAATAACAAATCAGCCTAATAACAAAAGTCAATGAGCAATGGAATGCATAGGATGCGTCACATTGCAGCTATCTCGCAAGACTCTTCATTGAAAGCAGCAGACATCGGCTTTCAGCAGTTGTACTTAACAACATTGTGCAGAATTATGCTGGTTTTTAAGTCGTGCAAGAATCGAACAATAATACTATCAAACTACAATATGCTGCAAGAACTAAACCAACCGACAAAAAAACTGAGTACAATAAAACGAAACTTAAAATACATAACTATTACATATACACTGTGTTCAGAAAAAACACACCCTTACATTTTCTTTTATATCTCCGAGGAAAATGCTTAGATTTCCACAAAATTGTCAGGTAATGCTTAGGAGAAAACTAGTATTCCATCGGTGTAAAAGTTGGGCATTCTTTGCTACATATTTTCGTGTTTGTAAATTATGGGTTATAATATAATAATAATATAGAAATTTATAAGGCATGCAATATCAGTGAGCTGAATCTGAGGCACCGGCAATCGTTAGATGGGTAGCGATGGGCTCTAAACTGAGTAGGTAGGTTTTGAGATGGCGTTTGAAGGTTGCATGCGAAGTGCAATATGTATAACTGATAGAGGAAGATTGTTCCAAATGTTGGTAGCTTTATATGAGAAAGCTCTTTTGCCAAAGTCTGTGCTGACACATGGCCTGTCAAGAAAATGCTGATTAGTGCAGCGTAGTGTTCTACCGCTGAAGACAGGCAAGTCAGCAAGAGTTATGGAGTTGCAAGTTTGTGCAAGATGTTTCTGGCCAATGGACAGAGAAATGAATATTGATATAATGAAACTTTTAAATAAAATAATTGACACGTCTGACAGTATCAAGCCATTCGACTGATAGTGGGCAAGTGGTCATCCACCCAGTGACGCAGTGCGCGTATGCCTGCCAATATCAACAAAGTTGAGGATCTCACACTCAGCCAAGAAGACAAACCACTGAAATAGTTCACAATGGAACTTTGCACGATGGATTAGCATATTTTTGAGTTTAGTCATCAGTGATAAAATTATATGTTTTAACATTTCATCAAAGTTCTCCATTCAAAGGTAAAACGCATAATTTACAAACAAAAATATGACGTCAAAACCTAGGGTCAAAACAAATTGTACCCTAAATTTAAAACCTTGCAATCGTCCCTGCAGGATGTCTAATATTTATACATACAGAAATGAACAAACAAATGACTGTAAATGAAGACAATTTGCCATTATTTGCTAAAGGAGTATAAAACTTGACATGGATTAACATGTTGACTTCTGTCTATAAAATGCATTGATAGCACGGTTAGAAAAGGGGCGAGAGAGAAGGGAAAAGACGGCGGGAGGAGATGAAAAGTTGGGGAAGAGGGCTGATGGGAAATTACACCATTCGTCTTTGGGGGGAGACAGACGCCCCTGAAAGCAAGTCACAACCTGTGTCTATTATCTGCTATAACATCTTACAACCAGCTACACTTGCAGTACACTGTATACTCAAAGTCAGTAGAGTAACGAGATTCTGTAAAAAAAAACCAAAAAAAATTTAAGTGATTAAAGATAATTCCAATCAATATGCAATGGTCATATGCTGCCAGAAACATACACACTGTTAGACTTGGCATTTAAACTAAATGTTTTGTTCTATATTAAACTGAACATTGCCTTAATTAAGATTTATTCTGATTTAAGACTTATGCCTTGAAAGCTTGGAACTTCATTTCCGATTAAAACTGTATAAAATTTTTCCCATTAATAACACTGGAAACAATCCATATCACATGCAGTATAGTAGAATACACTGTATCCGATGCAACCACATAGCAGACTTAAATCACAAATGCATGGAGATGCCAATGAACACATAATAAAAATCTAAAACAACACACTGTTCTACAAAATTTATATTTTACCTCCTGCATAAAAGCTAAGTCTGAACCAGTTTCTAAAAATGAAGCAATGCAAAGTCGAAAACAATAATCAGTGAGTGATGTAAACAAGATGACGGCAATATTCGTGCAGCATCAAGTGGCAAACATAAAACGAAATCAACCAAACAGCAACAGTACGAAAAACTTGAAGAAATTCTACAAAGTGTGTGAATGGCAAAAATGATCAAATTGTGATTATGTTGCTGTATTTTCCAAATTAAACTGTCAAGTAGAGTCAGTACAGTATCATCATAAGTCATCAGCAAAATCTGACAGCAACAAGCAATAAACCTAAGAAAATTCTAGCAAAATCTATGCTATTAGTGATTAAAAGTAAACGTAAACGCAAAGTCCTTCCCGAGCCTTAAGGCCCATAAGGTGGCGCTGATCTCCGTTTTAGGGGATATACAACGCACGCGCATTCTGCGTCATTTGCTATCATATTAGCTCCTACAAGATTTATACTAAACACTATACATAAAATAGACTAACATCCTAGACTAGACATTCACAACTAACAATAGAACGCTCTACACTGAGAACAGTTATACGTCCCACTGAAAAAGACTAATCAAAGGAAATTCAATACAGCCAATACAAGGGACTGCTCACAAAATATAGTGGCTGGTGCAAAAAGTGGTACATAGATGCTTTATGTTGATCAAAGAATCGCAGACTTCTGGAAATAAATTAGCCTTCATCATTGCAAGATCCTTGAACATCAAATTCCAAAACTTTCAAAACCCCACTTGGTTAATTCCAGTACTTTCCGATGCCTGGAAAAGGGGGAAATTTTTTCAAGAACTTCCAAAAACCTGTGTCAACCCTGACTATCATACTAACAGGGTTCCCACTCTTACTGACAAAAATCCAGTACTTTCCAAGACCCTGACGGAAAATTTTCCAGGACCTTTTTGTAGTCCACGAATGTCTAACTATAATGTACTGGCACCACAAATTTAAAAGTAGGGACTGCAAGTAACCAGCCGATGAAAAAATGCATGACTTGAAGAATATTTTTCCAAAATTCTCCAGAACCTTAAGCTTTAATTTAAGTAAGTAAGTAAATGATTTGTAAAGTGCCAAAGTCTCAGAAAGAATCAGGGTGCATAGGATGATGGACGCTAGGTGGCAGAAAAGGCTGACTGAAAGTAGTGGGTCTTTAAGTGACATCTGAATG
>Ga0209367_1000311_pt1 | contig 44184 bp, 30 predicted proteins | sample WorMetLIZISLAND2_FD_187412 | JGI IMG/M metagenome (GOLD analysis project Ga0209367, IMG submission 187412) | Marine gutless worms symbiont microbial communities from Max Planck institute for Marine Microbiology, Germany - Olavius geniculatus... ... | reverse complement strand
GTGGTCATGCTATTAGGTAGTAAGTAACCGTTATAAGTGGCTTGGTTAGTGTAAGAAATATCTGAAGCGCAATATCTTTGTAACTGATCACCAGTAGGAAAACGGTATTTTAGTACTAAAACAACAAATATAAATGTACAAAACATCAGTTTATACACTTGTTAACGGCAACATTTAAGGACCTGCGCATCGAAAACAGCAAAAATTTCAAAAGGTGATATTATTCAGCAGCACATTGACACACAGTCAGTGTGATGCAGGCGATATCACCTTTTGTAATTTTTGCTGTTTTCGATGCGCAGGTCCTTAAATGTTGCCGTTAACAAGTGTATAAACTGATGTTTTGTACATTTATTTTAAATAACGACAAAATAAACTAAGCCAAAATAAAATCCCAATTTAACTTATTGAGTTCAGTTGCATCTGAAGAGTTACTGTACAAAGCGACAGAAGTGAACTTTAGTGAAATGCCAATTCAGTTGCGTTGCACGAACTGTACAAATTAAAGTGAACGAACTAACGGTTTAGTTCATTTAATTACAGTTCATTTTTTTACTCTGTGCGCGCCTTAAGATAGCAAAATTATGGTGAATCGTGAGTCAAAAAAACCCGATCAATTTTGTTAGTAATAATTTTTTTAAATGTGGGTCGATTAATTTTAATTCCATACACTTGCATCCCGAGATAATCTGTGGAAAAAGCTGCATCAAATACTATCTACATACAGCAAACGATGACTGTGATGAAATTTAAAAAAAAAACAATGTATCAAAGAACGGAAAATGTGTGATGCAAAAAACGATAACATTCCAACCACCAATGACCATATAGTAAATATAAACAAAAAAACGTCGTATAGAAATATTTTTTGGCTACTCGTGCGGTTTAACATCTCAGCCATATCGAATTAATGGAAACAGAGACATCGAAACGAACATCAGAGTACGTCAAAAGTAACAAAAGCGGACGAGTTGACGGTTCATTTAACGTATGACTCGGGGGTGGCGCGAGCAGTTTTTGCAATTATTAATACAATCATAACCTAATTGAAACGCAATAACCTTTGCACCGCTCGGGTCACTCTGCACAGCGACTCGGATCTATGGATGCTATGGAAAAATTGTAAGAAGTTGGCGCAGGAGGTTGCAGCGTCTTGGGCAGATGTTGGCGTATTCGTTATCACGAGCGGTGTTGAGTGTAAACGCGTCATTAATCATCTTCCTCAATTGCCGCTCGCGGCGGAAGCGCTGATTTTTTTTTGTTCTCTCGTTAGCACCAAGCCAGACCCTGGAAGCGCAATTAACCCTTTTCAGCGAGACCAGCGCGCGTGGGCTGTCTCTCAAAATTTTCCGCGAAAACTGCTCACACGGCTTCAAATTCGTAACGCCAAATCTGTGCATTTTTAACTTGTGCGTTAAAAATTTTCTGAAAAAAACAAACGATTTCCATTAAACGTTCTGACCCCAAGTTTGTCAAAATTCGTATCGTTTTGATTACGAAATCGACTGAATTTGTTTTCTATCACTGCATAAAAAGAGTAATCAAATCAAAGAAATGTAAAATAATAATTAAAACTTTTTTGCTGACGACGGCTGTCGCCCGGCCGCTGCCCGGGTCGTGTGTCGCAACTGTTATGTGTAATGGGTTATGGCCGGCAAAGTCATCGAACCGTGGCATCTGCCGCCCTGCAGCAGCACTTGACTGTAGGCCCACTCATCACTGCTCGTGCTCGTCCGTTCTGTAATTCAATTTCCGCTACTTCGGCAGGTGCCGCCACTAACTAGCTCCCAGCTCGACCTGTCACACGACCGAAATACAATATGACGCCATGAGAACGTTTTAACTGACGACAAACCAATGTACTCGCTAGCTAGGAGCGCTGGAATATCCCAAATCTTCGCCTAGACTGCACTTACGAATACTGTACTCAATTCTGTAATTCATACTTACACATAGAAAATTTCCCGATCCGTCCAAAGTCTAATCACTTACTCACTGCTTGCGCCATGTTGCAGCCCACTCGTCCACAAAAATTTGCTACGAACAGTCAGGACGAACATGCCGTAAAAGGTCTTCTAAAAAGACTAAGCTGTTTAAACATGTTCACTGCATGGACGCAATCATAACGTCTCTTCTTGGTACCGTAGTCCTGTTTTTTTTCTTTATCGAAAATCAACTGCAACTTGGCAAAAAAAACTCAGAGGGAGCATAAATGGCACTAGCCAGTTAATTTGCATAAAATACGTTGAGCTGCATATGACGGAGTAGGCCGAACTGGCCGCCGTTGTTCTTCGGCGACTCTGAGCAAATCGAATCATTGACCCCGCCAGCAACTCAATTCAATGCCCCAAGGGTAGGGTGGGGAAGTTATCAGCTAAAGGAAAAGGCCGGACAGTCAGCGAAACGTAACGTTGCTGTTGTTCTGTTGTTGTTGCGCATATCGTGGATGACAATCAGGCCAACTTGACCTTTGACCCCCGAGGCTACATTTCAGTCACTCGGACTCACTGACTGACTGACTTCCCAAAGCTGTCGTAAATCCCCCGCCGGAACGTCGTCGTCGTGACGTCACGAGTCACGTGGGGCTGCCGCGGCAATTGACCACGTGAGCTGACCAATCATCGTCGGTCGGCTGGGACAGGTCACAGTGGTGGTGGCTATTTGCCCGGCTGCAGTAGCATGCAGCTGGCTTGGCGCTCGTGTGCAGTACGAGTATGAGTAATTCACAGTCGCAGTTGCAGTCGTGATCGAAACGCGACCTGGCGTTTAGCTCTCTTACGTCGGCCGTCTCAGCGAGATTCAAATCTGCGCGTTATTACACGGAATTAAACTTTGTGACGCGTAAATTTTGCAAGCGTTTCGAGCAACGTGTTTCGTTCGATCAATTCTGTCAGAATTATCGAAACCCGCTGATGTCTTCGTAAACAACTATCAAGTCGCGAAAATTCGGTAGTCTGTAGCCTTACGTACTAACCGTGCGTTTTGTATTTTTTCTGCAGGCGCTTTGAGTCGCTTTGAGTCTTCGCTATGCGACAGCGAGCTCTTGGAGTAGCCAAGTTTAGTAAAGACGTGACCAGCTTTTGTGAAGTAGGCCTATTAGTGCAGAAGCATGAATAAGAAATGCTATAACGGAGTCGGCAAAGATTTAATTTTAAATTGTTGTACGCAGTCTAAGCTGCCGAATCTTATCTCGCAAAACGCGCTGTCGTTCGAGCTTCATTCGACCGTCGACGTCAAAAAACAGAAAAGGGGAGATTATATAAACGATCGCAATCTTGTGTCTGGCAATGACATACTCTTTGCAAACTGTAGCCAAAACTGTTGTTTATCATCTGTCTCAACAAGAGTGTAACAGTGAAAAAAGATGACACCACCAAACGACGGAAACAAGTGATCTGACATCGTCTGCCAGCTGCAGCGACGACGACGACGACGATAACGATGATGATGATGATAATGATGATGCACACGTTTGATAGATGTAACGTTCAGCAGCCGTTAGCGGCGGTTATCCTGCTCCAACTTTCAGTTCTGTTGTCATCTTTAATCGTCCCACTATCTACTGCCGGCTCGTCATCTCGTCATCCCAGTCAGCGTGAGTTACGTTACGTCGTGCAGGAAGAACTCCAAGTTGGCTCAGACATCGCTGACGTGGCAGATGACGCCGGGCTGGTCGTCCGCTACGGACCGGAAGTCGCGCGCTCCGAGCTACGTTTCCGGTTTCTGGCGACTCCACGTGTTCCAGTCGAAGTGGACGAGAGAACGGGGAAAGTGAGGACTACAGGACGGTTGGATCGTGAAGCGATCTGTGGCGCCGGCGGAGACCAGCTCGACCTGTGTCTGGATAGACTCGACATCGCTGTCCAGCCCATGAACTACTTCCAGATCATCAAGGTTCACACGCCGCACATCATTACACATACAGGGTGGAGCATAAGCGTGGAAAATTCGTGCTTAACGTAGATAGAGCAATCGCACAATTTTAGAAAATGGTTATCTTTGATCATTGCAATAAAGGATGGGTGATCGTGTTGGCAACTGCAAGTATATTCGAGTGTTTAACATGACCAAACTTTACTGCTGCGACGATCGCTGACAATCGTTTCTGAAACTGTCCCACTGCACGGTCCGCTTCAAACATGCATATTCTATTTTTTTTTGCGTTACCACGTATATAAATTTTTATACACTGGGAAGTAGGCCCCTACGGCTGGCTCATGAAAAAGGCTGACAAGTAAGCAATTTCTGAAAAGCGTCAAAGCAAGAAAAATTCTAGGGGCTGAGATCAGAGTTCTGCGGCATCTGCGCCTCATTTTGATTGCTTTGGCATATTTTACTTCATAATTTATTAATGACAAATAAACTGCATTGACATTCTTATGGAGCTTGCATTACGTTCATTAACACGAATTACACTGTGTCTCAAAAAACATCCCCGACATTTTCGACTTTTACTTGAAAACCAATTATTAAATTTTGATAATTTTTGGCACAAATATTTCTGACACAACTTGCCATCAAATTATTGTTCAGTTTCCTACCTCAGCCAATGTATGCTTTTGCACTACCTAGGGAAAGCAGATGAAGTGCAATATGTGTTGAAATAAACAGAAAACCTGAAAAAACATCCCCGACATTATCAATCGTAACTTGAACAAAGATTAACAGATTTTAATAATTTTTGGCATATATATTTCTGACACAACTGGCTACATAATGTGTTTTAGTTGTCACCTTACTTAACATCTGTTTTGCACTATCTGAGGAAAGCAGACCAAGCATCATATGTGTTAAAATGAATGACAAAACGTCAATAAATTTCATTTATCCCAATCTGTAGGCCGTGCAGTAATGTGTCTACCAGATGAAGTTTAGAAATGTTTGTGAAGTCAAAAAGCGACTGGTACAGCCTGGATTAGTCTTGAGCAGAACGTTATCGATACTGCTGTCAATGAATAGAAAAAAGCGTTTCCTTGCTCGTGTTTGCATAGTGGGCCAACACTTTAAGCAATTTTACTGCAGGCAGTTGAAAAATAGACAACTGGGTGAAATGTTGGCAAAAGTGCCAAAAATATCAACAAAATGTGTTTTTACGCGTTATGTTAATTAAGCAATCATATCGCATTTGATAAAAAAAGTGATATTTTGCTCATTGTGTTTTCTGCAGGTAGCGCAGAAACAAACGTTAGATGAAGTGAGAAACTAAATGGTCATTTGATGGCAAGTTGTATCAAAAATATTCCTGCTAAAAATTATCAAAATTTAATAAGTGATTTTCAAGTTACAGTTGAAAATGTCGGGGATGTTTTTTGAGCCATAGTGTAGTTGCGCGAAGTTCTTTTTGTTGTACTGTTGATATAATTCTACTTAATTGTATTTACGTTTTTTACTCTTAGCTACTACTATATGGTATAATTTAGTCATTTGCTGCAACACACGCAATGTTTCATTTATTTATTCACTTATTAAATAAGGTATCGTTGGAGATTCTGGACGTGAATGACCACGCGCCTGAGTTTCCTCGGTCCTCGCTGGCTCGTGAGTTGATCGAGTCGAGCCCGGTCGGCACCACTCTCACGTTGGACTCAGCCACTGATAGAGACACGTCACAGTTCGGCGTCTCGCGGTACGAGCTCGTCCCAGACAACGAAGCCGCCGCCTCGCACTTCAAACTCAAGGTCTGATATCATTCACTGATGTAACCTAGTGCTCAATGTAATGTGCGTCTGTCACATTTTATTCATAAATATTGTGTTACTGTGTCACTTAAGTTCAAAACTTAAGTACTTGAGTCGGATTCGGTGCTGTTTGGCTTGGAAATAACTGCATTTTGTTGATTTTTTGTATTTTCGCCCATTGCTTTATTACCATAGCTGCATCAAGGGGCAAATGCAAACTAATTTCTCACATTATGCTGTGTTGTTGCTTTCTCAAACTGTGAATACCGAAATCATTGGACTCGATCTTACGCTAAGTGGTCTCTGCTAAATGACTGCTGATAGTTTCGTGATTGGCACGGCTTGATGTAGTAGATAACGCGCCGTTGGTCACGATCACTTTACTTGGGCGGGTAAATAAGTGTTTGCGGGCAACTAACCAACTATTCAGACCAACTCAGCTTTCAGTTTCTCCCGTAGTCACAGCTACAGTATATTTAAAGCGGTTGTTGTCGGATTCGCGATCAACAGACTAAAAGTTCGACTTCAAATATACAGCTATAGTTAGCGATTCTGGGTGGCAAAAATCGCCGCGACATATGGCTATTCAAGCACTATGCCTCTTCGCTAAACGATTATAATTTGGTGTCGGCCAAAAGGTCAGCGAATGCGCTTTGCGGTTGTTATGGTAGTCGAGGGTTTCCGGTAACGGTAGTTTGCCGCCGAGTTTGTGACTATACGCCAGCTGCAGGCAGAGTAGCCTATATTCGCTGTATTCTTGCCATTCGTACCTTTTAGTCATTTGACATGACGATCATATGTGTCAACGTTAACGTATTGTCAGATTTTGCTATAGCCCTCTCCAGAACTGCAGCATCTCAAAGGTGCTATCGTCTGCAACAAGACGTCGCCACTCATTGAAACGAGAACACCTTTAGTGCTCGTTTGAATGTGTAGGCCTATCCCTCGACGTAGGAGTGTTGACAAGCAAATCTCGAATAAGTTTAATCGAAAAAAATATCCACCTTAATTACTAATGGTCGTCTAACCCACAGGTACTAAAATTGCTCTTTTTGCGTTGGAGTCTGTTTTACTTACAGTTTATCCGTGCTCACGTGCGTGCGTCGCAGACTCAGCGAAAGCTGGACGGCTCCACAGACGTCCAGTTGATACTAACACGTGCCCTGGATCGCGAAACACGTGACCTTTACAAGGTCAAGGTCGTAGCGTGGGACGGCGGCTCACCGCCAAGGTCAGGGACGGTGGAGGTGAAGGTCATTGTAACGGATGCCAATGATAACGGACCCGTGTTCGAGTACAGCTCGTACGAAGTCACGGTTGCTGAGAATATTGACGTCGGAACGAAGGTTGCCAAGGTGACGGCTTTCGACGCTGATGCGGGCATCAACGCAGAAGTAAGCACCGTGTTTGGTAGGCTTATGGACGTAATCAATCAATCAAGTTACTAACCAAAACACGTAATTCAAGCCCGTATAGCCAGATTTTTCCAAATGAGGGTTTAATAACTTCAACTAGACCCCTTGGACCGTAAATCGACCCTTCGTTGATGCAGTTAGGGAGTCTGGGGATCGCTGTAAGCTTTTCCACTGGGATCCGGGGCAAGACCTCGGTTTCAAACGCATTTTTTGCATTTCAAGGTCGAAAATCGCATTTCGGTTACCATTTGTAGGTTTCTTTTACGCAGGGGCAATAAGTCGAAGTAGACTATACCATGTTGACGCTTTTAAGCTACCAAATTATTTACGATTTATCATTATTTTTGATACTTTAGTCATTATTGTAAAAAGCTTAGCTCTGATTATGATGTGTAGAAATTTGGACAATGTCGAGACAAAAAAATTTTATAGTTATTTTCCAGAAAATTTTCAACATTAGGACGTAAAGTGGGGTTGTCTGTAGTCGTGCATGATGTTATGTGCTATAGCCTGCGAAAGAATTGAACAGACAGTTGCAAATTTTTGACAGAAAGAATTATTTATTTAATTTTGCAATAGTAGCAGTTATAGCGTACATATATACGTAATCACACGCGCACACACGCTGCGCAGGAGAAAAGGGAACATTTTCTGACAAGAAGAACATTTTTCAAGAATCTGAAAATTAGGTGAGGGATAATTATTTCCTCTTCCTGTCTACCAGAACTCCACTGGCGTGACTGCCTTACTAACTGTCGCACGGCGTGCGCTAGGTGGAGTACTACATGAGCGCGTCTACGTTGTCCAGTCACGGCGGACAAGTATTCGACGTCGACCGACTCACTGGTGACGTCACGGTGGTGGGTCGCGTGGACCGCGAGGTTACTCCGATCTACCGACTGCTGATCAGTGCCCGAGACCGTAGCAGCGACCCACCGGCCTCGGCCACTTCAGCTGACGCCATCGTCATCGTACGAGTCACCGACCAGAATGACAATCAGCCCGTCATTAGCATCAACACTCTCGTACAGGCCAGTTGTACATTAATTCATTCATGCCTAGCGTCCCCAAAAATGGGACATTAACTTTAACGGCAAACTTTACAATAATTCAGGCACTAATGGGTTAATGACTTGAAGCGATCGGACATTTCAAGCCTTCGCCGAGAATACTAACTTACGGCTTAGATCAATTTAGCCTCGTGCTCTCAGCCGGCTGGGAAAGGAATAGTAGCTTACGGACTTCGGGGCGGAGGTCTAATGTGGCTGATAAGGGCGGTGGTATGTCTGCTAGCTGCAAACTGTGGGTCCCATCCGTTGCCCACACCGGCCAACAATGTGGATCCCACTGTTCACTGAAGCGGGCAATGGATGGCTACATAGTGCGCTGCGATATCATTAGCTCATGCCATTCAGCTGCCACTTCCAAGATTGTGGACACAGTTCAAGCATTTGCTTCTACGATGTTCACATCATTATAACATTTTAGTACTTATAACTCAATCGATTACATTACAATACTTCTATTGCAAGTTCTGATAGCAATTACTTTGATGTTATAATAAACGTTTTAATTACACCAAAACCTATCGCAGTTATGAACTCTTAACTACATAAGCAGGCAAAAAAATGCCATAAATCAGAAATTTTTCTTACTGAACGAATATTTTCTTAAGTCAAATTTAATCACAATTGTTCAACTTAACATCACGACGTCGAGTTGTGCTGCTCGAGCTTTCAATTCAAAGACTCCGGATATGTATGCTATATCCAGGCGTCGGGTAGCGCGGACGTGGCACTCGTGCCTGAGTCAGAAGCTGAAGGTACATTCGTCGCGCACGTTGTCGTCTTTGACCCCGACGACGCACGCAACGGACGCTTCGACTGCACTGTCAGCGGCACCGGCGACACCAGTCCCGCAGCAGCGCAAAACAACTTCCGCTTGATGAGCGTCGGTGACGGCGAGTACCAGCTGCTGACGGCCGCCATGTTGGATCGCGAGCGCGAGGAGGAGTATAGCCTGGCTGTGATATGTGAGGACGGAGGCCAGCCGCCGTTAGTGTCCACTGCAGAACTTCGCGTACAGGTCAGTCAATCTGCCAATCAATCGGAGACTCAAGAGTTGTCTTCATAGCACAGCTTCTTTAAGGTTAAAGTGAATTGCTCGCGTTAGATGGCCAGTGGCGTCGCAAAGACGTGGTACTATAGGGAGCACGAAATAAGTAGTTTAAGAGTGACGCACAACAATATTATGAAATTTGTGCAGTAAACAATAACAAAGCAAAATGTGTGATTTTATTGCTGTAGCGATGACGTAGCCTGATCATGATATATGATGATATAATATGATATAATATGATATGATATGATATGATACAGGTGAGTGACGTCAACGATCATGAACCTCAGTTTGAGCGGGAAGAATACAGCACGGACCTCGTAGAAAACAACTACGTAGGAGCCGTCATCATCACGGTCAGTTCACATAGTTCAACTCAGTTTGGCCATCCTTCCGTGGATAAGCACAATGAGCACCAGCGAAAGTTTGGACAACCTCGGTCTATTGAATTTAGCAGTTGTGCTGTCGTATTTTAAATAAACTTCATTGTTTGATTGATCTTTGTGCCCAGAATTTTTTGGCCATGATTATCTGCTTTTCAACCTGCATGGTGAAAGATGCTTGGTCATATACAGTGGTATCTCTTCTTTGATTCACGACCCACGATGTTATTTTCTTGTCTCTCATCATGCTGTCTGAGTGGATGCAGCAAATTGTAGGTCATTTTAGTCAGAAATACGGGCGAAATTTGCCGTTCGGTGAAATTGTGGCTTTCTGTGCTACCAACGAGAAGTTTCGTCTTGATGATGAGAATTAATGACGTCACATTTTGACAGCCAATTACAGGCGGCGTGGACGCTTGATTGACAGCTGCTCCAATCTGCTCTTGATCACGCATCACGGTCGCAGTCTCTCGCAGTGCGCTAATTAATGGCCGTAGCTTCGACACGAGACGTGTGCCCGGTCAGCTGTCAGCTGTCAGATAATGACATTCCTAGACTTGGCTTGGGCAGCATGAGTATAATTTCGCAATTGGGGTTCAACCGTTTGTTTCCCTTTACCCCTTTCTCTCATTTTTGTCATCTCCGCTTCCATTTATTTTACTCCGTATTTTTCCGCCCTTTGTTTTGTATTTCGCTTCCAATACCACGGTCTCGAGGATTATATCACCGGTGTCAAATGCAAATTTTTATTTCATAACTTACTTGGTCCTCCTATGTCACAACACTGTCTGGGGTGTTATAAGTGCCCATAATCTTACTCCACTCAACCGTGACGACTGATAGCGTTTTTCTTTTGTATATCACACATGCGTCTAAAGAGGTAGAACACGCCGTCGATCACGATCGTGAAATAAGTACGTTTCGACACGGTATGCAGTGTATCATGCCTCGTTACACTCTCATAATACAATGTAAACCATAGGTGTAAAAAATGTTTTTTTATAAAAGTATAAAAAAAGATATTTTTATTTTTTTAAAGTTTTTTTGCTATGTTTTTTTTATTTTTTAATGTTTTTGTTTTTGTGCTTTTAATGTCATGCTTTTTGTTTCTGTTTAATCGTTAGAATAAATTGCTACAGATGTGTTAAAACTGTTAACGTGACTAGTATACTTGGTATTTGTTCTGACATTTGATTGTTTAGTTCATAATTGAGTATGTGCCATAATCACGGTTACATAAAATAAAAAAATACCTAAAGTAAAAAGTAGCGATTGGAAACATTTGCAGTTTAATGTTTTTAATAATGTTTTATAAAAGTGTAAAAAAATCATGTTTTTATGTTTTTTTTATTTGCAAATGAATGTTTTTAACATCTATGCTGTAGACCGTGTTGAAAGCTATACACATAGCCCATTCTCACGACAACCTCTAATTCGCTGAACACACTAGTATCGCTGCTGCTACGAAAACGAAAATGTCGTCAGCGAGTGTTCACGGTGTTTCGCTGGTGACAGGTACATGCTACGGACGGTGACGCCGGCGACAACGCTCGACTGGTCTACGCGCTACAGGACAACCCGGCCAACCAATCGTCCCAGTACGACTCCAGTCCCTTCGCCATCGACCCAGCCAGCGGCGTCATACGAGCCACGTCGTCGGTTGATCGAGAACTCAAGCCGGTCTATCGGTTCCACGTCACGGCCGCTGACTGTGGCTCACCCACAGCATTCACTGCCACTGCCCTTGTCACCGTTAATGTACTGGACGTCAACGACGAACTACCGCAGTTCAAAGTACTACTTACTTATTTGCTTACTTTCTCCATTACTCACTCACCTTACTTATTTACTTATTTATTTAACTCGTTTTAAAGAGCCTCAGCTTGGCCTGGTCTTATGGTTGCCCTATTTTGGCATCGGTTATTGCCTGCAAACAGATAAACCGTATTGGTGTTGTTGTATAACCAGTCGTCCAGGTCAACAGCCTTCCCATCCGTCCGTGGGAAGGCGCAATAAGTACCAGCAAAAGCTAGGATGTAAACAGGCACATCACGCGATCCATGGTCTGACAGTGTAAACTGGTGCAATGGAAACGGGGATCAGCGTCGCCTGTGGCCTGTGGGTCTTGCGATGTACGTAGTGTTAAAAATGCATGCTGTATATACTTTTTGCAATCGCCACCTGCCTACTAACTGCTGCTAATACAGTCATTAGTTACTTATTTCAGTTTTCACGTCGCTGTCGGTGGTTAATTGCTTGCTGCCCTGTGTGATACAGAGGGCAGCTTACTCGTTGGGTCTGGATGAGAACTTGCCCGCGGGCACAGAGGTCGCCGTACTGGAAGCTTTCGACCGCGACTCTGCTCCGTTCAACACGTTCGTGTTTCAGTTCCGCTCAGACGGCGGACCTGGTATGGACGCGTTCAACATTGACAACGTGACCGGACGAGTGACCACGGCCAAAGTTCTCGACAGAGAAGAACACGACGTGAGTGACAGATTTAATGCTGCAAAGTAATGTACTGACAGTTAATGCTGATGCTGCTGCTGCTGCTATTTTTGTTTCCGCAGTGTGATTTTCGCACAATAAGCCACTGTTTATTTTCTAACACTTTGCGAAAGTTAACGCTGGTGACGTCACAGTGCTGTAATACAACTATGTCCGATCAACGTAGTTGCTCTAACGAGGGGCGGTCGTTACCGGTGAGTACGTCAATTGGCGACTGTTAGCAGCAAGTAAATTATTTCAGTAGCCTAAGTAGCCTATGACCAACAACCGTGGTAAACCCGGGCCGGCTCAACTCCGTCATTCGTCCCTTCAAGGTAGATAACTCATCGACTGGCTGGAATTAGAGCGGGGCTCGTTCACCTGTGTCGGGTGTCAGGAAACGCTGTGCGATCCCATATGGCAGGTAACGCTCCGTAGTATCGAGATGGGTGTTTTATTAGGAGCTATAGGCTATGCACTTTTTTCGCCGTTCTCTGTTGTCGTCCAGTACCATCTCGTCTTCCTGTTTTTTTTCCAAATACCGGCTTTTCTAAGACATTTTTCAAATACGATCCTTCCGTCTCGCGGTCTCAAGACTATACTTGTGGTAGCATATCGTGTGCTGTGCACGTAGGTGTACAAACTGGTGGCTGTAGTACGCGACGTTCACCATCCGACAAAGAGTTCGACAGCGAGCGTCACCATCTACATCATGGATGCCAACGACCATAACCCCGTCTGGGTCGTTCCTTCTCAACACAACACCACAACCGTCGTCCGTTTGTCCAGCTACACGGCCGTCGGCACCCCCGTGGCCAGGGTGAGGGCTGTTGATGCCGACGATGACGAGAACGCCAGAGTCACCTATTCCACCACATCAGCGGCAGGAGGACATCACCTTAATGTTCTGGAGAACGCCAGCGCATCGACAGCGGGACTTTACCTGGACGCCAGAAAGAACGCAAGGGTCAGCTACTCCACCACGGCGGCTGGAGGACATCACCTCGACGCTCTGCCATTCGACGTCGATCCACACACTGGCATTATACGCCTGAGCGCAGACCTCTCCAACGTGGTTAGAGTGTAGTTTTAATTACCTTAAGGCTTAACAGATGCAGTATTCTAATAAATATCAGTGATGTGATCGATTCGACTTAATCCGAGTTAGAGTTCTAGTCTGAGTTTTGAAAAATTAGGATTTTTGTCGACTCTGGCCAACAGTCGGTTGTGTGTCATACACTGTCGTTTGTTGGTCTCACATGACTGCACCGGTGAGCTACCTACACGTAGTATGGTAGTCATAGTCAGTACGAATGCAGCCGTGTAATAAGGCAGGTTATTTCACGTTCAGTTCGCAGTCGTACTGCGTTCATGTCTTAGCGGATACAGTCATGCGTGATCAAACAAACGACAGTGTATACTACTCAAGACTCTGGTTTAACCCAGGGTTTTCAATAGCGGACGTTTGGGCGTAAATACGCCCAAAAATTTCAGCCTGTACGCCCAAATTTTAAGACGTGGACGTCACGACGTCCAAATAAATTTGCTTCAATTACGTTAATTTGTCTATAACAAGCTGGAAATTGACGTCAGAATCTGTTTTCCAATGTTTTGTTGGTTCAATAATTTTCGCTGACTGTCGTGTTTCTGAATACTTCATTTCATGAAGACGTGGCACGGCAACCATATTAATTTATTCTGTGAACAGTTCTGATCCAAAAACTGCAACTTTCGTTTTGCATAAAGCTACTAAAATTAAATGTTGCTTGTTTTTTACAAGAAAGCCCAGCTGTCGCTAGGGAAGATGCGCTACAGCCTATATAGTTTCTGTTGCACTACTGACCTTTAAGGTCATCCAAAGTCAATAATTTTCATGTCATTTGAAAGCCAATATGTGTGACTTTCTATTAGTGATTAATAGGTAACTTGGCCCTATCTTTCACCGTTTCTGAGATACGGCTACTTTACTTGAAACTTTCCATAAGAAACTGTGGCGAAACCGCTGCAGATGGAGACATGGTTACTATTAACAGCCTTTAGGAAGTCGCCAGCGCCATATCCGATAGTACCATCGCCGACCCTCTACGACTAACCGTTTAGTCACAATACCGCACGATTGTCATACCATAGTGCGTTATGACCAAAGACGTTATCTAACGTCATTGGTCATGACCTTCCAAGGTCATCCAAGGCCAATGATTTTCATGTCATTTGAAAGCCAATATGCGACTTCCTATAAGTAATCGATAGCAATCTAGGCCCTATCTCTCACTGATTAATCACAATTATACATCCGTGACAGACAGATTGACAGACAGACGACAATCGTGCTACAGACGCGCTATTCATATTCATTATTATTCAGCATGGCTGTAGCGCGTAAAAACCACGACCTATGTTGGTGGTACGTTAGTGACGCATATGTAGTAAGTCTTGTTTTGCATTAAGTTTTTGCTTGATTTTTCTTGTAGGCCTACTGCACGACTTCCAGATTTTGTACACTGACGTCCAAATTTTTTAGCTTGGAAGTCATGGCGTCCTGAAAATTCAGGTCTATCGAAAACCCTGGTTTAACCTATATTAAATTTCTCTATCTTTTTTGGTCCTAATTAGTTTTCGTAGTTTCCCAGTTACGTTTTTAACTTCTTGTGGTGTAATCTTTTATTTGGGTCATCCGTTAGCGAAGGCTTGGCCTTCTGCATGAATGTCCTGTCAACAGTGTATGTGTTGTATCCTGCTAGTTGGTTGTTGTTGGCAAATTCATTCACTCATTCTTCTTGTTAGGTGGTAGATGAAAATAACGTGACGTACGAGCTGGAGCTGACGGCGACAGATCACGGTCAACCTGCGCGCTCCACGTCGATCCCCGTCAGACTGATGTTCGTCGTCAGTCGACTGATTCCGCCTCCATCAGAGGGCATGGAGGCCGGTCGACGTCGAGGCGGCGCCAGGGGTGGTACGGCACTGGTAGAGGGCTGGGTGCCGCTAGCCGTGGCGGCGGCGTGTGGGGTCGGTCTGGTGCTCCTGTGTACCGTGCTCGCAGTGCTGGCCTGCGTCACTCGACGTCGTCGTCGTCGTGGTCGTCGTTACTGTTCCAAACGTCATCAGAACGTCGACGCCGCAGCCGCTCTGCCACTCACCGGCGGCAAATACAACTGCCGCGTTGAGTCGTTAAAAGCCGTCAGCGTCTGCAGCGATAACAGCAACGGGTAATTGTTTCTGGCTATTTATATCTCTAATATTTACACCGCACGTGTCATTTCATTTGCCAACAAAACACGGAGCACCACAGACAGAGATAACCAGATAAAAGACGGAAATACACTCAAGACCAAGGTCTGTGGTTGTAGGATGTGTGAGTGTTGAACGAACTTAAACACTTCTGAGAGTGGTTTAACTGACACTTGTTTTACGCTGGCCGACAGTCGGTCGTGTAGTCTGCACTGTCATTCCAGCGTGCAGTAAAGCTGATTACATATAAGTCTAGACGGGCGGCCGCACATTTTGTCAGTATTGTGCAATCCGACATATTTTTCAGTTTTTATTAGTCAGCAATTTTGAGAAAAGATACACGCAAACAGAGAACTTTCTTAGCAAATCAGTGATCAAAGCTGTGCACGGCTACCGTGTTATTGCGTTGGTTCGTGTAATTATCAATTGCCTAATTAGTTACGTTTAGTTAAATTCAGGTTTTTGTACGTATTATTTCTATTATTTGTTGCGTTTATGGTGAAAAAAAGATTGCGAATGATTTTGTTTGCTAGCGACCAGTGGAAGCATAATTCGTCTCATCTACAGCAGCAGCAGCAGACTGGAAATGGCAATCAGACAAAGTCTTCTAGAGATGTCAGCAGCAGCAATCATGTTAAAGCCGCTGATACGCTCAGCCAGCTACGAGGACAATTACCTGCCAATCACCTGTCCAATCACATGTCCACCTGGTCACCGGCTCATCATGACAATCAGCTGCTACCTGCGCCCTACAATAGCCACTGCCAGGTAACAGCGCCAACCCGACACTTGTGAAATTCTCTTTTTACCGAAAATGGTAGAAAGCAACAAAAAAGAAGAAAAAATAAATAACGTACCGGTAAATGTGAGAACCGGTGTACATGCAGGTTTACAAAGAACATAAACTGATTTTAACAAAAAACAAAATAATTTGATAAAACGCAGAATTGCCCTGTTTGTTTGTATTTGCCAGGTGGCCGCATAAAACAGACGGTATGGCTGCAGTTTGCAATTGCGTGTTTTCGCTGGGAATTTGACCCAAATCTTTTTTTATTCTTGGCATCTAAATCTGTCAAGCGACCTAAGCAGGTAGCACAAATGGGACAAATGACAGTCAGACGACGGCAGGCAGACCGCGTTCCGGAGAAATGTGTCGCAATAGGCGGAGTTGCTTGCGCTGCATTACGTACGTGTAATTTTGCCTAATAATTTGTCTTACCTTACTGTACAATCACAATGACTTACGTCGCAATATTAATATACAAGCTATTATAAAACTTATTATCATTAGCTTATTATTATTGCTCAAAAAATAACACGGGACAATCATCTACAGAAGTGTGTGCGCTGTTGAATGCTCTTTGTATTTTAAATCTGTGATTGACAAGCGGCGGTTGACGAAAACTATAGCGTTATATAAGTTATTGCATGCAGTGTCAGCTGACGCTTGGCGTCTGTCTGCAATTCTGTAGAGCGGTCAACGAGAACGGATTGATTTGATCCCAATCTTAATGATCACGTCCTCCCCGGTCTCCATGTCCCGCCCTCCTCCAAATCAGCCATGAGTCATCTATTGCTAAGGACGCCGGGAATAAAGTCATGAAAAAACTGGGGGCGCCTGGAAATCAGTGTTTGCGCTTTGTTTTGAAACTGTTCGATAAGGTAATTGCAACGTACTGCATGTTATTAACATTTTCAATTTGTAATTTTTTGTCATCTTCAATAACTGTCGTAAAATCAAACTACAAATAATTATTGTAGACAGTGAGACAAAGAACGAATTTGTGATTATTGTTGTTTGCAAAAAAATTGTCCATCTTTTGATACCGTAGGAATTCTAGTTACAGAATTGGGACGCTTTGCCTTCCTAGAAGACAGTGGGGATTTCGATCCCTGCGTTTCAGCGACATTACACCGCTGTCTATTGCACAGAGAGAGAGAGAGAGAGAGAGAGAGAGACAGGGACAGACAGACAGACAAGCGGGCGGACAATAGGAAAGGTCGATCGTATTCGCCGCAATCGTTCAATCAATCGACTCCGCGAATCACCTTCGTGTGACTTCGTAGTTCGTACTTCTTAGCAGCGATGATGTCAAAGAACTCGGAGTTCTATGAAACGTAAATCAGTTGGAGTTGCCGATAACGAACTTCCGTAAAAAGGGAGAAAACCATGTTGTCCCACAAGTGGGTCATTTTGTACGAGGAATTTTCATTATTTCTCAAATCAGTGGGTCGGGGGCTGTGCTCTTTTCGCACTTTTGGCTTGGCTTCTTATTTGGTGTGTTGTAAGTTTATTCAGGCAATAGGAAAACTCATTTTTCCCGAAGAGTAACTTGTTTTAAATTTTTTTATTTTCTTGTTGACAAAATTAGTTCTGCCACTGCTTTCTACGGTGTACGGTGTCATTTCTATGTTGAGTCGATGCAGCATATTCTAATTGTCAAAATATCCGTTTGGTATTTTTACGTAATTTTGAACCGCTACATAATACTTTTTCAATTTTAGGGCCTTTGGGCTATCTTAAATGGCAGTCATAGAATGAACAAAACTCTAGTTAAAATCATTTAGCACCGAAATACAATTTCATAATAACGATACAAAATAATATTCGTTTTCCACGTTTGATTGTGCGATAAACAATACCGGACGACTTCAATAGCATGAAGCCGTAAGCATAGAGGTACTAAGTATTCATTTATATAAACGTATAATTAAGCCCTTCACTATCCGATCGTGAGTTCTAACTTCTAAGACATATGATAAGCTGGACAAAAATATTGGCTATAAACAGCGCCGTCATATTGAGAGAAAGGTCAACACGAATCACTGTCATAAGTCAGAGCTCAAAGGCCAAAGCTGTCATTGACAATACAATATGACGTCAGCGTCGTGACATACAGAAAATGTCACGTACTAATTCCGATGGTGTGCTGCAGTGTATTCAATTCGCAGAAAAAGAATACTGCACTGGTTGGTTAGTAAGCAAGCAAACACATGCTTCTGTAAGAGCATATTAATAATTATATCTTTGCTGATCTGCCGACTAAGTAAACGTGTAATTATCGCCATTCGTCAGTATACTTTGAATACTCGCTTAACATGTGATTATCATTTAATTACTTTTAGTGCGCTGCCCGTTCTGTTTACGTCAAACTCACATGTGCGAAAATAGAGTTAATTACAATATTTATTGTCAATTCGGCATGACCACATTTCATAATGCATCGGGTAAACTCTTATGACCCACGGCGATGTGAAATTGTGTTGTGTATGTTAATGCATTTTGTACCTTATGCAACGCTACCGTAATTCAGCATAATCTGCTGTGTAAGAGCCGACAGTGTCAGGTCATCATATCGCTGTATAATGTTGTTTTCTGCTGCCGGCATTTGTCTGTCCATCACAATAGCACCACGCACGGCTGATCGACAGTTCTTAGTCAAAGCGGAAACGGAAATGGAATGGACGGCTATTGTCCAGTAATCGTGCCTGCGGCGTCGCTGAATCGATCGGTCGCTTGCGGTGCGTTGGTCGGCTGGAGGCAATTACGTGTCTAGTGAGGCGTGAAGCGTGAAAATCTGCGACGTCACGCACAAGAAACCCTGCGACGGCACGACATCGCGTGCAGAATGTCGTCGCCGATCGATTATTGCAGATTATGGTGCGCTAGTTATGAAACGGATTCAGTGTAGTTGAAGTGGCAGACTAGCAATAGCAGAAATAGTGGCTTGACGTGGTGCCGCAAGCATAAAATAGAATGGCGAATAAGAATGATAGGTTATTTCCTCTCCATTAAATACATTACAGTAAATTCAAACCCCCTGAAGCCATACTGTGAACCATTCGGATGGTGTAAAATGACAAAAGTGTCTCTGCCAGCACGCTGTTGAACATTTTCCTCATTCTACCAAAATGGTTAGGCTTAAAACAGCGGTTTTAGAAATTTAAATTTACTTAGTTGAATAAAAACGCTATCTTTATTCAGCACTCCCTTTAACGCCTACCCTGTTATACTGGCAGAGGAGATCGTTCATAACTTTTTGTAGTGTTCGACTGAATGGGTGAAGTGTACAATGCAAGTATTTTGTCAAACGAACTGTCGTATTTTATAGCATATCACAGCTGAATACACGGTGTATATTGTTAGCATTTCTTGTTGGTTCAAGTTTAAATTCCATTATCTAGATATGTTTTAAAGTGGCTGGACCACGTCGTACAACAGCTATAGGCCTACAACATCTTGACATGTCATGGCCATTTTGTAGTGAATTTATCATTTATATACAGCTCGTTGTACGACAGATCACAACAAAATAATCTTAGCAGGTAGACTTTGTCTTTAACCTGTGAGAGTATACGGCCTGAGGCGTAACGGTTAAACTCCCACGATCTCACGTTTTGTTTAGGCTATATTACACTGCACTGGCATTAGCGGTCAGTTGCGTACTTTACATCGTTTTACACGTCCGACGTGTCGTTCCCGTCCGTCGCTGAAATCTCCGCTCGTTTCTTTCTCTCTCGTGTTACAGCATTGTGTCGGCGGCTACCCGGACATTTACTCCTCAGAGGACATCACCCCCGAGCTGACATACAGACAACCGGTGTCATCTCACATCACTGATGATTGATTACCTTGCAAACAGCGGTGTTGTCTGTATGCCTATAACTGTGCGTGTATTCCATTTAATACCCCCAGGCAATGCGATACAGTTTCTTTCCCGAGACATTAATGTGTATTACAAAACGTACGGCAGCGTGCGCAGCAGGAAAGATTACACGCTCAATCAATCAATCAATGGATCAATTTTTTTCTAAATATGGCAGCACTAGTTTTGGATTTAAGTTTGTTAGAACAGTTTGTTTTTACAATTAAACTAGAGACTGCACATAGCAAAATGCATAATAAATAACAGCCAATTAAAAGCAAAATCACAATTTTAGTTATTGTGCTATATACGTAAGATTATTTAATTCATCTAAACTTAATATACGATAAATCACTTTATTACAAGTTGGAATTTTGACCAATTGAGCAGCTTGTGTTACCTCCCAGTTTGTATGCTTGGGAAGTTACAGGATGATTTTTTCGAGCGGTCGGACATGGCCAAGAAGAAAGTGACTAGATTGTGGCGGAAACCCGGATGATTTCGTGGTAGATTCTGGATTATCCAGGATTTTTTTTGCTAAGGCACAAACTGACACCTTGTTGTGTTCGTCAGGTGGCAGCACCATTTTCGGCGGAGGTTTGAGATCTCTGATCGCTTCTAGCTTCATATTTGTCTCGCATGGCATCATGTCTCGTGGGACTGACTGACTGTCTGGGGAAATGTACTCCAATTCAAGCGCCGTCGCTGGCCGTGAAGCCTGTACTCCACTGCTTTGTTGCAGGCCTTCGGTTTTCGTGAATTTGTTGCGCCTCTTGTTGTACAGCATGTTGTACAATAAATCTACAGCAGATTGAAGCAAGTGGAGCTTAGGCCCTAGTGCTGGGGGGTTGGTAATTGACTTCCGGTGACGTCACGTGACATGGTGGCAGTGACGTAAGCGGATTGTGCGTTGGTGGCGTCACGCTGCGGCGGTATCCTGCAAACACTATCAGCGACCGACTGCCGCCGCAGATAGGCCTACAGTGACGTCACTGGTCCATGTGTGTCCACGTAGACCAATGACGTTACTGGTCTCTGTGTGTTCCGTGTTCGCATGCGCTTTGCATCATTGCTGTGTGGCAGCCGGTCACCGGTCATAAATGTCAGCAGACTTCACTTTTCCTTCGATCTATACGAATACGTTAACGCATAACATGCGTTTAAAACTATACGCGTAGTCAATAATTAAATGCCGCCCGTATAGGTTTAATAAAAAAAAATAGAAAAAAGTTCTTAAAACATAAACCGATTAGCACAAGGAAACTTGGGAAAGTTTATCGGCAGAAATCAAGCAGAAATGTGCATAACACTGCAGAACGTTTTTTGTGTTTGCGAATAGGCGGCGCCCCCAAATCCTAACTTTGGTCGAAAAGGAAGTGCACTTGCTAAAAATGCAAGTTTTTACAGTTATCAAAATAGCGACATGTTAGAGAAATTTCACTAAACCTTTATTTTATCGCGGTGACAAGGTCTGCAGCCAGGTCACACTGCGAATCACGGTAAATTCGACATATGTTGTGTACACAGAACCCAGCATATAGCAGCGCCACGTATAAAACACCCACATGACCTATGTAAGGCCTATGTAATTTTGGTCTCTCCGATGACAGTCTATTTTGTCATCCACCCCGCCCTGTCATTTACATAGTTGGATGAAACGACCGCATAACCCCGAGACACTCGGGTCGGGGGTCAGATTGTGGCCCTTGTAATTAACAGCTGCGACGCAAGCCCGCGTGTTATTATGTTTGTTTACTTTGCACGATGCCGGTCGGTGACACTGTGTGTAAGCATTTTGTGGACTGGACACGGTCAATAGACTGTAACTGTGAGTCTGTGGCCATGTCATTACCCCTGCCGTCGTGTAATTCACTCTTGATTGATTTGTATTCGCGTTCGTCGGCTCAGGCTGTATCGTGTAATTCAGTTGTAAATGTGCAATTGTTTAGTCGATTGGGCGTCGGGGGACATTTCTTCGTACGCATATACATTTCCCTGCTTTAAGTCCAAATTTTCTTGCCGATGGGTAGGACATTACCCGCCTATTGTCAAACTACCACGTTGAACATTGCGTTTGTGCATTTTACACTGTTTACATTTTACGTTATCTGTACATTGTGGCAGCAAACTGTTTCGCACAGCATAACGGAAATGTCCGGAATATGTTCCGGTAGTCTAAATGTCCACTTCGCCCTGGAAAGAAAACGATTTCCCGTAGTGACTGCAGTCTCATACACACTATGGTGACGCTGACATATCGAGCGCTAGAATTATCACTAGGATATGACACAGCAATTTGGAGCACATTGTTGACCGCTACAGGCATCAACATTGCGTTCAAAATTGCGGCCAAATCTCTGCAGGTAAAGACATGGTTACTTTGAAAAGCCTATATCCAACGATACTATCGCCAACCTCTACCATGTACCGTTTAGCCACAATACATGGGTTACAAACCAACGGACGACATATTGTACCCAAGGCTCGACCTAACGCTTGACGAAAAAGAGAAACAGTAAAATTATATAGATCTACACGACAGTCGGGAAATACTTAACTAAGCACTGCTCTATTTTGTGAAAATTTGGGATCTACAAGTACGCAGGATAGGCGTCATGTGGATATGAATATGGATATGGATGAGAAATTTCATATCCACGGCAAGCCTGGCCTGACTATATGCGCTATGTACGCTAGTATGGCTACCATACACAATAAACCATATTATTAGAATCGTCTTTAGGAAATGTCCTGCTAAATGTATGCTTTTATGGCGTCATTAACATTAATGGAAACATTAATAGAGGAAAAAAGTATAAAACATACGACAACCGAGGTTAGTCACTTAAATTAGAATTGATCGCGATTGTATAATCTGATGCCAGCCGCCAACCAATTGTAGACTGTCTTTATCAGTCTGCGACTCGACAGCATGGCGAGGACTGGAGTAGGTCGGATCGATGGAAGAGCTGGTCGGATAGTCATCGATGAGTTCAATTAGTCGATAAATCATCGAACAGTCAATCCACTCCATGGGCGACGATCACCGGAACCGTCGGTTTCAACACAAGATGGCGGCGGAAACGGACATCACGCATGCGCGAGTAGTCGCATCGCACCTGCCGGTGTAAAGCTGGTACTCGTATTCGTTAATCATCGCAACGCTGGAAATCGTAAAAATTTCGATCCGCCACTAATCCGCAGTGCCGGTAATCACGCCGTTCTCGGCGTCAGTTCGCGGATGTGATTTCGCGAGCGGATTCACGCACCTCTCGGCGCCATGCGACCGCTTCCGCCAAATAACTAGTCGCGCGTCGCGTGAGTCACGTGACCCATAGACCACGTGACTGCGATGTAGTATTTCCGGTCAATCGCATTAGTGGCAGCAGTGGCAGTAGATGCTAATCGACATGCTAATGCTAACGTAGACACGCAAAGTTTCGAAATGGACAGCTGGCCCGCCCGTGATAACATGCCGCCGGCTTATACTGCAGTGGATAAGTGTCACCTATGTTGGCGATTGCATCGAGTCTTTATTTAGCACCATTAGTCCAATAGAAATAGAAACACGTTAGAGAACCCGAAAGAAACAAGCTGAACTGACTGCATTTGCAAGTCAAGCTTAGATCGCCGCGTTTTCGATATTCTGATGTTATTATTATACAGTACAACCAAATAGCCTATAATAGATTAGATCTAGTATATTTGGTACAACGGTTAAGTTACGGCTTATTTTACCAATTATCGGTAGCAACAAAAAATAAACGTTATACAATAAGTACGTAAGTAAGTAGGAAAAAAGTATGAAAGTAAGTGGTTTGTATAGCACATTAACATGACCTCAAACGCGCTTAGTGTGCTAGCAGAACAAACACTTAATTACATGTATAGAAATGTTTGAGAACCACGGCATCAAAGCAAAAGATGGGAGCGGGGTTTGAGTTAAGAGCTCTCGCTTTTTCACTTTGAGCTTGACTTCCTCTCTGGCCCATTGTGAATTCTACAGACAGCAAAGGGACTTAATTAATTAATTTATTTATTTATTTATTTTAGCATTGACATTGATAACACCAGCAACACAAATAAAAGCAAAAAAAATGACAGCCAGGGATAGAAAGACTCCAGAAGGAACACTAACATCTACCCTAATCAACACAATATAGCAGAAAATAAGACAAATCAGTACGATTAAGAAAAGCCTTGAACCTAACGAGAGAGGAGAAATCAACATGGGCCGGAAGTCTATTCCACGGGCCAACAACACGCCTAGCAAAAGAATGATAGCGTACATTGTGGGTAGACTGCTGGGTAAACAATTTATAACCATGGCCACGAGTATTGCAAGAGGGTGCAAAACGAAAAAACGCACGGAAGTCCACATTAATTAATCTAAAGACTATTTTATAGCACATTATGAGATCAACACAAAGTCGTCTTAGTTTGAGAGAATCAGGATTAGTTACAACAAGTCGTTCACGATAAGTTAAATTATTTAGGCCAGGAAGGCACTTGTTAAATTACCTGTGGACTTTTTCAAAACAGGAGATATCACCTATTTTATATGAAGATCAGACTACTGAATTATATTCCAAAATAAGCCTGACATAAGTAATATAAGCTTTAACCAACACCGATCGGTTACGAGTAAGAAAAGAACAAAATAACAAGTTAACACGCTGATTGGCGGTACACGTAATAGAGGTAAGATACTAATAGGTAATGCTGAGTAAAAATAATCTGAAGAAAAACCTTGCTATCTTCCTTAGTCTACCAACGGACAAATGCAAGATTCTAGCCCCACCATTGACGAATAGCCGCTCATTTTGTCCGAAAAAACCGTTATTGCTGAAAAGTCGTTATCTTTCGTCAAAGGACATTTTGTATAGCCAATGCGAAAGATTAATCGACGAACACTAATGCATACGCTAGACCGCGGGACGCACTGGGCCTATAGCCGATGACTCACTCTGTTGTCTTTTATTACATTAAGTTAATCCGTATAATTGTTGTCGTTATTACTGCATGCTGGTCAACAATGCAGGCAACTACCCGCGGAAATGGCATTGAAACATGGTTGCTAGGAATTCAGCTTCTGCAGCAGGAGAGAGGCCGGCATGAGGGTGGGAGATGAAAGGAGGAGGATGGGAATTGTTGGTAGGAGGGCGATAATTGTAGGCCTACCGTACGGTTGCAAAAGCGGGCGATAACTGCGTACGGTTCAACGGTATTAATCAACACGCCTCGCATCCACGCATGGCATTGCACGCATCCCTGGTGCTGGCTTTGTTGTCCTTCGTGCGCCCTGCCATCATCACCGTCATCATCATCATTATTTTTGTCGTCATCTTCAGCATCATTAATGCAATTGCACTCCCGCGTGCCTCACTCTTCGACAAACACGCGAGCGCACTCGGCGTGCATTGGTTTATCCGTTCAAGCACAGGAAATGCAGCGAGCACGTGGAAAATTGCTGGTGGGCCACGAAATGAACAAATTCGGTAAAAAAAAAGTAAAGACAGGGACAGCGTAAGCGTGTTCTAAATTTACTGCACTGGCTCACCGATGTTCTCTTTATTCTGGCTTGGTCTAGCCTTTTTTGTGATTACAGTCAGAAGGAAAATTTTATGTTGCAGGTCATAAAAAGTTAAGTATCTCCGACAGATGTCTTGGCCACACATTTGGTGTTGTCGTGCATTTATAGAGGCCAGCACTGATAGGAAAGAACACTTTGTGGAAACGGTATGTGCTAGTACCTATTTTTGCACCGTGTAAATCGCTGATTCAGCGAACAACGTTACTGTCAGCGTCACACCTGTTAAGTTGGTACCAGTCGGGTACCTGGCTTCTGTTGGAGTCTTGGAAGTTCGGCTTTAATATCAGAGACCCGGCTTGTATTAGAAGTTTTGCGGGAGTGTATTTTCAAAGAGATGATTGAGCGGGGCATCATATAGGCGCCGCGGTGTCTGATACGAGCCAGTCAGCATCCAATCAGTGCCCAGGTGTGCAGCAGCAGCAGCAGTAGCTGAAGGTGAGTGAGTAATTACAGGTTGCCTACTGCGGTGTATACACGTGATTGACACCTGCCCCGGCATTGCCTGGCGCCGACCTGTCGCCGCAGAACGCCCACCAGCTGTGGACACACGATTGATTTAAGGTGCTTGCACATAGTGCGATGAGATTTGACGAAAAAACAGTCTTACAACAACCGTAAAACAGCACACGACATCTTACAGCAGCGTGGTTAGTTTTATCGCAGTGCATGCGAACCCCTGAGATAAGATAAAACTTCTCTGCAAGATTTTAGTCCACGTTTCGCTTTGTATAAACGGAATTGGCGTCGCGAATTGCTTCAGATTGTTTCATCTTATCTCATCGCACGTGTGCGAGCAACCTTAAGAGACAAACAGCGAAAGATGTCAGAACAGGTCGCAAACGACCAAAAGTACCTTCACGTTACAAGACTGTAACAAGAAATTTGAGCTAATGCTCACGAGACGCGCAAAAGCCTACAGCAGTTCCGGTTTAGTAGTTTAGTTAAAAACTGGGGTGTTCACGCTAAGTTAATATACAAATACCAAATTCTCTATCTGGATTGCATAGCGATAGTAGCGTGGCGCCACCTTGTGAATGCTATAGACTTGTGTCGCAGCCCAAAATCGCCAAAAAATCTATTAAACCCCTTATTTTGGCGTTCAAGGTCATTCAAGGTCATTAAATTTGGCGCCAATCGAGAGCCAGTGTACGACTTCCTATTAGTGATTAATATTAACCTAGGCGCTATCTCGCACCGTTACTGAGATAAATGTACAAAACTTTAGTTTATACACTTGTTAACGGCAACATTTGGGTTGAATTTTTGGCTTTCCCATAAGAAAGAGAAGTCGCCGTTAACACAGGGCTTGAACTACCGTTCAGCCTGTGATACAGCGACTTATGGGCAAAAAATCGCAAATTTTGCCCACCTCGTTTCATTTAGCACCCTCTTTCGGGGTGACTCCCTTCGAATTTATGGAAAAGCTTTACGGTTCCTGAAACTAGAGTTCTCGAGGCAGCCGATGGTAAAGATTTGGTGATCCTAGCTTGCATAGTTTTTGACTGATCCACCCGTGTGACAGACAGACGGACAGATAGACGGACAGAATTGCAATGGCTAAAACGCGCTGAAAGCAGTAGTTGATTTCGCGCGTAAAAACTGTAAAAAGAGTAAATCATATAAGATATAAGATATAAGAGTTGCACGTAAAATCACGAGGGAGACACGCAAAATTAACAAATACAGCACTGATTGTGGATGACTTGACGGTGGTATGTCTGCTGGCTGCACCGCGGGTCCAGTTGTCCGTTATCGCTGGAAATGATATTTTTAATGCGATAAATGTTAGCACTCGATTGAACTAACAGTCAAAGAGTGAATGAAATTTCAGTAGACCGAAAGAGACCAAAAGTGCCTTTATAAGACCGCAGATCAGTAAATGACTAAGCATACATGCGGCATCGTAGCATGTGTCAGTCTATAGACTTGAGATTATTAATTCATGCACAGCGCAGCAAGACTGAAGCCTGGCTAATCGTACGGATTACATCGTGTGCGCACTGTGCGCCGTGCGGCGTCGTCGTGTTTGACACAATCGTGCATGTCAATCGCGTATCAATTATATATGCCATCGTACGGTGTCCACTGCGTGACTTCATCATATAATACACTGGACTAATATTGTTACTGCTGCTGCTGATGATGATGATGATGATAATGGTGATTGAACGTGCTCTTCCATCTTCATCCATCACTCATCTTCAGTATACTGTCACTTGGCTTCACCTACAGTTCAGCCTATACGTCTTGATACGGTTTGCCTGATGGTTTTGATATGTTCGTTCCCATTGCCATTTAACGGCCAATCTGTGAAAATCTTTATTCACCGCAAATGATAAAAACAACAACAAAGATGTGCAAAAATTTAACGGAAAATGGAAAGTGGTGTGGCAAATGGAAAATGCTCTTGTCTTGTGTCACGACAATTCGGAAAATTAAGCAGTTCTGAAAACGCTAATGCGATGACTGAAACAAACATTTTTAACGTACTGTAAGACCGACCAACCGACCGACCGACGACCGACTTCTGTTCCTGGAAGTTTTCCTAGAAGAACTTTAAACGGCCATATCTCCATAACTGTGCTAGATAGACGCATGGTCACTATGGACCACCCATAGGAAGTCCACCGCCGCCAGTCGAATGGTCACGTGACCGATGACGTCACGTGACCCCAAAAGATCAAGGGTCGTGACCCCATTGTCTTTGAAGCGCCATAGCTACGTTACGGTGCCACATAGACGCATGCGTTGATGTATAACAAGACTAATGGCAACTAGCGTCATCGACCATTATTGGAAATTTTTTTCTCTCAATTCCTAAAATCGGGCAATATTTTATCAATTTCGGAGAGACAATTTCCAATAACGACCTCGATACCAGTCACTATTAGTGTATTAAAACGGGTCTCAATTAGACGCCGAGTCTCTAATACAAGCCGAAAGGAACGAAAAAGCTCTTAAAGGAATACAAAAGAAAATGATGCGCGCGAGGAATACATTAGATTAGTCACAATCTAATAATATTTCTTGTATATAATACGTCCAATGCGAAATGTTCATTGATTAGTTTTTTAGAAGTTACGACGAAAACATTGCCTTACACTGAATGATACATTTATTCTGTTGTTCTGGCGGTGTGTTCAGCTAAACAGGAGCGCCAGCTCTACAAGCGGTATAAACTGTTGTCCGACGGCCTACAGTTTGCCGCAGTGTTCAGCCTCCTGCATCGACTACTGCAACTCAATGTCAACAGTCGCGTCATTTCAACGCAACGAACCACGACATCCGGTCATCGATATTCGCCCGAAAACTATTAAATACTCTGGTAAAAGCATACACATTATTAGCAATAGGCCCATATGATGACACGACGCGTAGTTCATAGCGAGTAGCTTTTGTCAAGTGAAGTGTCAGTAATGGGTTCACTCAGACTGGCGTAGCTGTTGGCGGGTTCTGGGGACAACCATATCAAAACAGATTTACCATAAATCTTAAAATCTCCGGCCAGATTGTCATTATTTTGATGACAGATGAGCTCAAGTTAAACTTACGTCGTGTGTGTCATATTTGTGTGCAAAGATGAAAAGTATACGCTGTTCACCCTCCCATCAAAACGGATAGACTAATGTTAAACTAGCTATAAGCCAATCGATAGAATATTTTTTAGCTAGACCTAATTATATTTTCTACTTAAGCCGCTGTTCATGATTGTAAAACTACAAGATTTGCTCGTTTGTGAGAAGAATCGTTGTAAAGCTGGCTGTTTTTAAACGCATTCACTACGCGGCGCCACTTGCTTGTGTTCCAGGTGCTGTAGCCGATAAATGGTACGTCAGTCTACCTCCGCAAGTACACCTATCAACCGTGACTGCTCTCGGCGAAGAAGACGGGGAATCTCCATGCTGTGACGTCACCAGTAACGTTAGCGATGACGTCACGGAATCCCCGCCGTGCTACTGCCAGCAAGAACAACAACATCAGGGGACCAGCCAATACGAACTGTTAGCTGTGACTTGATAGAGAGGGGAGTGCCGTTGAAAAAAGATCGTTAAGTTTTGGACTGAAATAGTCGCACAGAGGTATGACCAAAAGGTGCCTGGGAGGAGCTGATGCTTCTATCTTTTTAATACTCTTTTTTATCTTTAGGGTTTTAAATGTTTTTTGACATAACCGCTAAATTGCATACTCGGTGATGCACGGATTAAGGCAAGCCTACTGTGAAAAATTTCAGATCGTTTTTAAGAGTATGAGTTTACTGTTAAACTTTAACAGTTTGAACATACAAATTTTTGGTCATGTCTGTCACAGCTACAAATTAAACTCGTTGTTATGTCGATGAGATTTTATTTCTAGCATGAACGTAGTTTCAGGTCTGTAGCTTAGCTGTCTGTTTATACTTTTTGATCCAACGAGATGCAAATTGCGAAACCGATTTGACCGCAACTTTCCGACATAAAGCAATTATTACAGTCCAACACTGCGTACAGTATTATTTGTAGGGAGTTTTGTAAAAAGCAATATTTTTGAATTTTATGTTTTAGTGTCTGATAACTTTTGCAAACTTTAGGTTTGTTTATGTATGCGGCGCTGTAGCGGGGCCAGATGCGGTAGTCGGGTGGTTTACAATACTTTGAACATAATAGATCTATTCTAACTTTTGCGTTGAATGGCTGATTCCTTTTCCTAAAACAAATATGAGCATGGCGCTGAATTGAATCAAGTAGCTTATGTTCCGTGATTTTGCGGTGGGGTTTGTTTCACCCGCGTGCATGGAGAGCCCATCCGCCAAACACATTTTGTTGCATTTAACAATATTTCGCAGTCTGAAGCGCACACAAACCTTAAAACATTTGCCGATAAACAGTAAGCAGAAACACGGACATAATAACGTAAATGTAGTATAGTAAAAGGTTGAAATTTCTGTGACAAATTTATTCAGGAATTTGTTTATTTTCATAGCATGTCCACATAGCATGGAAAAAGTTTTAACTTTGCATTAACTTGACAACCTCCAAAATGTTATGGCGTTTCCCCCCTACTTTAATCCAGTCGCCTTTCTGTCTTTCTTTTTCTGTAGGCCTAAGTGCGTGTAGCAAGCTAGTGTTGTTAACGTTTTATGCGTGTTATGTGTCAGTTTTGACGTGTGCGCGTGTGTGTCATCTTCGACAGTATTTTACCTCGACATTAATATTAAAGTTTGAATTGATTTATACACTGTGTTAAAAATTATACAGCGAGTGCACGACTGTTGCATGCTGTCCAGCAGAAGTTATTTGCACAAGCCTAGTGATCGCTTTATTGTTGAGCATGACGTTTAAAATCAGGTCAGCATTTAATGGAGTTACGGAAAATACTTGGCAGCTTACTTTTCTGACTCATCGTGTGCACCACTTAATTACAATGTAATTGCTTTCTACGTTTGTTTGACTCTGCTATAAATATACGAAGCACATTCAAGTGTTAACGAATTTATGCATTTCAGACGGTGGGTTAATATTAACACTTTTATTCCACGGTTGTCAATGGTCGCTAGTGTAAGCCTATACACCGTTGTTCGTTTGGTCGCGCTTCGATGCTAACATAGTGCTAGAGCTAGGCAGTATTAGCGCGATCGTTCAGTAAGAAACTCCGGAAGTGGAACATTCGTGAAGCCGGCAGGGTAGAGTTTACAGCTGCTACTCAGCGAAAAAAAGATTCCTCAAGCCACTATGTATAGTGCGTATCCATTGAAGTCGTATCAACCGAGCTATTTCAAAAGCGTCGCACACATGTCACCGTACCCACGAGAATGACACTGTAACGCGTAAACTTCTCAACTCCATTTGTCTGAGGTAGAAAGACGAAACCATTAACACTGCTTACAAAAAAACAGGCGCAATACAGACGATATGCAAATGTATAAAATAATAATTGAGTTTAAAAAATAACAATTTTCGCCAGAATGCTTAGTAGAGTTGTGCTAATTATTAATATATTATATCAGTTATGTGAACTCAATCAATTAACCAATCAGTCGGTTGATCAAAACGCTCATATGGTGCTATGCGCTGCCAACGAATCTAAAGAGAAACGCTAGTGTTAAACAATTTTACCAAATAGTGTAGTGACGCGTTTAAGGTGCGATGAGATCTGTAATTACACGTGCATCGCAAATTTTCTTCAGAGTTCTGTCAGTAGGCCGAAATAATTTTTAAAATGAGTCAGTATTCAGCAAAAAATGTAGACAAAAGTTCGGTAACATTTTTGACTCACAGCGTAGTAAGCATTAATCAGTAAGATCATAAAACCCATAAGGCGGCACGGATCTCCGTTTCCTTAGCCCTCAGCCGGACACCAGTTCACACTGTGAGACCACGGATACAGAGCTAGTGCATCGCGCAGTGTGTCTGTTTACGTCCTTGCTTTCGCTGGTACTTCGCGCCTTACTCATTTCGTCTACCCACGGAGGGATGGCCAGGCTGAGTATCAATCAGTACTCAAATAAATTTAATACATTACACTATTACAGATCCGTACCAAATGGAAAAATTAAAAAAAAACTTCGATATGTTCAGCTTCGCAGACAGCATCTAGGTCAAGGCGATGCATAGTAATCGTGTTAAAGGAGCTTGCAAACGAGCATCATTATGAAGCAACCGACGAACGTCCGTATATCACCGATCCGTTCTCTCCAGTCCGTCCGACTAATAGTCGGCGAAGTAAGAGAAACAGAATAAGAAAACAGAGAGGGAGAGGGAGAGAGAAAGAGTGGTGCTGTTTATTCGTCTATCGGCTGCGGCGACCAGTCTCCCAGTGTGACCTGTCCATGAGTCCCATTGAATGACGACTGCAGCCTTAACTCCACTACTTTCGATTTGTTGTAAGTTTCTTAGATAACAACAAGTCGTACAGCAAGCTATTCAACATGTGGAAATGGCAGGATGTTAGGAATCAGTTGTAGCCTTTCAATTTGATATGGATTTGCTGTGCAACTTGTTTATCGTCATCATCATCAGCATTGCCATCACATACTGACAAATAAGCTAGAAAGCCTTCAACTTTTGATCGTCGCCAAATATGAGTGATTTTTTAAAACATTATATTTTACAAGGTAATGTAGCAACGCAGTTAGGGTGTGTTGGGACCTTTAAGAATCATGTTATTGCAAATTTTCCACAGAGTGTGCCAGTGAATGATTTTTTTAATCGGTCAATTGGCAAAGAAACGGACAAAAGTCGGAGGCTTACTTTTGGCCCACCCTGTAGTGTATAGTGTGCAGATACACAGTTGAAACAACCAATCGCGCCACATAAAAATTAACTTAGCCTGTAACATTTAGTTACAAATTGCATAAAAGGCGTCTTGAGATAGGTTTAAAAAGTTACCCCCCCCGCGTTGGTGACACGTATGTCGTGAATTCGCTGCACATACACGTAAAGCAAATTAGGTAAAGTGAAAAATGAGTGCATTTCACATAATCTTTGTCCATTTTGCGCCAAAAATTATCAAAGTTGGTGAAAATTTGATGAAGCCTTGACAAAAACAATTTTGCACAATTTTTAAGACGCGAAATAAGTGGAATTTGAGATTACATGTTATCGCTCGTGGCATTGTTACGTTCATGGTTCCACAGGACTCAGAGTCGACGAGGAATAATAGTCTGCTAACGGTCAGCTATTCTTTTTGTCCAGCGCATACGAGTGTCTGTCCTGCGGCTTTCCGGTCTGCTTCGTTTATTCGTCTCATCGCCATTACTTTCGACGCTTTACTCTTCACTGCAGCGTTTTATCTGCCATTTACTGCCGTTCCGGTTCGAGCTGGTCCAATAGTTGCCCATGACGAGTCCTAAGCGATGACGGCGGTGGCAGCTTCGTGTACAGTGGTTAATGCGTTGGTTTATATCAACTAAGTTGCTCTATACCGGGCCCGCTGTTACTACTTGGATCGGCCGTAGATAATCGATTGTCTGAGGACAAGTAAACCGTCTTCGACTTCTCGATACATAACCAACCACTAAGTTCAACTCAGCTCCCTATTCCTCCGGGGCACGTAAATCGAGTGAAGGATTTGCTTGGTAAGATAGAGCACCTTCAGCTGTGTCCGTTGGCGGTTAACACTGCACGTGTGATACCATGTGGCAGGAGACACTCCGTAGCTCTGAGATAAGTTTTCACAAGCCAGGTGCCTCTCTTCGTGTTTGTGCCAGGCAGGCAGGTGTTGGAGTTACCGACTTCAAAGGGATGAAAGGCTAAGTTGACGTGGTTGGTTGATCATATTCTGTGATGGTTTACCTGAGAGAGACATTCACTTATCGACTGAGACCTGCAACGCGTTTGGTAGGCATTCGATTTTTTTCTGCTAAAATTTGAATACGAGCCGGATCTCTTGCATTCTGGACGGCAAATCTGTCACTCTCCCACCAACCCGCTGCCGTTGTGGTTTACTATCCTAAATTTATTTCACGACTTAGGCTACTTCGTCATCCTATCTCTCATCACAGTGTCATAACTGTCCACGATCTCACTCGTCACGCGTAACGATTGCAACGCGTCTCGCGTGTGTTGATAACACTCGCGGCTCAAGCAGAACACACCGTCGATCACAGCCATAAAATACGTACGTTTCAACACGTGCTACAGTTTATTATTATCTCTCTACACTCGCATAGAAGCCTAATATATCCTAGACCGTAATGTGAGGTAATTATACGTAGTTCACAGCATGTATTCCTAGAAATCGGGCAACTTGTTCTAATGCTGAAATGATGCTTCATGTATCGTTAACCTTATTATATACGGCACAACTTCAATATCGTGCTAAATTATTTGTCACGCAGTCGTATTCTTACAGTGATGTAGGGCCTACTGCGTGCAATTGTCAAGCATGGCTTGTGTATCGTGACCAATGGGGAACAGTTGCCTCTCTTTGTACGGCCCAAACCCCACTTATTCTCAATTTGTTGTAGATTCGTTGTACACAACAACAAGCTGAATCACAAATCCACAAATTGTACAACAAGTCACGAAAATCCCATATGCAGGTAAATCGAGCACCGGCCTATCGATCTGGAGTTCATGCTGGGCGCATTCACCTGTGCCGGTTGGCAGATAACACTGTGTGATGCCATAAATGGCAGGCGACGCTCGGCAACTTTGAGACGGGTTTCCCATAAAGAGCTATATACACACCTTTTAACCCATATAGCTCAATGTTGTCCAACAGTTTTACAACAAATCAAATTGATGGAATTTAAGCTTACTATGAGAAATGATGGCGTGGCGAGCCCAAGAGGGGATTGTCGCCTCTGTTCGTACGCGCGAACTCGTTGCAAAATGTAGAAACGTGAAGTAGGCCCCAGTAATCACCGAGACCATACATAGCCAGTGTGGTCGTTTTATTCGGCATTGTTAAAAGTGATTTTTACAACTACTATATACGACGACGGAGGCGACGTCCAACGGAATTTGTTCGCAATTATTCACGACTTCTCGTAGTAAAGTTGCATGCCTTCACACACTCAAGATCGTTACGCAACCGGCAATAAGCGCACGAAAGAAAATATTTATACCACGTCTACATGTATTTTGATTGCACCGTTTATAAATGTTATACAGTAGAGTTTGTACATTACAAAGAAACGGACGTCTGCATATTAAATCCTAGGCTGTAGTGAGTGCAGTATATACAGGGTGGGCCAAAAAACGTGCCACTTTGTCATTTTCCATATCTTCGCCAAATATTAACCAATTTTTCGAAAAAAAATACTATCGCATTTTGTGGACAATTAGCAATAACGTTGTTGTTGAATATCCCACCACACTTTAACTGTGTCGCTACACTACCATGTAAAACATACATTCTCAAAAATCACTAAAATCACTATAACACATATGCAAAAAAATTATCTTTTACGATAATTTTTATTAATTTTTATACAAAAAATTAATTTATGTTTAGTTTTACATACATTTTTGATGTTTAGTTTTACATACATTTTTGACGTTTGTAAACAAAAACAGACGATATTGTTTTAGATAATAATTTTTTATAAAGTGAGTGACGATATACTGATGATGTAATGCGCCATTTAACAATAAAGACAAGGCCTTGATTAAAAACTTGTACCCGTTCAAAAATACAGTTTTCAAAGAATACTGGCAGAATTTTCAAAAATAAGCTGCAACAAGGAAAAAGTGGGGATGTTGTTGACAGAGATTTGAGAAACATGCCTCACCGACCAAAGACATGAGACTATAGCAGACTGAAGCATACAAGTGGTGAAAAGAACGTGACCTCTGTAGATAAAATGGTAGGCTTGCTAAACCACAAAGGTCAGAAACAAACATACCGTTCAACACATTAGATATCCAAAGAAACGGATCTAACAAAGTGTAACATCGTACAGATCATTCACTGCATTTTTGGATGGAAGTGTATTTTGTTTACCAACACGCTTGCTGTCTGTTACTGTTAGTTTTTCTTACATTTATATTTCACAAGATAGTGTAGCGACACAGGTAATGTGTGGTGGAATATTTAGTAATCACTTTATTGCTAATTGTCCGCAGAATACATCAATAAAAAATTTGAACATCGGTTAATGTTCAGCGAAGATATGGGCAAAAGTAAAGTGGCACGGAACGGACAGAAAAGCAAAACGCACAAATTGGTTTATTAGGCTGTTATACGTAGACTAGATAAGGTGAGTGTTACATTTTAACTACTATTGCACAAAGTTAAATTTTACCCAATGTGTGTATCTTACTATCCAGTGTCTACTGCTATCATTAATATAATTTACAGCCTGATGAGTAACGTAAATGATTTTAATGTGCGTCATGTTTTCTGGGTCTGCTTTTTAATGTTTTAACTTTTAATAATCTCAATCGTTTTATAATTCTAGTTCAGTTTTTAGTGTAGATAACTTTTTTGTATTTTGTTATTATTTTGTGTCTGCTTTTTGAGAATAAACAGGCTTATTAAGACGGCTGCATAATAGCCGACAGCGCAATGCGAGCGTCTGAAGTGACTTAACATCAGTATCATCCAGTCTGTCCATCAGTCACACAATGTGTATACGGTACAATGCCGGACCTGACCTTTGACCCGCCCACCTCATGAATAATGCATCAGACTCGATCGGTCCGTCCAGGTCTGTGAGTGAGTGACCAAGATCTATGTCGAAGGATGGACAGACGGACGGACGAACGGACGGAGTTCAGTTCCATTAGCGATCGATGAACGGCTGCTTTGATCAATCAATACCAACCAGACCGATCAGCTCAATAGCTACATTACACTCATAGGCCCCTGGATTATACGTAATGTGTTTGTTTTTCCCAAGTTATTAACTGCATTGGTTTTTTTTTATAAATTATCTCATATTTCTAGATGGTGCAATTGCGGTCCGTCTATCTCCACCGTCTTCCTAACTCAAAAACCAAAAACTAAAAAAGCGCAAAGCAATATTGGCGCGAAAGTTCTCGATTTTTCAAACGCAGGGGTAACCGATATGTCAGTAAGAGAGTTCAGCGTGTTCACTGCGCATGCGCACGACTTGACCCAGATAGATGACCTAAAAGGTCATATCTCCCCAACATTTGTAAACAGCGCTGTTGTGTTGTATGTATGTCGCGATTAAATTCATAATTAAAAATGCCAGGCGCTCATTGCGCGATTGTTGGCTGTACAAACGGTGAATATAAACTTCAGCAATGGAAGACAAAAAAATGCCAACAGTCGGGGTTAGGGCTAAGACTAGGGTTGCGCATCTTTAGGCGGAAAATCGCATGCTATATCGGCACAGGGCCGACGTTTTTTTATAGTTAAAATTTCACTGGATTTTCATTGAATATAGACCCTGCTCCTGCTTTATCAAACGGCGATGTACTCGAGCTTTAAAGCGGGAAACATCAACTTGAGGCGTGTATGTCTGGGTGTAAAACGCAGCTGCCTAGGCGAGCGACCAGTCGCTCGTGATGCTGAGGCAGATAAGTTGAGATTCCGCGGCTTGCGGTAAGAAGGTGATGCTAGACGAGTCGATGCATCTCTGTCGGTATAGCGGTCGATGCCGGGTTTACGAGAAGACAGCGGCATGTGAACTGAGGAGATTTGCCATGCTACGATTAATGACTCCCAGTCTCCGGTCGTCTGTCGGCGACGTCCGACAGACCTCACTTCCTGACGACCGTACGACTAACATGATCACGACCAGCATCAACTAGAGATGGACATCGAACCCAACTTTACGGGTTCTGGTTTGATTCGATTCGATACGATTACACCGTTTACAGGCTACTTGCAGTAGGCTTGAACACAGTACACAGTCATTTTTTATCTTTTGATTTGTATTACCCGTTCGTCCCTTCTTATCTAGTTTTTTTAATGCCGACTTAAATACATCGTTTACAGACTATTTAAAAGTAGACTTACACGAGTGCACTGTGTGATATATTATAATGACTAGTAGTTCTGTCTCAGTATAATTCTTTGTCGTCCGTTTTATGTTGAAAATTTTAGTAGTAATATATTACTTGCGAATTTGCAAATTTTACTTTATTTTTGCCAACAAAGCAACATTCTTCTTGCACCAGGAGTTGGTATTGGCTGTATACGAGCGTTGGAGCTAACAATGTCGTTATTCGTCATTTTTTTTGTCGTGACCCATGACTCCGTGTCTCCGTCGGCAATCTGCTCTCTTCGCATAATTCATGCCAGAAAACAGGGCACTTGACTCTTGTGCATAGGCCTATCATCGTCCGATAATGACTGATTTTCAAAATTCTTTTACCCGCAGAGTCGGCTGAAAATTTGCAGCAAAATGAAAATCAAAGTTTCCGACGAATCTGTGATTATCTGCCAGTCCGAATTCTAGATATATGTTAAAATTTATTTTGTCCGTTTTTGTCGCCTACAAATTAAATTCGGCTAAAGGTCGATTTTTCGATCCTAATAGGATCCAAGAAGTTATTGTCATTGTTTAACTAAGTAAGTGTCTTAGTGCCAATAGGTCTGGTAGTCCCTCACTGTCCAAAGCACTGCTATTAATCAATGACCAACGACGACAGGCGATCATGAAATTAGCCTCGCCATTGTTTAGCGTGACTTTGTACCAGAGTGCGTTCTCTGAAACTGATGCCATTCTTCAGTACGAATAATAGTGACATCTGGGGACTCTGAGAAGCCGTCGCATTTAATACGCAGGCTCGTTAATTACATTCCAGCTTAATGGCTCTAGCTTGGCCTATCGTTTTTAGTCACAAACTCCATTACTCCGGTTTGATATGGACAAATGGGTTCGTTCTTCGTTGCTACTTCTTGTGTAATTCGAAGCTTTTGGATGAACAATATTTATGTATACATCTATCGGGAAATTTCCCCATTTATATCTATTTTCCCATAAGTGTTTTACATTGTATCAAACAACGTTTGTCGTTTGAATTGATAAGGTCATGAGTATGAAAAATCTGCAGCCATTCGGACATTGCTTTTCCTGGCGCTTACATTTTTGTCCTGTGTGGTCTGGATTTTTTTTTACAGTTTTTAGTTCAACCTTAGTTTTTTTCCGAATTTTAGCGGCTATCTGGCAACATTTCAAACAAGAATTTGCAGTATTGTTTCGTATGGACTTTGTTTTCCTCGCGGAAAAAAGTGTGAACACGAAAGAACGAGAAAAAAGCGTTGCAGTAGGCCTATAGCGAAGTCAGGTCACGTTGAGTATCCAGCAGTTTATAGTTGCGAATAGTTGTTTGCATGTAGCTGGCGGTGGTCAGTTACTTGAGGCCTGTTAGTCTGCAGTTCTGTGTGGCGGATGTTGCCTGTGGCGAGCACCGTGCACAGTAAATGAAATAAAGCCCGTGTGCAGCGAACAAAGATAACCACCGATCGTGACTTGCAAACTTGCTCAAGACTTTGTTATTCACAGCCGACGTCGTCGTCGTCGTCGTCATCGTTTTCTATAAGCTTACTTCTTCGTCGTCTTCTTCCGCTTTATACAACTTTTCTAGTTGCAGGGCTTTTTAGTGTAAAGTTTTGTGCAAAATGAACATTTTCAAATGTAGTTATGCTGTTGCACATGCAAGTTTTTTTGGAGTAAAATGCAACTTTTACACGATGTATGCGTTCTCCGTGCGTTCCATGTTTTAAACTTCGTTTGCAGCTGGCAACCCTTTTACACTATGCCATACTCGCATAGAACATTAGTTATGCAGCTGAAATTGTTAATCTTACCGTATCGTGCGTGAACTTTAAGCAAGCAGATACAAAACTCAGTTTTCTTTGGAATGTGTTTGCGATTTTTAACAGAATTGACAATTTTTAAACAAATGTAGCCTACAGTAGTACGTTTACTTTATAAATTTTGTTAAAGTTGGCGAACTTTTTGCCGAACTTGCGCGAGAGTCTTGAGCTAGTTTGCAAGTCACGATCGGCCAAAACAACATTGAGGCAGCGTCATTTCGCTGAGTCGCAGTCGCTGCAACTATCAGCGTACGTCCACAATATACGGCGTTACTATACGATACAGCACAGCGCACTGGGCAGCTTGTGTGCTGGTCAGTTAATGACGTCAGCTATGTGACCACTGTCCGACATCTCGACTGAGATAACGTCATCATGAAATTTTCGGAGGTTTTTGTCATTATCTGCCACGGTAAGCTTCCGGCTGACTTTTTTGTTTGTCTAATTTATTTTTACGAAACAACGTAACGGAACTTTAAAAACATTACTGATTCAGCGTGCGTTTTATTTTTTGAGTTTTTAAAATGTATGGTAATTTTTAGTTTTATCTCAGCTTTTAGGCATTTACCGTACACCGCTGCTCATTCTTGTGAGTCGTTATTTATCTGATTGGTTGGTTGGTTGAATTCGCTGTGACAATTAGATTACACGAACAACTGGAAAATCATCAAATAACAAAGAACGCAAAAAATAGTAGATATACCATACAAATATGAAAATCAAGTTACTGCCACATACCTGTTACGTAGGTTATGTCTTCTTTTGAGTTATTATTAGGAAAATCGTCTTGCGAAACGATCATAGGAGATCCGCGACAATGAACTGAAACGCAAATAATAGAAGATTCGCAAAAATTCGTACCAATATCTTATCGTTATACCTATAGGCTAAACACGGCTTTTCCGTTATCCCCGGTGACTAGTGTAATCCATTAATGTCCGTCACTTAGGATACAGCAATGTTCCCGCGTGTACTCATTAACGCATAATTTAGCGACAGTTTCTGTCTAGGCACCAAATTACTAACCACGCATCGTAATAGGCCTATATGCCCATATATACGAGCATGCATACCGAGTCGTTGAGTAGTTACAAATTTATCGACGGCAAATTCTAGCTTTATTCGACTTATGTAAAGCTAAATCCAATTTAAAAGTCAGACAAATTAGCCTAATACCATGTCAGTTAATGTCCACCATTTTTTGAAAACATTCAAATTGATATTACGAGTACTAATTACTCCGAATTATTTATCTAAATGTACGTGTTTAATTAGGGTTGTATTTTTATTTTTTGTCCGTCTGTCGTTTATGTAATATCATTTACAAGATTAAAGCACTGACGAAGTGATCTAAGCACGATCTTAGTGATCTACGTTGCTATAGTTGTGCTATAGTTGTTAAGATGCATCATGTTTCGTTGATTTTTATCTGTGGCATATGCTGCAAGTCCCATGCATGCGATGAGCGAACAACGAAAACGTAAAAAAATACACGACACGTCGAAATAAAAGACAAAGAAAACAACTTAAACTAAAATTAAAATAAATTGTTTTAACTTTTAATTGTCATTGATCTTGCGATTGAAAATGTGCAGCTTATAATTAATCGCATAAAGGAAACACCATCAAACTATTGTGTTGTTACGCTTAAATACAAAAGGCAATTGTATCCTTACTTTGTTTATTAATCATTCAGGACGCCCATAGGCTTAAGTCATTAATGTTTGCTGATATTCTCTAGTAAGAGCTGTATGTGCGTTGCGGAATTGCATATTTCGGAAAAAACGTTACGTTTCGCCGACTTCAGTATAGCGACGTAGCGTAGTGTGAACAGGCAGCTGCGGATGCAGATCAATGGTGTCATGGCAACAGACAGACGGAAAATTGACGAGAAACGTTGTCCTTTTCCGAAAATTTACGCCCAAAAGTGCACACTTTTTGGCCGAAAACCTTTCATTTTGGGAAAATTTAGGGACAAAGATGAAATTTTGAGCACCCATAATTTCCTCCGTCGGCAATTTGCAGTGTCTGTCGGAAATTGCTATTTGCTGCTCCGCCTACTTTTTTAACGCACGGCGCCGCTGATGCTATGACGGATAAGCCAGCCGTGGCTCATTATCCGCGTCTGAAGAAGAAAAGAAAGGTCAAACTCAATCACATCTATTATTCTATCTTGTCCCGATGTCCTCAAGACTGTCTGCGACAAAAGCTCAAAGTCGGAGAGTCGACGTTGAACAGCAGAATTGTACTGGAATCTGACGCTATCTTCTTTGGTTCCTGATCTGTTGAAGCTGGTCTTGGATGCGCCTCTTAACTTAATGCTGCAATTTATAGGGTACTTTTATAGCAAGCGCCATGTTTTCGATATCGGCTAAAGTGAGTGTCAGGTTCGCAAAAACAGTAACTGAAGAATCCAAAAGAACCTCCACTTCTCGAAATAATTTTAGTCACACTTGGCCTTTACCCGGTAGCTTATAAACTATTGTTTGATTTTTATCTTGCTGAGAGTAGGAGACTGAGTTGGCCTGAGTACACAGTAGATTACCAACTTGTTCAAGATTGTTTGCAAGTGGTCGCCAGCAACATTCAAACCGCAACCTGAAAGTTACAAGTCTAGTACTCTAACCACTAGACCATTTGCATATACACCTACAGTGACAATTCCGCAACTTTACAAACCATTTCGAACGATAGAACTTTTAGTTCAATCTTAAAATACGCACAATACAAATTTGGCTAAGATAAAGTGAAAATAATGCGATAAAATTCCTACCTGAGCTAAACCTCGTCGAATAGATCTGCCGCACCTATCAAAAAATAATTTAGCTAAGTTATTTTATGAAGCAAGATATTCCGCCTATGAAGTAAAGCTGTAGCCAGAATTTTTGTTCGGGGGAAGGGATTTGATCTTTCCTTCCCTTTCCCCTCCTCTTTTTCCTCTTCTCCCTTTCGTTTTTTTCTCCTTTTTTTCCTTCCCTTTTCTTTAGAAGTAGGACCCCTCAAATCCATCTAGGGAGTCCGGGGGAGCGCTGTGAGCTCCCAAGCGGGGTCTGGAACGAAGCGTTAGCCGAAATCAAATTTGGTACATTTTAGCTTTAAAATATGGCATCTTATTTTTTTCAGAATCAACTAACTAAATTGAGTGCATGCAGTTTAAACAATAAAGGCAAGCAAAGGCGGCAGAACAAATTTCAAAGTGGAGGTAAAAAAAAAATCTGCCAGCAAGGCGAGCAGAAAAACATTTTGAACTGTTGTACACATAATAACATTAACTTTAAAATTTATCAACATTTCGAAGGGGGGCTGAAATGTAGTGTTTACACGAGGACATTACATAAAGTAGCCACATTCGTTCAGAATGCACCGGGTGAACTATTCCGATCTGATAGCATAGCTTTTAATGACACCATTATTATGCTGTCCTCGGGGATTTTATTGTCACTTATCGATAGAAATTTTATATGTCTTTATTCAAAATTGATGCTTCTTTTAGATGCTGCTTTCGCCGTGCTCCCTGTGGGAACTCGGAAAATAAATATTGCACTGCTGCGTTTGGCGACGTCGGAAGGGCAAACTGTTAAATGTGCTTGTCGTGAAACACTATTTTTTGAATCTTTAGTTGGGAGTAAACAATGACTGTAATCGTTGCAATAATAAAAGAAATGTAGTTTTTTGACTGAGATTACGATATATAATCGTTGTTATAAATTACCTTTTTGTAGCAGAACGAGAGTAAAAGGAGGCAAAATGAAGGAATAAGAAACGCGTATAAAATAACGAAAAGAAATTAATACGTAGCGAAAACGGCAGTTGTTTTTTCAGCTAGGCTTAGCAGTTAAAATAAATACGGACGATAATTAATGTCGGTCGATTTTCTCGGTTCTTGAACTGCTGAGGGGTGATGACATCTCGAGTGATGTGCAGGGACGCCCTCGTTTTTGCTGCTGCTGCTGCTGTTGCTGCTGCTGATGATTGTGACGATGCTGCTAATGGTATAGTGCCATCTGATGAGCTGACGATCAGTAGTGATCACGATAGTCGCAAGGTGTCGCCAAGGACCCAATAGACGCCGGCGATACTAATTAGACGGAAAAATTGCGGAATACGTTTTCAAAAGTATGCATTTATTAAATGACTGTTTATTTCGTAGAAATTTTATGATGCGCATCAATTTTTTCTCCGTTCATTTCTTGAAAATACCTGTAGTTTTTAGTACTGAAGTCGATGTCGATTTTAACGAAACCGGTTGACTTATCCTGGCTTATTAGTTAGACCACGTTAAACCCTTCTACACTGTGTCCCAAAAAACATCCCCGACATTTTTGACTGTAACTTGAAAACCAATTACCAGATTTTGATAATTTTTGGTACAAATATTCCTGACACAACTTGCCATCAATTGACCGTTCAGTTTTC